>Ga0164243_10007608_pt1 | contig 16157 bp, 14 predicted proteins | sample OricompcompostOP_FD_108781 | JGI IMG/M metagenome (GOLD analysis project Ga0164243, IMG submission 108781) | Organic Plus compost microbial communities from Emeryville, California, USA - Original compost - Organic plus compost (OP) | ecosystem: Engineered > Solid waste > Mixed feedstock >...
AGACGGAAGTCGTCGTCCCCGAGCGCGACGCGGAAGTCGGAGACGGCGGCGACGGCGGCGACGGCGGAGACTCCTGCACCGAAGGCGATTGTGAGCTCTTCCCGGCCCAGTGTGAGCCGGGGGCGCTCTGCCCGAGCGGACTTTTCGGTATCGATCCGTCCGCGGGAGCCGACTGGCGCACGCGTGTCGAGAGGATTGCAGCTCGCTCCGCGACGGACGCGTGGCTCGTCGGGACCGTCGGGATGGCCGCGCACTTCGACGGTACGGAGTGGAAGACCGTCGACGTCGGGACCGTCGAGTCGTTCCGTCATCTCTGGCTCGCGAACGGTGGAGAGCTCACGTTCGGTGTCCTCGGTCGCGTGTTCACCCGTGGTCTCGGCGCGGGCGAAGGCGCTCCGTCGCCGGACGGGTGGGCCGACCGAGGCGCGGTGACCCCACCATCGGGCGCGAGCATGAACGTCACGGCGGCTTGGGGCCGGACCGGGTCGAACACGATGTGGGTCGCAACGGACACCGAGGTCTGGCGCATCGACGCGGACGGAACGACGCTCACGCCGAAGACGGGAGTCCCGACGTCGGTCTGCAGCACTCTGCCGTGCACGTGGCTGCGCGGTCTGGACGGTGCGTCCCCGAACGTCGTGTGGGGCGTTGGAGAGACGGGCGCGGCGATTCGGATCACGAACGCCAGCGGCGAATCGCCGACGGTGGAAGTGACGAACGCGCTGACATGGTCGACGCTGAACGGCGTGTGGGCCGTCTCGGACACGGAGGCGTGGGCCGTGGGCGCACGGGGCTTGGTCATCCACAACGTGGGGGCGACGTTCGGCTGGCAGATGATGGAGGTGCCGACGCAGGAGCACCTCTACGCCGTGGCGGGTTCGTCTTCGTCCGACGTCTGGGCCGTCGGCGACAAGGGCGTCGTCCTTCATTACGACGGTACGACGTGGGCGCGAGTGAAGGTGGCCGCGATGGGACGTCGCCGACCGGAGCTCCTCTCGGTGTGGGTGCCGGAGCCTGGAAAAGTGTGGATCGGAGGCCATGGGGTGCTCCTGTCCCTCGGAGGCAACCAATGAGACGCAGCTATTGGCTCGCATGTGGGGCGGTGACGCTGGCTGCCCTGGTCGCCTGCGCGACCTCGGATGGGGAAGGCGCCTCGCTCGACCCCATGATCGACGGTGGAGCCACCGTCGTCGACGCCGCGTCACCCGAGGGAGTCGACGCAGCGCCGCAACGGGACGTGTTCGCGCCGGTCTGGTCGGCCTGCAACGACCACGGCTGGTGTGAGACGGAGCTCCCCGATCCGAACCTGACGTTCATCGACGTCTGGCCCTTCGAAGAGCGCGCATTCGCGGTCGCCGAGAGCGACACGCTCGGGACGAAGGTGCTCGAGTGGACGGAGACGGCGCAGGCCTGGTCGTACATCGACGACAACTCGCAGAACGCCTACGGCAGTGGTCAGTACGCCGGCAAGATCTACGCGCCGAGCGAAAACGAGCTGTACTTCACGACGGCGCCCGGCATCGTCTACCGCGGAACGCGCGAGAGCGTGTCCGCGCCGTTCACGTGGGAGTCGACGCGTCTTCCGTACGACGGACCCACGTATGCCGATCGCGATCCAGGGCGTGCCTGGACAGCTTTGCAAGACACCGTCAAGCGCTACGTGCCGGCGCTCGGCGTGACCGGAACGTCGGCCGATGACGTCTATGCGTGGTTCGGTAACCGAATCTTCCGCCGCACGAGCGAAGATGGCGGGCCGCCGACGTGGATCTCCGAGTTCGTCACGGAAGACCCGAGCTCCGCGGCGAGCGAGTCCTTCTACATCTTGAATGCCTCGCCGGCGACCAGCGATGAAATCTGGTTTGTCGGAGGACACGGCCCTATCGACGCAGCGACAGGCTTCACAGGATGTCCGTCGCTCTTTCGTCGAACAGCGTCGGGCTACTCGGTTGTCTTGGATTCCACCTTCTCGGATGGCCCCATGCCCTGCTCGACCAAGCCGGGCACGATCCAGCCGACCTACTACCAGGAGATCCCGGGTGTGGGCGCGTTCGAATTGCCGCTCTCATTGCCCGGCTGGGCAGCCGCGCTCGCCCCTGTTGCTCCGGGCGCAGTCGTGGTGACCGTCGGCCTGAATTTCTATTACGTCGATACCGAGTCGAACGTAGCGCGCATCAACGGCATCTCCGGGGTCAACCCTCCAACGCCCAACGGTGTGATTAACGACTTGCACTCCGTTGCTCACGTGGATGACCGCTTGTGGTTCAGCGCCCACGGCATCGTCTTCGGTTCGGAGATCAAGCCGGATGCGTGGAGAGTCAGCCTCGGCAGCGGGACGCCGCCGTCCAAGGGCGCCTCGATCGAGATGACGAGTGTCGCAATGAAGGGGCGCTACTTGAATGAGCCGCTCTATCAGGTGCGCGGGACGTCGGCGAACAACCTCTGGGCAGTCGGAAATCGCTATGCACTTCACAAGAAGCCTTGATCGGCATCGCTCTGGGGTATTCGTTGCGCTCTCCGTGCTCGTCGCCTCCGCGGCGGTGGTGAGCTGCTCGAGCAGCGATGAGCCGAGCGAGTCAGCGCTCGCAGATGGCGGGCTCGACGATGCCGATGTGACGGACGGGACCGACGCCGCGGTCGATCCGAGCGGCGGCGACGCGGGCACCTTCGATGGCAAGCCGCTGCCCGTCGTCTGCGAGTCGAGCCCGTGCGCGACCGAGCTCGTGACGACGCTCGGCCGAAGCGTCGAGGAAAAGGCAGAGGGCTTCTGCGTCCTGCTCGACGACGGGACCGTGGCGTGTTGGGGGGCGAACGGCGCCGGTCAGCTCGGGCGCGGGGAGGCGGAGGACGAGGCTCTCGTCGACAGCGCGACGGCCGCCAAAGTGGTGGGGCTCTCGAATGTCACGTCCCTCGACCACACCTGTGCGCTCGATAAGAGCGGCAACGTCTGGTGCTGGGGAACGGGCCCCTTCGATTGGACCGAAGACGGTGGGGCCGGATCGACGACTCACACGACGCCCGTGAAGCTCGAGCTTTCGCCCGTGACGAAGGTGGCGCGAAGCTTCGAGACTGCGTGCGCCGTCGTCGGCGGCATCGTCCAATGCTGGGGGAGCAACGCGCTCGGCCAGCTCGGACCGCTGACGGAGACGTTCATCGGCGCGCCGGTGACCGCGTCGCTTCCTCAAGGCGCTGCGGTGTCGGCTCTGGAAGTGGGCAACGCTACGTTCGTCCTTCGCGAGGATGGCTCCGTCGTGAGCTGGGGAGGCAACCCGGGCATCGGGCGCATTTCGCCGAGCTTTCCGGATCCGATCCCTCAGCTCGTCTCACTCGCAAAGGTCACTCAGATCGACTCCGCGTACGACAACACGTGCGCAGTGGCGAACGGGAAGGGTTACTGCTGGGGCGCACGCGTCACGCCGCTCGAGGGTACCGTCACGGACCGGGCGCTTCCCGAACCCGTCGTCGCGCCGGAGCCGATCGTTCAAATCGCCACGACGCGTTCGGAGGGGTACGTCCTGCACGGAGACGTCTCGGTCCGCGAGTTCAAGCCGTATCGATGGTGCGCCGTGGGCGGATCGGGAAGCCTGTACTGCTGGGGGTTCAACGAGAGCGGACAGGCTGGGAGCGGCAACGAAGAGTACGTCACGCGTGCGGTGAGGGTCGCCGGTCTCCCTGAGGAGGCCAAGGTCGCGCAGGTGAAGACGACGGTCAACACCACGTGTGCGCTGCTCACGAACGGCAAAGTGTACTGCTGGGGGAGCAACTACAACGGTCAGCTCGGCAATCGGCTGAATCGAGGCAAGAGCTTGGTTCCGACAGAGGTGGTGCTTCCATGAGCAGACGTTTGGCCATTCAGATGGCCCTCTCGATCGCCGGCGTTGCGGTCATCGCCGTCCTCGGGGCGTGCGCGGGCGATCGCGACGAGTTCGCGAAGGCGCCAGATTTCGTGTCGCTTCCGGAGCCGGATGCCGGCGAGTGTTCGCTCCAGTGCTCGCTCGACGGTCGCTCCGTCGTGCAGTCGTGTACGGGCGCTGTCGTCGAGACATGTCCGGATACCAAGGCGTGCGGCGCCGCCATGTGCCAGGAGCCTTGTGCTGCCGCGGCGGCGGACTCGCGCTCGGACGGCTGCGAGTTCTACGTCCAGAACTTCGCGATGAACGACGACGGCTGCCTCGCGGCATTCATCGTCAACGCCTCGGCGCAGCCCGTGGAGATCGCCCTCGACAACGGAGGTGAGGCCCTCGACCTGTCCAAGGCCATCCGACGCACGAATCCCGGAGATGCCACGCTCATCGAGCACACCGGCCCGATTCCGCCCGGCGAGAGCGTGGTCCTTTTCATCGCTGGACCAAGCAAGTCTGCTCCACGCGTCGCTGAAGCGCCCATCTTCTGTCCCGACGGGGTCGTTCCTGCGATCAAGGAGGGGCACGCGATCGAAAGAACAGGGATCGGCTCGTCACTCCATTTGACCGCCTCGGCGCCGGTTTCAGCGGTGGCCATCTACCCGTTCGGCGGAGCCACCAGCTACTTGCCTGCGGCGACCCTGCTCATGCCCGTCGTCACGTGGGCCAAGGAGCACGTGCTCGTCGATGGGTGGGAGGCCCTCACGGAGAGCTTGAAGCCGGCTTCGCAGATTGTCGCGTCGGAGGACGGAACGGAGATCACGATCCTCGCCAAGAAGACGCTTCAGGACGGTTTGAACGTCCAAGGCGGCCCTGCCAATACACCACTCAAGTATTCCCTCGACAGAGGGCAGTACTTGCAAATCCATCAAACCGAATCCCTCGCGGGGAGCATCGTTCTTTCGAACAAGCCCACGACCCTCTTCGGTGGAAACTCGTGCGCGAGCATCCCGCGCGGAGTATCGGCGTGCGACATGCTCTGGCAGCAGATTCCGTCGTTCCGGCACTGGGGATCGGAGTACGTCGGTGTTGGCTATCGCCAGCGCACGGCGACGCCTCACGAGCTCATGCCGTACCGCATCGTCGCCGCAAAGGACGGCACGCGCCTCGACTACGATCCGGTGATCCCCCCGGGGGCACCGACGGAGATGAACGCGGGCGACGTCGCGACGTTCCCCGTGGGCGTCAACGAGCAATTCGTCGTGCGAACGCAAGACCCCGATCACCCGATCTACATGGCCGCCTTCATGCAATCGGCCCGGGGTACCTACTACGGCACTCCGAGTCTCGGAGGCCAGGGGGATCCCGAGTTCGTCAACGTCGTTCCCGCGGGGCAGTGGGTCAACTCGTACTCGTTCTACGCGGACCCGACGTATGAGGAGACCTCGCTCGTCGTCATCCGCCGTAAGCAACGCGACAAGTTCGAGGACGTCTGGCTCGAGTGTGCCGGTACGCTCGAGGGCTGGACCCCCATCGGCACGCGCGGCGAGTACGAGTTCGTGCGCGTCGATCTGCAGCGTAACGGTGGGCCCGGTCAGTCGTTCGGCGACAAGGTCTGCCAGACGGGCCTGCAGCGCATGAAGAGCGAGGGGCCGTTCACCGCGACGATCTGGGGCTGGGGCCTCTATGCGAGCTACGCGTATCCGGGCGGCATGGCGCTCCGGACGCTCGTCGACACGCCGCTCGTTCAGGTCCAGTGAGTCTGACGCGACCCGCGGGCTGGCGCTTCGATCGATCGAGCGTTCTCAGGACTCGGTCGAGCGCCTTCCCGCCCTCGTCGAGGAGGGACGGTCTCATCGGTGGACTCGGCGATCGACGCCGCCGACGGCCCCCGGCGAGCGCTCTCCGACAGTCTCGAATTTTGGTGAGCCAGGTCGCGAAAACTCGCGAGCGACCGGAAAGATTCGCGCCGCCGCCGGCGACAGCGCCTGATTTTCGCGCGCGCTGAGCTCGGCATCGACCTTGCTCGCGTCGCGGGGAACGATGATGAAAAGCTCGCCCGCCGTTCACGTACTCGGCCTCCTGTTGCTCTCGGGCCTCGCTCGGGCCGCCGCTGGATGTGGCGGCGATCCCGAGACCGCATCCGCCGAGCGCGAGAGTCCACCGAGCGAAGGACGCGACGAGTCACCGGACGTAGGCGCCGAGGTGACTGCCGAGACGATCGTGGTCCGCGGTCGAGTGGTCACCTTCGGTGACACGCCGCTCGCCGGTGTGCCGGTCCTCATCGGCACGCACCCGATCGTTCTGAGCGACGCGAACGGGCAGTTCAGCGTGCCGGGCGTGAGGCCACCGTACACGCTCACGGCAATCGTGAGCGCCAGCAAGTCCGTCTTCGTCTACGAAGGGCTCTCGCGCGTCGATCCGGTCATCTCCGCAACGGACGAGTCGATGCCGGTCCGGAGGGCCAGCATCACCGGAACCTTGACCGGCGGTAGCGGTTTCCCGGAACCCCCGCTGACGAGGACCGAGGTGCAGCTCGCCAGCGGCACCTTCGAGAACTTCTCCGCGGGACTGTCCACTTCGCAGTCGAACGCGTTTTCGATCCCCGATGCCTTCGGTTACTGGCATGGCCCGACGACGATTCAGGGAACACTGCACGCGCTCCAGTACACGTATGCGTCGGAAGACGACCGCAGGCCGACGAGCTACACAGGCTACGGAACCATCGACGTATCGGTCACCAACGGCGTCATGAAGAAAGACAACGCGATCACGCTGACCCCGATCGCGAACGCCACCCTGACCGCAATCGCCAAACTCCCGCCCGAGTATTCGGTCAGCTACCGGATGCTCAAGGTGACGAAGGATCATCGAATCATCTGGACCGCGCTCCATGATGAGGCGGAAGACGAGACTCTCTCCTATGTGCTCCCGCGAATCGGCGGCGCGAAGGCCCAGGTGACCGTATCGGCGAACGACAGCGGGTAGCGGAGCGATGTCGACGACCATCGTCAACGAGCTCGAAGTCGATGCAACGAACGCAGAAGTCCGTCTTCTACCGGCTCCTCGGCTCGGGCTGCCTGTCGACGGCGCAACGGGCGTCACCAAGGAGACAGCGTTCTCTTGCTCGAAGTTCGAAGGCGGCGTTCATATCTTCGCGATCGTCGGCGAACCGGGGCAGCCCCGATACCAAATCGTGACCACCGCCACGGAGGCGAAGATCCCTGATCTCTCGGCAGCGGGGATCGCTCTCCCGTCGGCCGCCAACTACATGTGGACGGTCGGCGGCTACGCGCCCTTCTCGTCTACTGACGCATATGCCGGCACGAATCTCCTGAGCTCGACCAGCAGCCCAATTCTCCACCAAACGCAGGCGCCGCCTCGGTCGTTCACCACGGCCCCGTAGGCGGTGCGCGACGCGAGCGGACGGACGCACCGGCGAGACGGCTTCCCTCCGGACCGGCATGGCTGGCGACGATGCGCCGGTCCGGTCGAAATGACTGCTAGAGGCGGCCGCCTCGCGTACACTCATCCGAGGGTCGGTTCCGACGAGGTGCCTCAGACGCTCCTCAGCCCGTTCCCGCAGCGAGCCGAGATCGCCCGCGACGAGCTTGCCGCGCCGTTTGACGACCTGGCCGCGCACGAGGACGCATTCGACATCGGACGGGTGGGCATGGAGAACGGCGTCGCACGGGATGGCGATGGGCCAGAGATGAAGTCGTCGGTGCGAAGCACGACGAGGTCTGCTTCGAGCCCCTCTGCGATCCGACCCGTTCGCGAGCCGAGGCCGAGCGCCCGTGCACCCGCGGCCGTCACGGCGTCGAGGACGTCGCGCGACGCGAAGGGGACCTCGGTCGCGGCATTGCCCGAAGCAAGCGTCTCGAGATGCGCTAGCCCACGCGCGGTCTGGAGCGTGAAGCGCATCGCGGAGAACAGATCCGACGACGCCGACGACGGGATGTCCGTCCCGAGCGCCGTCGTGACGTTCGCGGCGAGCCCGGAGCGGAACGCGGGCGCGCCCATGCCCATCTGCATCTCGACCTCCGCGGTGACGCTCAGCGAAGCTCCTGCGTCTGCGACGGCACGAAGCTCTTCGTGCGATGCGTTGCACGCGTGAACGAGGTTCACGTGTGGGCCGAGGAGCTTTCTCTCCGCGAGCCAGCCCAACGACCCGGGCGCCGTCGCGCCGTTGAAGTCGCGCAGCACGAGCCCGTTCTTCAGCAAGATGGCCACCTGTGTCTCCGTCCTTGTTTCAGGCGAGCTGGCGCTGGATGGCGCCCATGTCGAGCCAGGCCGTCTCACGGCAGATTCGTCCGTCGCGTACGTCGAAGATGTGCATGAGCCGAAACTTGACCAGGCGATCCTTTCCCTCGAGCCCGAACGGCTTTCCTACCGCGCGGCATTCGAAGATCGCGTCGTCGATGACGAAGGTGGCCCGTAGAGGCGACGGAGCTGCGTCACCTTCTCGGTGACGAGATCCGCGAAGAGCTGGCGATAAAAGCCTGCGGCCGCTTGTTTGCCGTGCAGTGTGTCGGGGACGCCCGCGACATCGAAGATGATGTCGTCGGTATACGTAGCGGGGATGGCGTTGATATCCATCTTGGATTCGGCGCGGTAATGCTCGTCGATGAGGCGATCCAGCTCGGTCGGAGTCATGGCGTGCATGGATGTCTCTCCACAGGACGGAATCGCTCGAGGCTCGTCATTCGAGCCCTCGTGCCGCCCTCTGCGCCTGACAATGCGGCCGAATCAGATTCGAGGATTGGATGATTCCGACACGTCGAGCGAGCGCTCTTCGAGGTCGAGACACGACCACAGCGCGCGAGCGCTTCGGGCGACAATCCGACGAGCGCGATGAACTCGCGGGTGAGGTGGCTCTGATCGCTGAAGCCTGCCATCGCCGCAACTTCGGCCCATCCGATCCCGGTGCGGGCGACCGAGAGCGCGCGGGCGAACCGCGCCAGTCGCGCGAACCGCTTCGGTTGCATGCCGATCGCCGCGGCGAACCGCCGTTCGAGCTGACGTTCGCTGAGGCCCGCGTCGTCGGCCATCGAGCGGATCGAGACCTGACCGCCGGCGGCGGCGATCGTCTCTGCGATCCGCACCGCAACGGAATCCCAGCTCGTACCGCGCGAGGGTACCGAGAGACGCTCCATCAGGAAGCGCTGTACGAGCGCCCCGCGTGCCTTCGCATCGTTCGCTGCCGCGACCTGCTCTTCGAGGCCCGAGAGAGCGGTCCCCCATACGTCGGCGGCCGCGACGTTGGTGTCGGCGATCTCGTCGGCCGCTGCACGGACGATGCGCTGGAGCGCGCCCGGCCGGAGGCGCACCATGACGACGCCGATCGCCGGCGACGGGACATAGGAGCGCGTGCTCATAAGAGGCCGGAGACCGTGCTCGGCGCGACGCCGCCTGCCTGCTCGACGCGCTCTCCATACGTGACGCACAACGTGCCGGTGGTGCTCGGGAGAACGTCCAGCACCGGCGCTGGCCGAGCTAGGTCGGCGCGGCCTTCGAGGACCCAGACGCTCTCCACGTAGCGGGTGAGCGCGGGTGCGATGGGGATCTCGACGACGACGAAGGGCGACCGCGCGGGCTCGAACCGCTCGGAGCGAGATACATCCCGTCGGTCGCGCGCGCGTCGCGAACGCGTGTGGGGTCGGCGGGCCGCCCTCGGTGGCGACCGGGAGTCGGACCGCCGCCGGCCGTGGGGCGCTGCCGATCGAGGAGCAGAAGGTGCTCTCCTTCCATGATTTTCCCGTATTCGGCGCCGGCCCGCGGCGTCTTGAAGAATCCGACATCGCGGATGCTCCAGGGTAGCACCGCCCTGGGGCGGGCCTGCGGGGCCCTGCGCATCGTCCGCGCCCGCGCGCCCGCGCGCCCGCGGAGCCCTGCGCACCGGCGGTACCTCGCGCACCGTCGCGCCGTTGCACGCAAGGACTCCGTCGGTCGTGAGCGCAGTGCGACGGCGCCGACCGCGAGTGCGCCCAGGCTCGGCTGCGCGCCCCGCGAGCTGGAAGACACCATCCGCCGCCGTAGGTCTTCGTGCGTCCTTTTGACACGAAAGTGATGCCGCCCGAAGGACGGTGATGAGACGGCCGCTGTTGTTCGGTATTCATCACCGTGGGCCCTTTGCTTTTCGGCCTTCGGAGGTTCGATGATGCGTCTCGCCAGGTCTGTTCCCTTCGCCGCGTTGCTGCTCGGTACCGTCGTGAGCGTCGCGTGTGGTGGTGAAGACGGCTCGCAGTTCTCCCCGGGCGGGGAGAGCAGCTCCGGCGGCCAGAGCAGCGGGAACTTCCCGCACACCACGCCCGAAACGCCCGGCGACGGTGATGGTGGCCCGACCACGCCGGTCTGCGGAAACAGCGTCATCGATGCCGACGAAGCATGCGACGACGGCAACGCCCAGAGCGGCGACGGATGCTCGAGCGCGTGCAAGCTCGAGCCCGGGTACAAGTGCTCGGTCGTGGGCGCGGCATGCGAGGCAGCTGCGTGCGGCGATGGGATCGTCGCCGGCGACGAGGACTGCGATGACGGCAACTCCATCGATGGGGACGGGTGCTCTCCGATCTGCCGCTTGAACGAGGGATATGCCTGCCCGACGCCTGGACAGGCATGCGTCGCGACGGTCTGCGGCGACGGCAAGAAGGAGGGCACCGAGCAATGTGACGACAACAACACCGAGGCGTTCGACGGCTGCTCGCCGACGTGCGAGCTCGAGCCAGTCTGCTCGGGCGGCACGTGCTCGGCCGTGTGTGGTGACGGCCTGAAGTTCCCCGGCGAGGAGTGCGACGACGGCAACACGCGCGATGGGGACGGCTGCTCCAAGGACTGCAAGCTCGAGGCCGGTTTCTCGTGCAGCGTCGTCGTGCAGGAGCCGCCCGGCTCGCTCTCGCTCCCGATCGTCTATCGCGACTTCCTCCCGCACGGGTATGGCGGGACGATCCCGGCGGGCTACACGACACACCCCGACTTCGAGCAGTACAACCCGGGCCTGTGTCAGGGGCTCGTCGAGAGCACGCTCGATGCCCAAAGCAAGCCGGTCCTGAAGAACGGCAAGGCGTGCGACGGCAGCAAGACCTGGATGACGAGCAAAGACTCGTTCGCGCAGTGGTACCGCGACGGCTCGAAGACCGGAGGCATGCTCGTCAACAAGCGCGTCGACGACACGCTCACGCTCAAGAAGCGCGGTGATGGGTCTTACGTCTTCGACAGCAACGAGGCGCCGTACTCCCAGGGCAAGTTCTTCCCGCTCGAGTCGCGCGGCTTCGGCGTCGAGAGCAACATGCGCGACGATTCGAGCGTGGAGCGCAACTTCCACTTCACGAGCGAGTTCAAGTACTGGTTCACGTACAAGGCCGGATCCAACCCCACCCTCGAGTTCCGCGGCGACGACGACGTCTGGGTGTTCATCAACAACAAGCTGGCCGTCGATCTCGGGGGCGTTCACAGCGCGACCAGCGGCTTGGTGACGCTCGATTCAGCGACGGCGACGACGCTCGGGCTCGTCGACGGCGGGATGTACGAGATCACCGTCTTCCAGGCCGAGCGCCACACCACCGCCTCCAACTACAAGCTGACGTTGCGTGGCTTCGAGCGAGCGCGCACCGAATGCGCGAGCGTCTGCGGCGACGGCATCAAGACGCGGACCGAGGCGTGCGACGACGGCACGGCCGGCAATACCGGTGGCTACGGCAAGTGCACGGCCGACTGCACACTCGGGCCGCGGTGCGGTGACGGCGTGGTCCAGGCGGACCACGGCGAGGAGTGCGACGACGGAAATCTCGTCGACAACGATGCGTGCTCCTCGACGTGCAAGAAGGGCTCGAGCGGCCCGAAGTGAGCGTCCGAGGTTCTCGTCGAGTGCGGACTGCACGAACGAAGCGAATGTCGGCGCGTTTCGCTTGGCGGCCTGCGAGGCGATCAGCCTGATGCCGAGATCACTCGCGACGACGCGAGCTGCCTCGACAAGAACTGTCACGGCTGCGACTGGCACGCGTCGCTCTTCGTCGATCGCTTCCACCGCACGCAGCAGTACATGGCCGCGTGAGCGCGCGCCTACAACACGTGCATGCCCTGGACGGCCGGTAACGTGATCTTCATGGAGGAGGGCCCGAAGCTGAAGTTCGACCTCACCGGTCAGCTGACCTCGGCAACATCGAGCGTGGACAGCTCGCCCGCGCCGCCGCGTATCTGCGCCTTCACCCAGAGGAGTGCGCCGCGCTCGAGAAGCTCTTGAAAAGCACACGTCGGAGCGCGGGCAAGGGATCGTGTTCGACGTGCTCTCTTCCGCGGGATCGCCGGAGGCGCAGGCCTCGGTGCGAAGGCTCCTCGACGTACCCGGCGCGAAGAAGGATCCGGGGCTCTATTCCATGTTGATCCAGCGCTTCGCGCTCGTCGGCTCTCCGACGCCGGAGAGCATCGCCCATCTCCGCGACCTGGAGCGGACGAGCGATGGAGACCTCTCGCGCGCTGCGCTCGTCTCGCGCAGCGCTGCGCTCGGCAAGCGGCTTGCGGCCGGCGACCAGGACGCAGAGCTCGAGGCGCGGGATCTCCTCGCACGCGCCCGCGGCGATCTCTCGAACGCGACGGCTGCGGGCCGTGATGCGCTCGTGAAGGCCATCGGCAACATGCGTCACCCTGACGCCACCACGGCGCTCGAGAAGCACGCGAAGGATATCGAGCCGGGCGTCCGCGCGAGCGTCGCCACTGCGCTCGGACGCTCGCGGAGCGACCAGGCCAGCAAGCTCCTCTTGCAGATGATGAGCGACGAGGACTCGTTCGTGGCACGCTCCGCGATCAGCGCACATCTCGGACGGCGTCTGACGGCAGAGGAGCTCGGGGCGTTCGCGGACCATGTTCGCTTTCAACCCACGAACGCGCAGGCCGACGCCCCGCTCGCCTCGGCGATCGTGCAGCACTCGACGACCGATGCGACGAAGGTGCGACAAGGCCTGGATACCCTGCTCGCCCGTGCGCCGGAGAACAGCGAGCATGCGGGGCGCCTCCGGGCGGCGATCGCCGGACTTGGCGCATGAACGACGCGCGTCGGCCCGCGAGCTCACGGCAGAGGTAGCCCAAGCGGAGAAGACCCGTGCGCGATGCGGCAATCACCCAACGACCCGGATGGGGACGACGAGAGGGCTTCCGGGAGCTTCGCGCGCGGCCATGAGCTCGGCCATAGTTCTGCGAGCGCGTTCTCAGGGCACGGTCGAGCGGCCACGTTGGCCGTCTCGGAGCTTGGACCCGCGGCCGACCGTTGGTCCCGACGACGCCGATGACGTCGGCCGGGTAGGCTCTCGCTCAGCCGGGTAGACTGGCCGAGCCTGGAGATGCCTACGCCGCGACCGCGCACCGTGACGGCGATGCTGCTCGTCGCGCTCATGTGTATGATGCATGCGAGCATCGCGCAGGCCGCGCCGTTCGAGCTCGATTGGTCGGCGCCCGAGGGGGGGCCGTCACGACAGCAAATGCTGCTCGCCACGCGCGCGCGGCTGGGAGAGGCGCACGATACGAGCGGGGAGCCCGAGCTGTTCGTGCGTGGCATCGTTACGGTCGAGGGCGGGGTCGTCGTCCTCGATCTCCGCCTGAAGGACGCGAGCGGCGAAGACCGCGGCGAGCGTCGCGTGCGGTTCGACGACCGAAGCTGCGAGGCGATCGAGGCGCCAGCGGCGCTCGTGCTCGCGATGATATTCACAACGTAGGAACGACGTTCGGTTGGCAAGTCATGGAGGTGCCGACAGAGGAGGATCTCCATGCGGTAGCAGGCTCGTCGTCGTTCGACGTTTGGGCCGTCGGCGACAAGGGCGTGGTCCTTCACTACGACCGAACGACGTGGTCGCGGGTGAAGGTGGCCGGGATGGGGCGTCGTCGACCGGAGCTCCTCTCGGTGTGGGTGCCGGAGCCTGGAAAAGTATGGGTCGGAGGCGCGCTCCTGTCCCTCGGAGGCAAGCAATGAGACGCGGTGTCTTGCTCGCATGCGCCGCGGTGACGCTGGCCGCCCTGGTCGCCTGCGCGAGTCGGATGTCGAACACACCTCGCAGGACCCGGTGCCCGATGGAGGAGTCACCGTCCTCGCCGATGCGTCACGAGATGACGTCGACGGCGCGCCACGACCGGACGCGTCCGCACCGGTCTGGTCGGCGTGCAACGACTACGGCTGGTGCGAGACCGAGCTCCCCGATCCAAATCTGACGTTCATCACGTTTGGCCTTCGAAGAGCGCGCGTTTGCGGTCGCCGAGAGCGACACGCTCGGGACGAAGGTGCTCGAGTGGACGGAGACGTCGCAAGCGTGGGTCTACATCGACGACAACTCGCAGAACGCCTACGGCAGCGGTCACTACGCCGGCAAGGTCTACGCGCCGAGCGAGAACGAGGTGTACTTCACGACGGCGCCCGGCATCGTCTACCGCGGGACGCGCGCGCGGGTGGCGGCGCCGTTCACGTGGGAGTCGACGCGTCTTCCCTACGAGGGTCCGGCCTATGCCGATCGCGATCCAGGGCGTGCCTGGAGCGCTCCGCTCGACACCGTCAAGCGCTACGTCCCTGCGCTCGGCGTGACCGGAACGTCGGCCGATGACGTCTACGCGTGGTTCGGCAACCGAATCTTCCGCCGCACGAGCGAAGATGGCGGGCCGCCCACGTGGACGTCCGAGTTTGTCACGCGCGGCGAGTACGAGCTCGTGCGCGTCGATCTCCAGCGCAACGGCGGTCCCGGTCAGGCGTTCGGCGACAAGGTCTGCCAGACGGGGCTGCACCGCATGAAGAGCGAGGGGCCGTTCACCGCCATGATCTGAAGCTGGGCGTTTGCGGCGAGCTACGCGTATCCCGGCGGCATGGCGGTCCGGAAGCTCGTCGACACGCCGCTCGTGCCGGTGCAGTGATCGTCGGCTCGCGTCGCCAGCGCGACGGCGCCTTCGTCGGAGCGAAGTCCGGCGGAGGCGACGGGCTCGCTCGGGGGGCATGAAACGTCGGCGCGACTGTCGCGCTGAGGATCCCGACGTTCGGGATCGAACGGCAGAGGTCGATCGGGCGACGGCGGCGGCTCGGCGCGTGACGCGCGGTCGCGATCCTGTGCGAACCTGAGTCGTGTGAAGGTCCGCCGGCGCGCGCAGATATCGCGAACGAAGCCGCGCGCGTGCCTCTGTGGAGCAGCGCTGGCGGCGGCCTTCACGACGATGGCGCCTTTGCCCGCCGAGGCGCAGAGCCCCGTCGTCGAACGGGACATCCGCGAGGCGCTCGACGTCGCGCGCGATCGGTGCCTCGATCCCGCCCTCGTCGCGGCCTCCGTGCGCTCGTGGCTGAAGCGCGAACGTCTCGACGCGCGGATCCGCGTCGTCGTGCGCTACGAGGGCGACGCGATCTCCTACACCTTCTTTCTGGGCGATACCTTCGTCGGCAAGAGGTGGTTTCGCGATCTCGCGCAGGCGTGCCCAGACGTCGTCCAGACATTGAGCCTCGCCATCGCGGTGGCGATCGAAGCAAACTTCCTCTCGGCACCGCTCGATTCGAGCCCGGAGCCGCCGGGGAGTCCCGAACGGGAGGGCCCGCCACCTCGCGCAGAGACGAGACGCGTTCCAGCTCAGCCGATGACGGCACGCGAGGAGCCTCCGCGGTGGAGCGTGGGGGCGGCCCAGCCTCCGCGGTCGAGCCTGACGGCGGCCGCCGTACTCTTGTGGAGCGTCCTGCCCAAGCCCTCGTCGGGAGGGACAGCGAGCATCGAGACTGCATGGTCGCGCTTTCTCGAGACGCGGATGTCGTTCCTCGTCACCGCGCCCGTCGACCTCGCGCTGCCGGCAGGGCGTGCGGAGGCTGAGCTGTTCGCCTTTCGCGCCGATGCCTGCGTACCGGTCGCGATCGGTGCCGTGAAGGCCCGCGGATGCGGGGGCTACGCGATGGGGCTCGTGACGTCGAATACGACCGGCCTCCTCGAAGAACGGTCGCGCTTGTTCCCATGGTCGGCGGTCGCGGGGCGCATCGACGGGCGGCTGCCGCTGAAGAAGTGGGGCGCGCCCCGCGCAGAGTGGACGGCCGGCGCCTTCGCGGGCCTCGATGTCCTCGTGGCCGTGCGCCGCCCGGTATTTCTCGTCGACTACGAGCGCGGCGACGCCGTCGACCGCGTGGATTTCCCGGTCCTCGGCCTCGGGCCCTCGGCGGGCATTTTTTTCGAGCTCCCGTGATGCGATCGAGAGGGTGCGTCCAGAGACCTGGCAGTGGTCGCCTCCGCCAGCGCAGCTGAACGGTATCACGTGGACGTTCCGGCAGACGGAATGGACGCCGAGGTCCTCTTTCGACGTTACGCGCGCAACGTCTCGGCG
>Ga0164243_10007610_pt1 | contig 16152 bp, 16 predicted proteins | sample OricompcompostOP_FD_108781 | JGI IMG/M metagenome (GOLD analysis project Ga0164243, IMG submission 108781) | Organic Plus compost microbial communities from Emeryville, California, USA - Original compost - Organic plus compost (OP) | ecosystem: Engineered > Solid waste > Mixed feedstock >...
CCCGACAGTGGCGCCCTGCTTGTGCAGGGCACGGGCGATCGCCTCGCCTATGCCGCCGGAGGCTCCCGTAACGAGCGCCTTGCGGCCGCTGAGATCAAACATGGTTCTTGGTTCCCTCTCTGAAGCTGTCCGAACATTCTATAATCTACAGAAGCGCCTTCATCGCCAGCTCTATGTCGGCAGGCGTATTGACGGCAATGGCATTGAGCTCGCGATTGATGCGGCGGGCGAGGCCTGTCAGCACCTTGCCGGAACCGATCTCATAAAGCGTGTCCACATCGTTCTGACCGAGCCATTCGACTGTCTCGCGCCAGCGCACACGGCCGGTGACCTGTTCGACGAGCTTTTCGGCTATCTCCTCCGGATCACGAAGGGGACTGACCGTCACGTTGGCCACCACCGGCACGGTCGGCTCGTTCTTCGCCACCTCTGCAAGCGCCTCGCGCATGCGCTCTGCGGCGGGCTCCATCAGCGCGGAATGGAAGGGGGCGGACACCGGCAGCATGATGGCGCGCTTGGCGCCACGTTCGCTTGCGAGCCGCGCCGCCTCCTCGACGGCTGCCTTGGAGCCTGAAATGACGAGCTGTCCGCCGCCATTGTCGTTGGCAATCTGGCAAACGGCGCCATTTGCCGCCTTCGCGCAGACCTCTTCCACATCGTTCGTCTCGAGGCCGATGATGGCCGCCATCGCTCCTTCTCCCACTGGAACCGCCGCCTGCATCGCATTTCCGCGAATCCGCAGAAGCCGGGCCGTGTCGGCGAGAGAGAACGTGCCGGCGGCAGCGAGGGCGGAATATTCGCCGAGCGAATGGCCGGCGACATAAGCGACTTTCTCCGAGAGAGAAAGACCGCCCTTTTCCATCACGCGAATGGCAGCGAGCGACACCGCCATAAGGGCGGGCTGGGCGTTAGCCGTCAGCGTCAACTCATCCTCGGGCCCTTCCCACATCAACCGCGACAGCTTCTGGCTCAGCGCATCGTCCACTTCCTCGAAGACCGCACGGGCCTCGGGAAAGGCTTCCGCAAGGTCCTTGCCCATACCCACTGCCTGGCTGCCCTGGCCGGGAAAGGTGAAGGCGATGCTCATCGGGCGTTCTCCCAAAAAATCCTGGTGGGGCGCAGGTGGTGGCGCAACACTTCTTCTGCGTCAAGCCTTTTGGCTGAAGGTGCGGGGCCTTGCGTTCCTTACTCATGTCAGGAGACCGTTGCGGCCTGCCCCCTGCCTATGGCAAGGCTTCGGCAACTTGCCTATATGTGACCGGCTTTGGCCCGGACGCCACTTGGGTCACCGCGCCGCGTATTGCGCGTCATTAATGCCGAATCCATCATGCCAGCGACAGTTCCATGCAGCACGCAATTTCCATCTCAAATCTTTCCAAGACATATGATTCGGGCTTCACTGCCCTGCATTCCGTCGACCTCGACATCCGGAATGGCGAAATTCTAGCGCTCCTCGGCCCCAACGGCGCCGGCAAGACGACTCTGATCTCCATCGTTTGCGGAATCATCAATCCCACCACCGGAACCGTTTCCGTACAGGGTCATGATATCATCAAGGACTTCCGCGCCGCCCGGCAACTGATCGGCCTCGTTCCACAGGAACTGCATGTGGAGACATTCGAGACCGTTTGGGCGACCGTGAACTACAGCCGCGGCCTGTTCGGAAAGAAGGCCGATCCGGCTCTTTGCGAACGAATCCTGAAGGACCTTTCCCTGTGGGACAAGAAGGACAACAAGATCCTGCAGCTCTCTGGCGGGATGAAGCGGCGGGTCATGATCGCCAAGGCGCTCGCGCACGAGCCGCAAATCCTGTTCCTGGACGAGCCAACCGCCGGCGTGGACGTGGAATTGCGCAAGGATATGTGGCAGCTCGTACGCCGGCTGCGCGAAAGCGGCGTCACGATCATCCTCACGACCCACTACATCGAAGAAGCCGAGGAAATCGCCGATCGCGTCGGCGTCATCAACAAGGGAGGGCTCATCCTCGTGGAGGAGAAGACGGAGTTGATGCGAAAGCTCGGCAAGAAGCAGCTTACACTGGAACTGAACGAGGGGGTCGCGAACCTGCCCGAAACGCTCTCCCGCTATGATCTCGACGTCGAGGATGGCGGGCGCCGGCTCGTCTATCGCTACGACACGCAGGCCGGGCGGACCGGCATCGGCTCGCTGCTTGCCGATCTCAACCGGGCGGGCATCGCGGTCAAGGACCTGGACACTGAGCAGAGTTCGCTCGAAGACATCTTCGTCAGCCTTGTGGAGGAAACACGGTGAATTTCGAGGCCGTCAAAGCCATCTACCTCTTCGAGATGGCGCGCATGAGGCGCACGATCCTGCAGAGCGTGGTCTCGCCCGTGCTTTCAACATCGCTTTATTTCGTCGTCTTCGGCGCCGCCATCGGCGGCCGTATAGAGCACGTGGATGGCGTCCAGTACGGCTCGTTCATCGTACCAGGGCTCATCATGCTGACGCTGCTGCAAAATTCGATCTCCAACGCCTCCTTCGGCATCTATTTCCCGAAGTTCGTCGGCACGATCTACGAAGTGCTGTCCGCACCGGTGTCCTTCATCGAAATCGTGCTCGGCTATGTGGGTGCGGCGGCCAGCAAGTCGCTCATCCTCGGCATCATCATCCTGGCCACGGCCCATCTGTTCGTGCCGATCGAGATCCGCCATCCCTTCTGGATGCTGTTTTTCCTTGTGCTGACGGCCGTCACCTTCAGCCTGTTCGGCTTCATCATCGGCATCTGGGCAGACAATTTCGAGAAATTGCAGCTCATCCCGCTCCTGATCGTCACGCCCCTCGTCTTTCTCGGAGGGTCCTTCTACTCGGTCGAGATGCTGCCGGCGTTCTGGCAGAAGGTGACGTTCTTCAATCCCGTTCTCTACCTCATCAGCGGTTTCCGCTGGAGCTTTTTCGAAACCGCCGATGTGAGCGTGGAGGTCAGCATTGCCATGATCACCATATTCCTCGCAATCTGCCTTCTCCTCGTCTGGTGGATCTTCAAGACGGGCTACCGCCTCAAGGCCTAGAACCCTTATTCTCCTGCGCTGACGGCCGCCCTGTGCTATCCTACGGGCGGTTCAGCCAGGTCCCGAGCCGTGAGGGTGCCCGTAACGCGATATGCCAAGAACGGCGATGTCCACATCGCCTACCAGGTGGTGGGACAGGGCGCGCTGGACCTCGTCTTCGTTCCGGGCTTCATCTCGAACCTTGATCTTCATTGGGAAGAGCCAGGTTTCAGCCATCTTCTGCACCGTCTTTCCTCCTTCTCCCGGCTGATCCAATTCGACAAGCGCGGCACCGGGCTCAGCGATCGTGTCGATCCCCATCACCTGCCGGACCTGAACACCAGGATGGAAGATGTCCGCGCGGTGATGCGCGCGGCAGGCAGCGGGCGGGCGGCACTGCTCGGCGCTTCCGAAGGCGCACCGATGTCGCTCCTCTTCGCCGCCACCTATCCGGAGCAGACCCGCGCCTTGGTGCTCTACGGTGGTTACGCGCATTTTCACCGCTGGGTACAGACGCCGGAGGCGAGCAACCGCTTCATTGAAGAAGCTGAAAGAAGCTGGGGAACAGGAGCGATGCTCCGCCACTTCGCCCCCGGCCGGGTCTGCGATCCTCATTTCAGCCGGTGGTGGGCCCGCTTCGAGCGGTTTTCGGCGAGCCCGGCCGCCGTCATCGCCCTGGCGCGCATGAATGCGCAAATCGACCTTCGTTCCGTATTGCCATGCATCCGCGTGCCCACTCTGGTGATCCATCGCAGCAATGATGCCCGAGTGGATCCCGAGGCCGGCCGCTATCTTGCCCGGCATATTCCTGGCGCCAAGCTTATGGAGCTCCCTGGCCGGGACCACCCGATCTGGACCGGCGATGTCGACCGGGTGGTTGATGCCATCGAGGAATTTTTGACCGGCGAGCGCCCGGTTCCCGGCACAAGCCGAGCCCTTGCCGCGCTGCTTGCCGCACGGGTTGTGGAGCCGCGGATGGCTCAGGCGAGCGACCGGCAATGGCTCGAACTGGCCGACCGGTTCCATGTGGTCATGGCCGAGACGATCGAGTACCTGGGCGGCTCTCTCGTGCGCATCGATCTCAACAGGCTTCTTGCCCGTTTCAACGGGCCGGCAAGAGCCGCCGGCTGTGCGATCGCATTGCGGGAGGCCGCTGCGGGTCTGGGCCTGCACCTTGCCATGGGCATCCATGTGGGCGAAGTGGAAATCACCGGTGACTCGATCACCGGCGTTGCCACTCATGTGACGGAACGCATCGCCCGGCACGCTGCCGCCTCCGAGATCCTCGCTTCGTCGGTGACGGCCGAGCTCTCTGCAGGATCGGGCCTGCACTTCGGTGAATGTGACGACATGGTCATTGAAGGGCTGGAGAGGCCTCTGCAGTTGGTGCGGCTCATCACGGAACAGCATCTGGAGCCGAAGCCACGCAAGCGTCCAAACCCGGATCTCGGCCGGCTCAGCGCCCGCGAGCGCGAGATCCTGGCGTTGGTGGCCGACGGGCTCAGCAATCCGGCCATCGCTGCCGATCTGCGGCTCAGCGAGCACACGGTAAAGCGGCACGTGGCCAACATACTGATGAAGCTCGACCTGCCCAGCCGGACGGCAGCGGCGGCTTTCGCCGCCCGCTCCAGATCGACCAGGCTCTAAGGTCGCAGTGACCGTCTAACCGGCTGCACTGCAGCTCAAAAAGCGTCCAGAGCCTAGCTCTTTCGGGCCACGAAGCGTGTGGCGCTTTCAGGCGAAGCGGAGAGGTACCCCTGCCAACTATCCTCCCACCCACGCCTGCCAAACGGGCAGGAGCAAAATTCAGGAGGAGAAGATGAAGACTTTTTTCCAGATGGCACTGCTCGCCCCCGCCATCGGTATTGCGCTTGGTTTGTCCGCAAATTCGACCAGCGCGCAAGACGCTGCGGTGCAGGATTCAGCCGCTGCAGCCTATGAAGACATGGAAAAGACGCTCGGCGGAGTTCCCAGCTTCTTCAGGGCATTCCCGGAGGTCGGCATCGCCGGCGCCTGGGCGGAATTCAAGTCGGTGCAGCTCAATCCAGATACGGCGCTCGACGCCAAGACCAAGGAGCTGCTCGGCCTTGCCGTATCATCGCAGATCCCGTGCCAATACTGCATCTACTTCCATACCGCGGCGGCGAAAGCCAATGGCGCCACGGACGAGGAAATCGGGGAGGCCGTGGCCATGGCCGCCATCGTTCGCCATTGGAGCACGGTGCTGAACGGTATGCAGGTGGATATCACGGCGTTCCGGAAAGAGACGGATGAGCTCCTGCAGCGCGCCGCGGCGGAAGCGACAAAGACCGGCAGCACGGCTCAGTGACGGATGCCTGCCCCGCATAAACATCAATAAGGGAGGAAGGAAAATGCTGGCCAAGGAAACCGTAACCGGAGCCGCCATCAAGCAGGCGATAGAAACCCGCGATGGCCGCATGCTCTCGAGCTTCTATAATGACGACGCGCTTGTGCGCGTCATCGATCGCAACAACCCACCGAGCAAGCCGCGTGAGGTCCGTGGCCGCGCGGCGATCACCACCTTTTGGGACGACATATGCAGCCGCGCGATGACCCATCGCGTCGATATGAGCGTCACGGAGGGAGACAGAATGGCCTTCACGCAGGACTGCGCCTATCCGGACGGCACGAAGGTCTTCTGCATCGCCACGCTGGAACTCAAGGACGGCAAGATCGCCAAGCAAACAGTCGTGCAGGCTTGGGACGAATGAAAAAGGGGGAGGAGAACATGTTCGTAGCACGCTGGCAGGTCGAGGCCCGCTTCGGCCACAAGCAGAATGTCGTCGATCTCATGCACCGCTGGCTGGAGGAAATCGGCCCACAGGCCGGTACGGACGAGATGGATGTGCGGCTTCTCACCGGCTCGATCGGGGCCAAGGAAGCGGTTCTCGAGGCCAATCACACCATCGAAAACCTCGCCCAGCTAGAACGGTTCTTCGAAGCGATCGGAAGGCTCGATGCCCACAAGCAATGGGGCAAGGAACTGGAGCCCTATGTCGTATCGGGTTCCTCTTTCTGGAACATTTATCGGGTGCTCTGACCACGGGCATCCGCAGCAAAGGCTGCCCGCTCGCCGGGCGGGCCTCTCAGACCTCGCCCTTCACCGCCCAGGCGCGGGCCTTCATCGGAATGCTTCCATCCGCCGCATAGGGAAGGCTGCTCCGAAGCTTCTCCTTCAATCGCTCGCGAGCAGCCGAATCGAGGCTTGCGCAGTAGCCGGGGGCTGGCCCGGCACCAAGGGTAAAAGGCTTCCAGAAATCATCGAAGTCCTTGAAACGGGTAGGCACCTCGATACCCGTCCACTCGACTGTGCGAAGCCCGGCGCCACGCGCCATATCCGTCAGCCGTTCGGGCGTACAGAACGGAAAGCGGCGATCTTCGGTGAGTTCGCGTGCATCCTCGTCAAGAACTGCCGCGGCCTCCCAGAAGGCGCGCATGAATTCGATACCCCCTCCCGGATAGTCCCAAACGTAAAAGCCGACCACACCTTCCGGTCGGACCACGCGCACCATCTCCCTGAGGGCCCTCTCCCTTTCAGGCACAAAATTGAGGGCAAGTGCGCAGACAGCCACGTGGCGGCTTCCGGAAGGCAGTTCGAGAGCCTGCGCGTCGCCCAGGCGGAACTCAACGCGGGGATCCGGCACGTTGACGCGCGCCTTTTGAAGAAAACCCTCCGACGGATCGATGGCGATCAGGCTTTCGGGATCACACATCTCCCTGATGGCGGCCGAAAGCGCACCCGTTCCGCAGCCCACTTCCAGCCAATCGAGGCGGTCCTCAAGATCGAGCCATTCCAGAAAACGAGGCGCGACCTGACGGCTCCACCGCCCCATATAGAGATCGTAGCTGTCACCCGCCTGCCACGCGTCATGGCGCTGTGCCCCGGCCATGGGCAGTTCCTCCGCTCGGCCCGATGACGTTCAAAATAGTACACTCGCCGGCGGTCCCGCGGTAGCAATCACAAAGCGGTAGTTCGGCCTCACGCCTTGCATCCCTGCAAAAACTCTGTATAAGCGCGCGATCTGCCGGTTCAGCCGGGGGCTGAACGGAGGGCCGGGCATGGTATGCCCGTCGTGAAGCAGAATGCTTCCGCCTCCCGTGTCTCCGCTCTCGACCGTCTCGTTACGCGCCTTTCTTCGGCCGGGCAAAGCCCGTGCAAGAGAAGTCGCTGAGGCTTTAGCCGCTGGGCCGAGCAGAGAAAGAAGGAGAAAGGCAAGAGAATGGCTCTCTACGAACACGTATTTCTTGCCCGGCAGGACCTCTCGCCGCAACAGGTCGACGAACTTGTGGAACAGTACAAGGGCGTGATCGAGAACGGCGGCGGCAAGATCGGCCGGGTGGAGAATTGGGGACTGAAGTCCCTCGCCTACCGCATCAAGAAGAACCGCAAGGCCTATTTCGCACTGCTCGACATCGACGCGCCGGCGGAAGCCGTCAAGGAGATGGAACGTCAGATGGGCCTGTCCGAAGACGTTCTGCGTTTCATGACCATCCGCGTCGAGGCGCACGAGGAAGGCCCATCGGCGATGATGCAGCGCCGCGATGATCGCGAGCGCGGAGACCGTGGCGATCGCGGCCCCCGGCGCGACGATCGCGGTCCGCGCCGTTCGCGCGAGGATGAGGGAGAAGAATAATGATCGACATCAACCAGATCCCGACACGGCGTCCCTTCCACCGCCGCCGCAAGACCTGCCCGTTCTCAGGCGCCAACGCGCCGAAGATCGACTACAAGGACGTAAAGCTCCTGCAGCGCTACATTTCGGAGCGTGGCAAGATCGTTCCGTCCCGCATCACGGCGGTGAGCCAGAAAAAGCAGCGTGAGCTTGCGCGCGCCATCAAGCGCGCCCGCTTCCTGGGCCTCCTCCCCTACGTGGTAAAGTAATACGCACGGGCGCCATGGCGCCCGTGTTCCCCTCCCCGCTTCGGGCGCGGAACGAGGGATGTTTGGACCCGAGTTGGGGCACCAGCCCCTAACTGCTCAAAAGGCAGGACAGCGAACCAGCCTCGCGGCACCCGTTTCCTGGCCTGCCTTCCATGTTCGAGCCCGCCAAGGGACTCAGAGAGAAGGAAACGGAACGATGGAAGTCATTCTTCTGGAACGCATCCCGCGCCTCGGCCAGATGGGCGATGTCGTGCGGGTGAAAGACGGTTACGCGCGCAACTTCCTCCTGCCGCAGGGCAAGGCGCTGCGCGCCAACGAGGCCAACCGCAAGAAGTTCGAATCGCAGCGCGTCGAGCTCGAGGCTCGCAATCTGGAGCGCAAGAAGGAAGCCGAGTCCGTCGCCGAGAAGCTCGACGGTCAGAGCTTCGTGGTCGTCCGCTCGGCGGCCGAAACCGGTCAGCTCTACGGCTCCGTCTCGCCGCGGGATATCGTCGAGGTACTGGGCGAGAACGGCTTCAAGATCGGCCGCAACCAGGTAGACCTCAACCAGCCGATCAAGAGCATCGGCATCACCAATGTGGCGATCGCCCTGCATAGCGAGGTGGTGGTCACGATTACCTTGAACGTTGCCCGCTCGGCGGACGAGGCCGAGCGTCAGGCGCGCGGCGAAACCCTCGACTCGGCCGAGGCGATTTACGGCGAGGAAATCAACGAGAGCGCCCGTCCCGATTCGTTCTTCGATCCGGAAGCGGAACTCAACGAGGAAGCAGAAGGCGGCCAGGAGAACGCCTGAGTCGATCTGCCGACGCGTTCAAAAGCCGGGCGGCAACGCCCGGCTTTTTATGCTCTGAGCCAATGTTTAAGAAATATTGAACCAACCTCCGCACCTTCATTCCGGGTAGCGTTCGCGACGAAGATTCCTTTTTATAAACAAGGACCTATACCTCATTATCCGGATTATGCCCCTGTCCCGCCTCGAAATTGCCTAAGTCTTTTCAGGGCAGCCCATCTGTTACATAATCGCGCGCATCCCAAGACGGGGGCCGTAATGAATCCTCTGCTTCATAAATTCGTTTCACGCCTCATCCAGACCGGATCGCTTGCTATTACGGACGCCGACGGCAAGGTCCATCGTTTCGGCGACGGTTCCGGAACGCCCGTTCATGTTGTCATTCATACCCACCGCGCCGAGCGCGCCATTGCGCTCGATCCCATGCTTGCGGTGCCGGAAGCCTATATGGACGGCGCGGTGGATTTCATTGAAGGAGACGTTCTGGCGCTCCTGAAGATCACCTACGAGAATTTCGATCGCGGCGGCAAGGAAGCGCTGGCGATGAAGCTGGGCGAAGGCGTTCGCTATCTCTTCCGCCGTCTGCACCAGTTCAACCCGGCCGGTCGTTCCAAGCGCAACGTTGCGCGCCACTACGACCTCTCGGGCGAGATGTACAAGCTCTTCCTCGACGAGGACATGCAGTATTCCTGCGCCTATTACCCCGATCCCAGCATCTCGCTGGAGGAGGCGCAGCGGCTCAAAAAGCGCCATATCATGGCGAAGCTTGCTCTCAAGCCCGGCCAGAAGGTGCTCGATATCGGCTCGGGCTGGGGCGGGCTCGGGCTCGACATCGCTCGTCATTTCAATGCGAATGTGCTGGGCGTCACCCTTTCGCAGGAGCAGCATGCCGTTTCGCAACGGCGGGCGCGCGAATCGGGTCTTGCGGACAAGGCGCGCTTCGAAATCGTCGATTACCGGGCGCTCACCGGCCCCTTCGACCGCATCGTCTCGGTGGGCATGTTCGAGCATGTCGGCATCAACCATTTCCGCACCTTCTTCAAAAAATGTGCGCAGTTGCTCGCCGACGACGGAGTGATGCTCCTGCATACGATCGGCCGCACCTCCGGCCCGTCGGTGACGAACGCGTTCATCCGGAAATACATCTTCCCCGGCGGCTATATCCCGGCCTTGTCGGAAGTCGTCCCGGCAATCGAAAAGGCCGGGCTCATCATCACCGACATCGAGATCCTGAGGCTCCACTACGCCGAGACGCTGAAGGCCTGGCGCGAGCGCTTCATGGCCAATCGCGCCAAAGCCGTGGAGATTTACGACGAGCGCTTCGCGCGCATGTGGGAGTTCTATCTGGCAGGCTCCGAAGCCTCGTTCCGCTGGCAGGACATGGTGAATTTCCAGATCCAGATCACCAAGCGGCGCGACGCGCTTCCGGTCACGCGCGACTATATGGCCGATACGGAGAAGCGGCTCGATGCGCTGGACGGTGGCACGGCATTTCCGGACGCGGCCGAATAGGAATATAATCCAGAATCAAGCGATTCGCTGTCAACCGTCAAAAGAGCTTGCCGGCTCTTTTGACGATTCTGGTTGTGCCTTGGTGTGGATATTGTGTGCTTTGGCCGCAACGTGGCAATGCTGGCTTACAACGAGGGCCTGCAAGGGTTAGGACCTTCATCGGGGGGTGCCGGATTCGTCTGCTGGTTCCGGACGCCGTTAGCTGAAATGGGAACTAAATGGCCGACGCAGTCCGCAAGCTTAATTCGGCGGAAACGCCGCTTTATCGAGAAGCCCCTCACAACATCGAGGCCGAGCAGGCCTTGCTCGGAGCGATCCTCGTCAACAATGACGCCTTTTATCGCGTCTCGGACTTCCTGAAGCCCAACCATTTCTACGAGCCGCTGCACCGCCGCATTTACGAGGTGGTGGGTGACTTCATCCGCATGGGCAAAATCGCAAGCCCCATCACCATCAAGACCTTCCTGCCGGCCGAAGAGAAGGTGGGCGAGCTGACGGTGGCGCAGTATCTGGCGCGTCTTGCAGCCGAGGCCGTCACCATCATCAACGCCGCCGATTACGGACGGGCGATCTACGACCTGGCCACGCGGCGGGCGCTGATCACGGTCGGCGAGGACATGGTCAACATCGCCTATGATGCTCCGGTGGACATGTCGCCTCAGGCCCAGATCGAGGATGCGGAGCGCCGCCTCTTCGAGCTTGCCGAAACCGGCCGCTACGATGGAGGATTCGAGAGCTTCGGCGACGCGACCAAGACCGCCATCGACATGGCCAACGCCGCTTTCATGCGCGACGGAGGCCTTTCCGGCATTTCAACAGGCTTGCGGGACCTCGACCGGCGCATGGGCGGCCTTCAGCCCTCGGATTTGATCATCCTCGCCGGTCGTCCCGGCATGGGCAAGACGTCGCTGGCCACCAACATCGCCTTCAACATCGCCGCGGCTTACGAGCCGGTCCAGCAGGCGGACGGCAGCTTCAAAGCGGCCAATGGCGGCGTGGTGGGCTTCTTCTCGCTGGAAATGTCGTCGGAACAGCTCGCTACACGCATCATTTCCGAGCAGACAGAGATACCCTCCTCGAAAATCAGGCGCGGCGAGATCACCGAGGCGGAGTTCGAAAAGCTCGTCGCCTGCGCACAGACAATGCAGCGGATTCCGCTCTTCATCGACCAGACGGGCGGCATCTCCATCGCCCAGCTTGCCGCACGCGCAAGGCGGCTCAAGCGCCAGCGCGGACTGGACGTCATCGTGATCGACTACGTCCAGCTCATGCAGGGCACCTCCATCAGATCACAGCAGAATCGCGTGCAGGAGATCACGGAAATCACGACCGGGCTCAAGGCGCTCGCCAAGGAGCTCGGCACCCCCATCATCGCGCTCTCCCAGCTCTCGCGCCAGGTGGAGAGCCGCGACGACAAGCGCCCGCAGCTTTCGGACCTGCGCGAATCGGGCTCCATCGAGCAGGACGCCGACGTAGTCCTGTTCGTCTATCGCGAGGAGTACTATCTCAAGAACAGGGAGCCCAAGCCCGGCTCCGAGGAACATTTGAGATGGGAAGCGGAGATGAACGAGGCGCGCGGCAAGGCCGAAGTGATCATCGCCAAGCAGCGTCACGGCCCGACGGGAACCGTGGCACTTGGATTCCAGGGCGAATTTACCCGCTTCTTTGATCTGGCGGAGGAATCGCATCTGCCGGAGCGCTTCGAGTAGCGGTGTCCTATCCTCGCACCATATCGGACAGCGGTCCCCCGCCCCATCTGGCGGGCGGACGGTTGACGATCGACCTTTCCGCGCTCGCAGCCAACTACCGGCTCCTTGCCGCGCGCTGCGGGCCCGCACAAACCGCAGCCGTGCTGAAGGCCGACGCCTACGGGCTTGGCATCGGTCCCGTGGCCACCACGCTGTGGGCTGCCGGCTGCCAGCGTTTCTTCGTCGCCCTGCCGCATGAGGGCATTGCGCTGCGTACCATCCTGCCCGAGGCGGAGATCTTCGTGCTCACCGGGCTGTTCGCCGTCGAGGCGGCAGGCGCCTATCGCAAGGCGCGGCTGATTCCCGTGCTCAATTCGCAGAGTGATCTGTCCATCTGGGAAGCGCATGGATGGGACGACGAACGCCCGCGCCCCTGCGCCATTCATGTGGACACGGGAATGAACAGGCTCGGGCTTACACCTGAGAGGGCGCGCGCGCTTGCAGAGGAAAACAAGCTTACCGGGGCGCTGACACCGGTCCTCATCATGAGCCATCTTGCCTGCGCGGATACACCCGACCATCCGATGAACCGCCGACAGCTTGAATCTTTTCAGGCGCTTCGGCCACTTTTCCCACAAAGTGAATCAAGTCTCTGCAATTCTGCAGGCATATTTCTGGGTGGAGAATATCTGGGCGACCTCACCCGCCCCGGCATCGCCCTTTACGGCGGCGCGCCAGTAAGCGGACGGGCGAACCCGATGCAGGCGGTCGTGACGGCAGAAAGTCGCGTGGTGCAGATCCGCACCGCCCGCGCGGGTGAGACGGCAAGCTATGGCGCGGCCCCTCTTAGCCGGGACACCATCATCGCCGTCTCTTCCACCGGCTACGCGGACGGATATCACCGTTCCGCGTCCGGCGCGGGAGTCCCGCTGCGCCAGGCGATCGGCAGGGGAGCGGAAGGTTTCATCCACGGGCGGCGGGTTCCCGTGCTCGGCCGCGTGACAATGGACCTGACGCTTTTCGATGTGACGGAGCTTGGTCCCGATGCGGTCGCCGTCGGCGAACATATCGAGCTTTTCGGACCAAACCTGCCGATCGACGAGGTGGCGGAAGCCGCGGGTACGATCGCTTACGAGCTGCTGACATCGCTCGGCCCGCGCTACCATCGAGAATATGTGGGAGGCTGAGTTGAATCGAACGCCCAGTCGACCGGCAGCCCTGAATATTGACGCCTCCTCGGCAAGCGCCGGGAGAACATTTCCCTGATGGCCAAATCCCGCGTCCAGTTCGTCTGCCAGAATTGCGGCACGGTGCATGCCCGCTGGGCAGGAAAATGCGACGGCTGCGGAGAGTGGAACACACTCGTCGAGGAAGGCACCGTAAGCGGCATCGGCGCCGGCCCGCAATCGCTGAGGAAGGCCCGTCCCGGCCGCCCGGTTGCCCTCACCACGCTTTCAGGCGACATCGATGATGCCCCGCGCATCGTAACCGGCATCGGCGAGCTCGACCGGGCGACCGGCGGAGGCTTCGTGCGCGGCTCTGCCCTTCTCGTGGGCGGCGATCCCGGAATCGGCAAATCCACGCTGCTGACGCAGGCGGCTGCCGCGCTCGCGTCCAAGGGCCACCGGATTGTCTACGTTTCCGGCGAGGAGGCCGTGGCGCAGATCCGGCTTCGGGCTCAACGCCTCGGCGTGGCAGGTTCGGCGGTGGAGCTCGCTGCCGAAACCAACGTGGAAAACATCCTTGCCACCATCGAGGACGGCAAGCGCCCTGATCTCGTCATCCTCGACTCCATCCAGACACTCTGGACCGACATGGTGGAATCGGCTCCCGGGACGGTGACGCAGGTGCGCGCTTCCGCCCAGGCCATGATTCGCTATGCGAAATCCACAGGCGCGGCGATCGTGCTCGTGGGCCATGTGACCAAGGAGGGACAGATCGCCGGTCCGCGGGTTGTGGAGCATATGGTGGACGGCGTGCTCTATTTCGAAGGGGAAGGCGGGCATCACTATCGGATCCTTCGCACCGTGAAGAACCGCTTCGGCCCGACAGACGAGATTGGCGTCTTTGAGATGGGCGACCGGGGCCTGCGCGAAGTGCCCAACCCTTCCGAACTGTTTCTGGGGGAGCGAAGCGCGGCAGCGCCGGGAGCTGCGGTTTTCGCCGGCATGGAAGGCACGCGACCGGTTCTCGTGGAAATCCAGGCGCTGGTCGCTCCCTCTCCTCTCGGCACTCCCAGGCGTGCCGTGGTGGGTTGGGATGGAGCCCGGCTTTCCATGGTGCTTGCGGTTCTGGAAGCCCATTGCGGCGTCCGCTTTTCCACGCATGACGTCTATCTGAACGTTGCCGGGGGCTACAGGATCACCGAGCCTGCGGCCGACCTGGCGGTCGCCGCAGCCCTCGTCTCCTCGCTCACCGGGCTTGCCCTGCCCGCAGATTGCGTCTATTTCGGCGAAATCAGCCTCTCGGGAGCCGTTCGGCCGGTTGCGCATGCGGCGAGCCGGCTAAAGGAGGCGGAAAAGCTCGGCTTCACGCAGGCCGTCATGCCGCCGGCAAACGAAGAACTGACGGGCGGAATTGCGGCGAATGCGTTCAGGCCCGGGGCGCTGGCGGATCTCGTTGCCCGAATCGCGGGGTCCCGAGCATCGTGAGGAAAGAATGGCCGGAGGGCCGCAACTGGTCAGTATGGGGGCATCCCGCCTTGAAGAGAAACTGGGGTAACCATGCCAATCACGCTGCTTGACGGCATTCTTGTAGGCTTCACGCTCGTCTCGGCGATGCTGGCCATGGTGCGCGGCTTCTCGCGGGAGGTCCTTTCGGTCGCTTCCTGGGTCATTGCGGCCATAGCCGCCTACTTTCTCTACCCGGTGGTGCTCCCCTACGTAACGCCCTATATAGACAACGCGATGCTCGCGCTTGGGGTGGCCGCTGCTGCGGTTTTCTTCGTGGCGCTGATCGTCGTGACGATCATCACGATGAAGATCGCCGATTTCATCGTCGATTCGCGCATCGGCGCGCTGGACAGGACGCTCGGCTTCCTTTACGGCGCCGCGCGCGGCATCTTGGTGGTGGCGGTGGCGCTACTGTTCCTCAACTGGCTGCTCGGCTCGAACCCGCCCAGCTGGATTACCGAGGCAAAGTCGCGCCCGCTTCTGGATGCTGTCGGCAGCTGGCTGCAGAGCCTGTTGCCCGAGGATCCGGAAACATCGATTTTCGACCGTCTGTCCCCCGATGGGGCGGCACCCCAGGGTGAATCGCCCACTACGGGTGGGGCGAACGAGGCAGGAACGAGCAATTGACGGCCTTCGGGCCGCCTTGACAACCGTTGAGAATAGGGCGGCCAGCAATGGCGCAGGATAGCAGTTTGCCTTTCTCGGGCGAAGCCGACGATCATTTTCACGACGAGTGCGGCGTGTTCGGCATATTCGGACGCCAGGACGCCGCGGCGATCGTCACTCTGGGGCTCCACGCGCTGCAGCACCGCGGCCAGGAGGCGGCAGGCATCGTCTCCTTCGACGGCACCCAGTTCCACGTCGAACGTCATATCGGCCTCATCGGCGACACCTTCACAAAACCCGCAGTGCTGGAACGCCTCAAAGGCGCACGCGCAATCGGCCATACGCGCTATTCCACCACAGGCGGCTCCGGCCTGCGGAACGTGCAGCCGTTCTTCGCAGAACTCGCCGACGGCGGGCTTGCCATCGCGCACAACGGCAACATCACCAACGCGATGACGGTGCAGCGGCGCCTGCAGAAGCAGGGCGCGATCTTCTCCTCCACGTCCGACACGGAAACCATCCTGCACCTGCTCGCAACCAGCAAGGAAAGCAATCTCAACGCACGCTTCATCGATGCCGTGCGACAGCTCGAAGGCGCCTTCTCGCTCGTGGCCCTGACGTCCAAGAAAATGATCGGCTGCCGCGATCCGCTCGGTATTCGGCCATTGGTGCTGGGCGACCTCGACGGCGCCTACATCTTCGCCTCGGAGACCTGCGCGCTCGACATCATCGGCGCGCGCTTCGTGCGTGACCTTCAGGCGGGCGAGATGGTGGTCGTCACCGAACAGGGCCTTGAAAGCTTCTTCCCCTTTGAGCCGGTGCGCCAGCGGTTCTGCATTTTCGAGTACGTCTATTTCGCCCGGCCGGACTCCTCGGTCGAGGGGCGCAATGTCTACGAGGTGCGCAAGCGCATCGGCATGGAACTGGCGCTGGAGAGCCCCGTCGAAGCGGATATCGTGGTCCCCGTTCCAGA
>Ga0164243_10007611_pt1 | contig 16151 bp, 13 predicted proteins | sample OricompcompostOP_FD_108781 | JGI IMG/M metagenome (GOLD analysis project Ga0164243, IMG submission 108781) | Organic Plus compost microbial communities from Emeryville, California, USA - Original compost - Organic plus compost (OP) | ecosystem: Engineered > Solid waste > Mixed feedstock >...
GACATGGGCGCGCTCCGTTTAGGGATGGGTCATAGTATGGGTCTGACGCGATAAGCGTTGAAAAATATAATGCTATATCAATGAATTAGTTCGAGATGGATGGCGGAAGGGGTGGGATTCGAACCCACGGTGGGCTTGCACCCACGGCGGTTTTCAAGACCGCTGCCTTAAACCACTCGGCCACCCTTCCTCGCCGCGGAGGAGCGGACCCTATAAGGGACCGTCGCACGCCTCAAGCTGAGCCCCGCTTTTACCCAAACTCAAACGCGATTTGCCATCCTGCCGCCATGCGCGCGCCGGTCGCGGCGTGCATCGCTTTGGTGAGGTCAGGCCGCGGGTGCCTGCCCGATGGATCTGTCGCGTATGCGTTTGCTGTACATCAGAGCGGGCGGGAAGCCCATCCCGGCTGCCATGGATACTACTACCGCACCATCGCAGCCCCTATGGCGCGCACTTGCTGCGGCCTTTTTGGCCATCGCCCCCTTGGCGCTCGCTGGCTGCTCCAGTGGCACCTACGACGGTAACCTCGGCGTCAGCTCCAGCCCCCGAGTGGCGAGCGGCGGCAGCATCCCGAAAGGCGGTGGCGTCTACAAGGTCGGACGCCCCTACCGCGTCGGCGGCCGCTGGTACCACCCGCAGGAGGACCCGAGCTACGATCGCGTCGGCACGGCCTCATGGTACGGCACCGCCTTTCACGGCCGGCGCACGGCGAACGGCGAGGTCTACGATATGTACGCGCTGAGCGCCGGGCACCCGACGCTGCCGCTGCCGTCCTATGCCTATGTCACCAACCTGCAGAATGGCCGCACCATCCTCGTTCGCATCAACGACCGCGGGCCCTACGCCAAGGACCGGCTGATAGATCTCTCGTACCAGACGGCGCGCACACTCGGCTTTCACCAGCACGGTCTCGCCCGTGTGCGCGTGCGCTATGCCGGACGCGCCCCGCTCAGCGGCGACGACAGCGCCGAGCGGCGCTTCCTCGCCGCCCAGTCCTGGTCGGGATCGCGCTACGCAAGTGCCGCCGCGGCGCCGGTATCGACCGGCTCGATCCGCACGGCGGGCGATGATCGCTCGTCTCCCGCTCCCGGCTGGTCGGTAGCGCAGTATCGCCGCGGCATCGGCGCATCACGCATGGCGCAATCGGCGCCGGCGGCACTTGGCGCGCCGCCCACCGAAACCTATCTGCGTGTTGGCCCGTTCGCGTCCGAGGCGGAAGCCCAGCGCTTGCGCTTCATGCTCGCCGGTCCTGACCCTAGTGGCGTCGAAGTCACCGGCGCGTCCGGCGAAGCTGCTTTCTGCGTGCGCCTCGGGCCATACGACGACGCCGGTGCTGCAGCCGCCATGGCACGCATCGCCGCCGCCGGGTTCGCGCCTGAGGCAAGCGGCGCAGCGGGTGCGGGAGAAGGGGATACGCATCGTTGACATCCCGCGCGCGCTGACTTGATAGTCCGGATCCAGCACGGGATTCCGGCCTTTCCTAAGGTGCAAAAGCGCGATGCTCGCCTCTCTCAGATACGCTGCTCGTCGTTCATTGATGCTGCCGCTGTTGCTGCTGCTGGCTGCCGCGGCAACGCTGGTGCCGCAGCTCGCCGCGGCGCAGAGCGGCGGCGGTTTCTCGACGCGCGCCAAGGCTGCCGTGCTGCTCGATGCCGATACCGGCGCCATCCTCTATCAGAACAACGCCGACGAGCTGCTGCCGCCGGCCTCCGTCTCCAAGCTGATGACGGCCGCCGTCGTTTTTCGCGCCTTGAAAGAGGGTCGCATCAAGCTCACCGACGAGTTCACGATGAGCGAGCACGCCTGGCGCACCGGCGGCGCACCCTCGCGCACCTCCTCGATGTTCGTGCCCATCAACACACCGGCAACCATCGACGAGCTGCTGAAAGGCCTCATCATCCAGTCCGGCAACGACGCCGCCATCTGTCTTGCGGAAGGCCTCGGTGGCACCGAGGAGCAGTTCGCCAAGCGCATGACGGTAGAGGCGCGACGCATCGGTCTCAGCAAGTCGACGTTCGCCAATCCGCATGGCCTCTATGACCCCGGCCAACTGATGACGGCGCGCGAGATCGGCATGCTCGCCCATTACATCATCAGGGAGTACCCCGAGTATTACCCGATCTTCTCCCAGCGGCTGTTCGAGTACCGCAAGCACAAGTTTTTCAACCGCAACCCGCTGCTGCCGCTCGACATCGGCGCCGACGGCCTGAAGACCGGCTACGTGAAGGAGTCCGGCTACAATCTGGTCGGCTCGACAGTGCAGGGCGGCAAGCGCCTCATCGTCGTCGTCATGGGCCTCGCGACCGAGGCCGACCGCGTGGCCGAAGCCAAAAAGCTGATCGATTGGGGCTACCGCAGCTTTGCGCCCTTCAAGCTGTTCAATGCCGGCGAGACGGTCGGCAGCGCCCGCGTATGGGGCGGCGAGAAATTCTATGTGCCGCTCACCGGCGGCGACGGTCCGATTACCGTGATCCTGCCGCGCGTCCCGGAGAATCCGCGCCTCAAGGCGGAAATCATCTACAAAGGCCCGCTGAAGCCGCCGGTCAAAAAGGGCACCAAGGTCGCGGTCCTGCGCGTGACGAGCGTCGGCACCAACTCGGTCAACGAGGTGCCGCTCTACGCCGCCGAGGATGTCGAGCCGGGCGGCCTCATGCGACGCGGCCTCGATTCCCTCGCCCATCTCGCCATCAGTTGGGTGCGCCTGTAGCGCCGGAACCTTCGACATGTTACCGACGCCACAGGGCTGTGGCGCGGGAACGGCATAAGTGCTCGGCAAGTTCATCACCTTCGAAGGCGGGGAGGGGTCCGGCAAGTCGACCCAGGCACGGCTGTTGTCCGAGCAGTTCTGGCGCGTCGGCGTGCACACCTTCATCACCCGCGAGCCGGGCGGCTCGCCCTTCGCCGAGGCACTGCGCAAGATCATACTCGATCCCAACACCCCCGAGCATTCCGCGCTCTCCGAGGCGCTGCTGTTCTATGCCGCCCGTGCCGACCATCTCGACAACACGGTGCGCCCGGCGCTCAACGCCGGCCTGTGGGTGATCTGCGATCGCTTCATCGATTCAACGCGCGTCTACCAAGGCATCGCCGGCGGCCTCCCCGGCGAGGTGATCGACGTCTTGAACCAGATCGTCGTCAGCCCGACCTTTCCTGACTTGACGATCATCCTCGACGTTCCCGCCGAGCTTGGCCTCGGCCGCGCGCACAGCCGGCGCATGGATCGGGTCAACCCCGATATCGAGGCCGACGCCTACGAAAAGCGCGATCTCGCCTTCCACTGGAAACTGCGCGACGCCTTCCGCGACATCGCGCGCCAGGAGCCCGAGCGCTGCGTGATCATAGACGCAGCGCAGGACGAGCGCACCGTCTTCGCTGAGGTATGGCGCGCCGTTCAAGCCCGCCTCCTCGCATCGGCCCCGGCCCGCTGATGGCCCGCGCACCCGCCACGCTCGAGGCCGAGGAGCTGCCCGAGGCGGATCGGCTGGAGAATTTCCCGCATCCCCGCCAGACGCGGGCGCTGTATGGACACGCCGCCGCCGAACGCGCACTCGCCGAAGCCCTGGCCGGCGGACGCATGCATCATGCCTGGCTGCTGGCCGGACCTAAAGGCATTGGCAAGGCGACGCTGGCCTACCGCTTTGCGCGTGCAGCGCTCGCGGCTCCCGATGAGCGCGATCCGACGGGACAAAGCCTCGCCATCGACGAAGCCACGACGGCGTCGCGGCAGGTGCGCGCGCTATCGCATCCGGGCCTCCTGCTGATCCGTCGTCCCTACGATATCAAGGCGAAGCGCTTTGCCGCCAGCATCCCGGTCGACGAGGTACGCCGGCTGCGAACCTTTCTCGGGCATCGTGCCGCCGGCGATGGCTGGCGCGTCGTCATTGTCGACGAGGCGAACGAGCTCAATGTCAACGCTGCCAATGCGCTGCTCAAATCGCTCGAGGAGCCGCCGGTACGCACGGTGTTCCTGCTCGTCTCGTCTGCACCCGGCGAGCTGGTGGCGACCATCCGCTCGCGCTGCCGCATACTCGCCTTGTCGCCGCTCGACGACGAGGCTCTGCGCGCCGCCGCAACGCAGGCGCTCGCCGCTGTCGGGGCCACACCGCCGGCTGAGGCGGAATGGCCGGCACTGGAGCATCTGGCAGGCGGCAGCGTCGGCCGGCTGCTCGGGCTCTTTGGCGCTGGCGGCCTCGACCTGCAGGCACAGATCAACCGGGTGATCGGGCTCTTGCCGCGCGTCGACTGGCGTGCCGTGCATGCCCTTTCCGACGAGCTACAACCCATGGCTGCCGAGGCTCGTTTCGAGCTGTTTTATGAATTGTTGCTCGATACCCTCTCGCGCCTCGTGCGCGCCGCGGCAACCGGCGAGGGCCGTGCCGAGGAGCGCGCGCTGGCCGCGCGTTTGATCGGCGAGAGCAGACTTGCCTCGTTCGCCGGCCTGTGGGAAAGAATAGTCCGCGAGAAGGCCGACACCCTTGCGCTCAATCTCGACCGCAAGAGTCTCATCATCGAGACCGTCGCCGCGTTCGCCGCCGCCGTCGAGGATCGAAAGCCCGCCTGAGAGATGCAGTCGCAGCGCCGGACCAGCACAGCCCTTCCGCGCCCCGCCCGAATGTGAGGCGACGTCGCCGGCTGCGTGCCGGCCTTACGGACCTCATATATCTGCATCCCTACACCTGAGGACCCATGTCCATGAGCGGGCGCCCGAAGTTCTACATCACCACGGCCATCTCCTATCCCAACGGCCAGCCGCACATCGGCCACGCCTACGAGGCCATCGCCACCGACGCCATCGCGCGCTTCGAGCGGCTCGACGGCAAGGACGTCTACTTCCTCACCGGCACCGACGAGCACGGCTTGAAGATGAAGCAGACGGCAGCCAAGGAAGGCATGACGCCGCGCGAGCTCGCCGACCGCAACGCGAAGCGCTTTCGCGAGATGGCCGGGCTGCTCGGCCTCTCCAACGACGACTTCATCCGCACCACCGAGCCGCGTCACTACCGCGCCTCGGAGGAGATCTGGCGCCGCATGGAGCAGGCGGGCGACGTGTTCCTGAAGACGTACGCAGGCTGGTACTCGGTGCGCGATGAGGCGTTCTACAACGAGGGCGAGACCACCGTCGGCGAGGATGGCATCCGCCGCGGCCCGCAAGGCACGCCCGTCGAGTGGACGGAGGAGGAAACCTATTTCTTCCGTCTCTCCGCCTACCAGGACAAGCTGCTCGCGCACTACGACGCCAACCCCGATTTCATCCTGCCGCTCGAACGCTGCAACGAGGTGACGAGCTTCGTCAACAGCGGCCTCGAGGATCTCTCCATCTCGCGCACGACGCTCGACTGGGGCATTCCCGTGCCGCAGTCCGGCAGCGGCAATACGGGGAGCAGCGCTAGGCACGTGATGTACGTGTGGGTCGACGCGCTGACCAACTACCTCACCGGCGTCGGCTTTCCTGATGAGCAAGGTCCGCTGTGGCACTACTGGCCTGCCGACGTGCACGTCATCGGCAAGGACATCCTGCGCTTTCACGCCGTCTATTGGCCAGCGTTCCTGATGTCCGCTGGCCTCGCGCTGCCCAAGCGCGTATTCAGTCACGGCTTCGTGCTGTCGAAGGGCGAGAAGATGTCGAAGTCCGTCGGCAACGTCGTCGACCCGTTCGATCTCGTGCACGCCTATGGCCTCGAGCAGTTGCGCTACTTCTTCCTGCGCGAGGTGAACTTCGGGCAGGACGGCAACTATTCGCCGGAAGCCATCGCCAATCGCATCAACGCCGATCTCGCCAACGACTTGGGCAACCTCGCGCAGCGCTCGCTGTCGATGATCAACAAGAACTGCGACGCGAAGGTGCCCGAGCCCGGCGAGTTCACCGAGGCGGATAGGAGGCTGCTCGGCGCTGCCGACGCGCTCTACGCCAAGGCGCGCGAGGCGATGGACAAGCAGGCGATCACCAGATACCTCGACGCCGTCTGGGCTGTCGTCGGCGACGCCAACCGCTACTTCGCCGCCGAGGAGCCGTGGGCGAAGAAGAAGACCGACTTCAAGCGCATGGAGACGATCCTCTATGTAACCGCCGAGGTGGTGCGGCAAGTCGCCATTCTGGCTGCTCCGGTCACACCCCACGCGGCGACAAAACTGCTCGAGTACTTGGGCCAGCCCGAGGACGCGCATACATTCGCTGCGCTGGGTGCGGCAGGGCGCCTCAAGCCCGGCACGGTGCTGCCCGAGCCGACCGGCGTCTTCCCGCGCTACATTGCGCCGGATGCGGAGGCGGGCGACAAACCTGAGCCAAAGCCGAAGAAGGACAAGCCCAAGAAGGAGAAGGGCAACAAAGGTCAAGCGTGATGCTCGTCGATCACCATTGCCATCTCGATTTTCCGCAGCTCGTCGCCGACCGCGACGGGCTGCTGGCGCGCGCCAAGGAGGCGGGCGTTGGTGCGATGGTGACCATCTCGACGCGCATCCGGCAGCTTCCCGCTCTGCTCGACATCTGCGCCAGCGCCGACAATGTCTATTGCTCGGTCGGCACGCACCCCGATAACGCCGACGAGGAGCGCGGCATCACCGCCGACGAGATCGTGCGCCTGTCCGAGCACCCGAAGGTGGTGGCCATCGGCGAGGCTGGCCTCGACTACTTCCACAAAAAGGCCTCGCCGAAATCGCAGGCCGAGGGCTTCCGCACCCACATAGAGGCCGCGCGGCGCACCGGCCTGCCGCTTGAGATTCACACCCGCGAGGCTGATCGCGATACTATCGCCATCCTCGATGAGGAGCATAAGAAGGGCGCCTTCCCGGCCATTCTGCACTGCTATACGGGCGGCCCAGAGCTTGCACGCCGCGCCGTCGAGCTCGGCCTCTACGTCTCGTTCACCGGCGTCGTCACGTTCAAGAAGAACGACGCGTTGCGCGACATCGCCAGCTCGGTGCCGCTGGAGCAAATGCTGGTCGAGACGGATTCCCCGTTCCTCGCGCCCGAGCCCTTCCGCGGCAAGACCAACGAGCCGTCGTACGTCGTGCATACCGCGGCAAAGCTCGCCGAGCTTAAGGGCGTCGCGCCGGAAGACTTCGCGCGCGCGACGACCGACAATTTCTTCCGCCTGTTCCGCAAGGTGCCGCGGCCCCGCATCGAGGCCAACGCCGCCGCATGAGCTACCGCGCGACCATCCTCGGCTGCGGCTCCTCCGGCGGCGTGCCGCGCATCGGCGCCAACTGGGGCGCTTGCGATCCGACGAACCCCAAAAACCGCCGCTGGCGCTGCAGCATGCTCATCGAGCGGCTCGGCTCTCCGCGCCACACGACGGTGCTGATCGATTCTTCACCCGACGTGCGCGAGCAACTCCTCGGCGTGCGCTGCGAGGCGCTCGACGGCGTGCTCTACACCCACGACCATGCCGACCATACGCACGGCATCGACGATCTGCGCATGGTCTCCTACGCCATGAAAAAGCGCATCGACGTGTGGGCGGACGAGCCGACGCGCAAAAGCCTCGTCGAGCGCTTCGGCTATTGCTTCGAGAAGCCGCCGGGCTCCACCTATCCGCCCATCCTCACCGCGCACGCCATCGATGCACCGGCAACGGTCCACGTCGACGGGCCGTCGGGAGCGATCGACGTCGTGCCTATCCCGCAGGTGCACGGCGACATCGGCTCGCTCGCCTTCCGCGTCAACGGCTTCGCCTATTCGCCCGACGTGAGCGACATCCCGGAATCGTCTGTGCCCCTGCTGCAAGGCCTCGACGTTTGGATCGTCGATGCGTTGCGCTTCACCGCGCATCCGAGCCATTTCAGCGTCAAGCAGGCACTGGCATGGATCGAGCGCCTGAAGCCCAGGCGCACCATCCTCACCCACATGACGACCGACCTCGACTACGAGACGCTGCGCCGTGAGCTGCCGGAAGGCGTCGAGCCCGCCTACGACGGCATGGTCATCCAGTTCGACTGACCCGAGCCTCCTCTCAACGTCATCCCGACGCAGGTCGGGATCCACGCCAGCATCCGCAAACGCATGTGGTGCAATAGGGCCGGACGCTGCAATGCCAATGCGTCTCTCACCAGTAGCGCACTTTGAGACTTGCGTGGGTGCCGGCCTTCGCCGGCATGACGGTTGAGGATCAAGCGTCGGCGTGGTGCTTCTTCCAGTCGACGAAGTTGACGACCTGACCGGAAAGCTCGCACTCGGGCGAAGCCAGCTCCAGAAACAGCGGCACCAACTCCTCGGGTGCAGGCAGCTTCTGCGGGTCCTCACCCGGAAAAGCTTTGGCGCGCATGCCCGTGCGCACCGGCCCGGGGTTGAGGAGATTGACGCGCACGCTCGTGTCTTCCAGCTCGTGCGCGTAGGTCTTCACGAGGCACTCGAGGGCGGCCTTCGACACCGCGTACGGTCCCCAGTATGCATATTTGCCGCTTGCCGCTCCCGAGGTGACGAACACCGCGCGGCCCGCCTCCGAGCGCTTCAGCAACGGATCGAGTGTGCGAATGAGCCGCCAGTTGGCCGACAGGTTGATGTCGAGCACCTGGCTCCACGCATCCTCGGTGACGTGGTGCAATGGCGACAGCGGCCCGAGGACGCCGGCATTGGCGATGAGAATGTCGAGCTTGCCCCAGCGCTGAAACAGCGTCGGCCCGAGTTGGTCGATCTTGTCGCCACTGGCAAGATCGACCTGCAGTAGAGTGGCCTTGCCGCCGCCGGCGCGAATCTCGTCGTCGAGCTCCTCCAGCGCGCCGATGGTGCGCGCGGCAATGACGACATGCGCCCCCGCCTTGGCGAGCCCGAGCGCGACCGCGCGACCGATGCCCCGCGAAGCCCCGGTGACGAGAGCCAGGCGATCCTTGAGCGGTTTCTTGTTCTTCATGTCGGTTGTGCAGCTCGCCGCCAAAGGCACGACGCCCGCCCGACAGCTAAAGCTGATAGGCGGGCGTGACAACCCCTAACATAGCCGCCGGGTGGCGAGGATTAGCCGACCTCGGCGAGGAGCGAGAGCTGGCGCGGCACCGACTGGCCGCTCTGGTCGGTCAACGGCGTCGGGTATTCGCCGGTGAAGCAATGGTCGGTGAACTGCGGGCTGCGATCGTCGCGATGATCGAGTCCGACGGCGCGATAGATACCGTCGACCGACAGGAAGGCGAGGCTATCGACGCCGAGGAACTCACGCATCTGCTCAAGGTCCTTGTTGGCCGCAAGCAGGTCGACCTTGTCCGGCGTATCGATGCCGTAATAGTCGGGGTGCGTGATCGGCGGCGAGGCGATGCGCATGTGCACCTCCTTCGCGCCTGCTTCGTACATCAGTTGCGCGATCTTTTTCGAGGTCGTGCCGCGCACCACGCTGTCGTCGACGAGGACGATGCGCTTGCCGCGGATGACGCTGGCATTGGCCGAGTGCTTGAGCTTCACGCCGAGGGTGCGGATCTGCTGCTCGGGAGCGATGAATGTGCGCCCGATGTAGTGGTTGCGGATGATGCCGAGCTCGAACGGGATGTTCGATTCCTGCGCGAAGCCGATGGCTGCCGGCACGCCGGAATCCGGGATCGGGACGATGACGTCCACATCGGCCGGCGACTCGTGCGCGAGCTGCACGCCCATCTGCTTGCGGATGTCATAAACAGTTCGCCCGCCGATGACCGAGTCTGGGCGGGCGAAATAAATGTACTCGAAGATGCAGGGTCGGGCGGGACGCATCGGGAAGGGCCGGTGGCTCTGGATGCCGTCCTCGGTGATGACGACGACCTCCCCGTTGTCTACCTCGCGCAGGAACTCGGCACCGACCATGTCGAGGGCGCAGGTCTCGGAGGCGAGCACGAAAGCGCCGCCAAGCTTGCCCAGCACCAGCGGGCGGATACCAATCGGGTCGCGGGCACCGATCATCATGTCGTTGGTCAGGCCGACGAGCGCATAGGCGCCCTCGATCTGGCGGATCGCCTCGACGAAGCGCTCGACGATGCGCCGCTTCTGCGAGCGCGACAGGAGGTGCAGGATCACCTCCGTATCGGAGGTCGACTGGCAGATGGCGCCGGTGGAGATCAGCTCCTGGCGCAGCGTCAGCGCGTTGGTGAGATTGCCGTTGTGGGCGACGGCGAAGCCGCCCGTATCGATGTCGGCGAACAGCGGCTGCACGTTGCGCAACACCGCATCGCCGCAGGTCGAGTAGCGGTTATGGCCGATGGCCATATGGCCCTTGAGCCGGTCGATTACCGAGGCGCGGGAGAAGTTGTCGCCGACGAGCCCCATACGCCGCTCGGAATGGAACTGCGCGCCGTCATAGGAAACGATGCCGCAAGCTTCCTGGCCGCGATGCTGGAGCGCGTGCAGCCCCAGCGCCGTGATGGCTGCCGCATCGGGGTGCCCAAAAACACCGAAGACCCCGCATTCCTCGCGGAGTCTGTCGTCGCCGTAGCGCAGATAGCCTGGGCCTTCGAGCTTCGCATCGCAAAGCCATTCGGCCTCTTCGAGCCCTTGAGTCATCGTCACCTCCCGCTGGTGCCGTGCCGCTGCCCGATAGAATGAACGCGCGTTAACGCTGGCGGTGCCGCTGGATCAGCTGGCGGTCACCTGCCACGTGACAGAAATATGATATCTATATTCCGCTTCAAGCGCCAATTCGTCGCTCCGGGAATTTTCCAGTGAGCCCTGTTGCTGCGGCTGCGTCGGCTGCTCTTCCGGCGGCTGCTCGCCGGGCGGCGCCGTCAGCGAGGAGGGCATGTAGGCCTCCAGCAGATAGCGGATCGAGTCGCCGGCACCCTTGATATAGGGGAGCGTCTTCGATTCCTTCACCCACGCCACCTGCATGTTCGGCTCTGGAAAGAAGGCCTCGTAGAACATGTACGGGATGACGACGAGGACGAAACCGCGCACCACCCCGAACAGGAAGCCGAGCACCCGGTCGATCATGCCGATGCGGCTGTCGAGGATAGTGTCCGACAGGCGCGCGGTGACAAGGTGCACCACAATGAGCACAATGAGGAAGATGACGGCGCCGACGACGATCTGCGCCACCGCGACCTGGGTGCCCATCTGCTGCGCCATGTCCTGCGCGAAGGGCTTGTGAAAGATCACGAAGTACAGCACCGCGGCAGCGGCCACCGCCCATGAGACGATGGACAGCATCTCGCGCGCAAAGCCTCGGTACATGGCGAGCAGGCCAGAGATGAAGCACACGGCGAGCAGTGCGGCGTCGAGATAGGTTATCGGCCCCAGCATGGTCTTATAGAGCTCCGTTGCGCGGCGGTTACAGGCAGGCCCCTAGGCGCCCCACAGGCTGCCTGTCAGTCGCATGAAGGCAGGCCATCGGCAAGCTCCCTCAAATGTCCCAGGCGCGTCGGCTTGAGCTTCAGTCCGCCTGCGTCGATCTCGCCCTGGGCAGGGACCATCGCTTCGCGAAAGCCGAGCTTTTGCGCCTCCTTAAGCCGCGGCCCCATGAGCGGCGCGGCATTGATGGCACCCGACAGCGACACCTCGCCGAAGTGGACGCGATGTCGCGGAATGGCCACACCCGACAGCGAGGAGACGAGGGCGGCGGCCGCCGCGAGATCGGCGGCTGGCTCGTTGATCCGCAGCCCGCCGGCGACGTTGAGGTAAACGTCCTGGCCGGCGAACGACAGCCCGGCCCGCGCTTCCAGCACCGCGAGCAGCATCGACAGCCGGCTCGAGTCCCATCCGACAACCGCCCGGCGCGGTGTGCCGAGCGAGGAGGGGGCCACCAGCGCCTGGATCTCGACCAGTAGCGGGCGGGTACCTTCGACGCCCGCGAACACGGCAGCGCCGGGGCTCGACGCGTCCCGGTCGCCGAGGAACAGCTCCGAGGGGTTCGACACCTCGCGCAGCCCCTCGCTCACCATCTCGAACACGCCGATCTCGTCGGTGGCGCCGAAGCGGTTCTTCACCGCGCGCAGGATGCGGTACGTGTGCCCTCGGTCCCCTTCGAAATACAACACGGTGTCGACCATGTGCTCGATCACCTTCGGGCCGGCGATCTGCCCGTCCTTGGTCACGTGGCCGACGAGCAGGAGGGCGCTCCCCGCAACCTTGGCATGGCGGATCAGCGCCTGCGCGGCCGCCCGCACCTGGCTGACGGTGCCCGGGGCCGCCTCGATGGCCTCCGCCCACAAGGTCTGGATGGAATCGACGACGATGAGATCCGGCGGCGGCCCGGCTTCCAGCGTCGCCAGGATGTGGGCGAGCGAGGTCTCGCAGGCGAGCGCCACCGGCGCATCGCTGAGGCCGAGGCGTGCTGCACGCAGGCGCACCTGCGCCGCCGCTTCCTCGCCCGAGAAATAAACTGCCCGCCGGCCGGCCCGCGCCAGCGTCGCGGTAAGCTGCAGCAACAGGGTGGATTTGCCGATGCCGGGTTCGCCGCCGATGAGCAGCGCCGAGCCGGGGACGATTCCGCCACCGGTCACGCGGTCGAGCTCGCCGATGCCGGTCGAGAACCGCGGCGCCTCCTGCGTCGAGCCTTTGAGGCCTTCGAGCACGATGACGCGCCCGCTGCCGCGCCGCGACAACCCGGTGCCGGGTGGTGTCACAGCCCCCGTCTCCTCGGTGAGCGTGTTCCATTCCCCGCACGAGGGGCATTTGCCCTGCCACCGCGGCGCCACCGCCCCGCAGTTCTGGCACACGAAGGTCGTCTTGCTCGGCTTGGCCATCGCGGGTCAGTCGCCGCCGTCGATGTAGGTGCGATGGAAGCGCGGACCGAGGCGCGTCAGAACCTCATAGCCGATGGTGCGCGCTGCAATGCCGACAGCTTCCAGCGGCAGATCCGGTCCGATCAGGTCGACGAACTCGCCGCGCGCTGGAACCGGACCTTCGATGTCCGTGACGTCGACAGTGATGAGGTCCATCGACACGCGCCCGACGAGCGGCGCGCGCTGGCCGCGGATCGACACGGTGCCGCCAACTTCGCCACTCGCCGCGCTGGCATGACGGAACACGCCGTCGGCGTAGCCCGCAGCAACCGTCGCGATGCGGCGCGGCGTGGCAGCACGATAGCTCGCTGCATAGCCGATGTGCGCGCCGGCTGGCACCTCCTGCACCTGCAGGATGCGCGCCGAGACGCGCACCACCGGCTCGACCGGGGCAATCCGACGTGGGCTCGCCTGGCCGCCATAGATGGCGTAGCCGGGGCGCACGAGATCGAAATGATACTCTTTGCCGAGCATCAGGCCGTCGGAGGCGGCGAGGCTCGCTCGCGCCTTCGGCAGCCTGGCACGCAGGCGCTTGAAGGCCGCGAGCTGCTCGCGGTTCATCGGGTGCGCCGCTTCGTCGGCGCAGGCGAGGTGGCTCATGATAAGCGCGATGTCGAGCCGGCGCATAAGGTCGCCGTCGCCAAGCATGGCGTCCAGCCGCGACTCGCTCATGCCGAGGCGGTTGAGGCCCGTATCGACCTGCAAGGCTGCAGGCGCCGCCGGCCCGTCCCCCACCGCGAGCGCCGCCCAGGCTTGTGCCTCCTCGCGACTGGTCATCACCGGCCGCGCCCCGATCGCCAGCAGATCCGCGGCCGAACCGGGCAGGATGCCGTCGAGCACGTAAACGGTCGCGCCGGGAGCAAAGCTGAGCGCCGCCTTGGCCTCGGCCACTGTCGCTACGAAAAAGCTGCGGCAACCTGCCTGATACAGTGCCGGGACGACGCGCGCCGCACCGAGGCCGTAGGCGTCCGCCTTGACGACGGCCGCGCACCCAGCCGGCGCGACGCGCTTGGCCAGCGCCCTCCAGTTGGCGCGGATCCGGCCAAGGTCGATTGTAATCACGCCCGTCGTCGCGTCGGGGATGTTCGCCGGCCCCCATTCGACGAGGCGCCGCGGCGTCTCGCGCTGCGGTGTCTCGGTCGGTGAAAGGCGGGCGGTCCTGCTCGACACGGGCTTTTCCCGGCTACGGCGTACGCTTTCTTTTAGCCCCGAATCGAGCCGCAAACGAGGCGTCTCCGCACCTCTGTCATCCGGGGTCTCGCTCGCGGCGCTGGCTTCGCCCGGAATGAAGGTTACTCCCCGTAGGTGGCGACCTGATACTCGCGGGCGAGGTTGCCGAAGCGGGTGAGCTGGCTCTCGAACGCCAGCGCAACCGTGCCGACCGGGCCGTGGCGCTGCTTGCCGATGATCACTTCGGCCTTGCCCGATACCTGCTGCATCTTCGCCATCCACTCGCCGAACTCGGCCGTGCCCTCAGACGGCTTCAGGCGCTCGACGTAGTACTCCTCGCGGAACACGAACATGACGACGTCGGCGTCCTGCTCGATCGAGCCCGATTCGCGCAGGTCGGAGAGCTGCGGTCGCTTGTCGTCGCGCTGCTCGACCTGGCGTGAAAGCTGCGACAGGGCGATGATCGGCACCGCCAGCTCCTTGGCCAGCGCCTTGAGGCCGGTGGTGATCTCGGTGATCTCCTGCACGCGGTTGTCGCCGCGCTTCGATGAGCCGGTGAGGAGCTGCAGGTAGTCGACGACCAGCAGCCCCAGTCCCTTCTGGCGCTTCAGCTTGCGCGCCCGCGCCGCGAGCTGGGCGATGGAGATGCCACCCGTCTGGTCGATGTACAGCGGGATGCGCCCCATCTCCTGCGACACCTCGACGAGCTTGCGGAACTCCTGCTCTGTGATCATGCCGCGGCGGATCTTCTCCGAGGCGATCTCCGATTGCTCGGAAAGGATACGCGTCGCGAGCTGCTCGGCCGACATTTCCAGCGAGAAGAAACCGACCACCGCACCGTCGACCGTCTTCATGGTGCCATCGGACTGCTGCTCGGCCCGATACGCCTTGGCGATGTTGTAGGCGATGTTCGTGGCCAGCGCCGTCTTGCCCATCGACGGGCGGCCGGCGAGGATGATGAGGTCCGACGACTGCAAACCGCCGAGCTTCGAGTCGAGGTCGACGAGCCCGGTCGACAGGCCCGACAGGTGCCCGTCGCGCTCGTAGGCCGCGGCAGCCATCTCGATGGCGGTCGACAACGCATCCGAGAAGCCGAGGAACCCCGAGCCATACTTGCGCTGCTCGGCGAGATCGTAGAGGCGCGTCTCCGCCTCCTCGATCTGCGCCCGCGGGGAGAGGTCGACGGGGCTGTCGTAGGCGTTGTTGACGAGATCCTCGCCGATGATGATCAGCGCCCGGCGCGTGGCGAGGTCATAGACCGTGCGGCCGTAGTCCTCGGCGTTGATGATCGTCGTCGCGTGAGCGGCGAGCGTGCCGAGATATTGCGGCACCGTGAGCGTCGGCGAGATCGGCTCGGCCGTCTCGAAGAACGTCCGCAGAGTGATCGGCGTCGCCTGCTTGCCGGCATGGATCAGCTTGCCCGCGATCTCGTAGATCTGCTGGTGCAGCGGATCATAGAAATGGTGCGGATCGAGGAATGAGGACACGCGATCCATCGCCTCGTTGTTGACGAGGATGGCGCCGAGCAGCGCCTGCTCCGCCTCTAGATTATGCGGAGCCTGACGGAAGGGGATAGCAGCGTCGGCGGCACTGAGGGCAGCGAGCCGATCGGAAACCTGGAGGGCGTTTTTTGTCATGGCGCGACGGTATCCGATTCAATCGGCCCACCGTCGAGCGCCCTAGGCCGCCCGTCCCCATTATGCACATGGGGACGGGATTTCGTTTGCGCAGGCGCGAATCGCCCAGCCACTGCGGCTCACCATTCGCTTCCCCATCGAGGGGAGGGTGGTCGAGCCAACGGCCGGCCGCTTATTCGGTCTTCGGCTCCTCGCCTTCGTCGGCCGGCGTGGCGCCTTCCTCGAACACGGCATCGGGATCGAAGGTCTCGAGCTCGATCTTCTCTTCCTTGACGACCGTGACGTCCTCGCCGCGCGCCTGGCGCTCGGCCTCGTCCTCGGAGCGGGCGACGTTCAGCGTCACCGTGACGATCACTTCCGGGTGCAGCGCGACGCGCACCTGATGCAGGCCGAGCGTCTTGATCGGGCGCTCGAGGATGACCTGGCGGCGGTCGATGGTGAAGCCGCCGGCCGTCACCGCCTCGGCAATGTCGCGCGTCGCGACCGAGCCGTAAAGCTGGCCGGTGTCGCCGGCCGAGCGGATGGCAACGAAGATCTTGTTGTCGAGCTTCTCGGCAACCGCCTCGGCTTCCTTCTTGAGCTCGAGGTTGTTGGCTTCGAGCTGGGCGCGCTGGGATTCGAAGTGGGCGCGGTTCTCGGCCGTGGCGCGCAGCGCCTTCTTCTGCGGCAGGAGGA
>Ga0164243_10007612_pt1 | contig 16150 bp, 16 predicted proteins | sample OricompcompostOP_FD_108781 | JGI IMG/M metagenome (GOLD analysis project Ga0164243, IMG submission 108781) | Organic Plus compost microbial communities from Emeryville, California, USA - Original compost - Organic plus compost (OP) | ecosystem: Engineered > Solid waste > Mixed feedstock >...
CCCCGGCCCCGGTCACCGCCATGATCAACCGCTGTCCGGACATCGCCACCTCCGCGTGCGGGCCGTCGTCTGCGCGGCCAGTCTGCGCAACGCCCGGCCACCTCGCCCGCTGCGCGGGGTGCCTGCGGAGGCGGCGCTTCGGCCACGCGGGTTCCGAGCGTGCACGGCGCGACACCGTGCGCGGGCGTGCTCGAAGTGGCGCGGAGTGCACGGGTTCCGCCGCGCGGACGCGGTCGCGAGATCGCGGAAGCCTGCGGCGGGTTCGGGCGTTGGCAGGGAGGAGCGGTCCGCGCGCGGCGCGGACAACGGCGACGAAAGGTGCACGAGCTGATGTTGAGCCGGCGAGACGAGATCCCGCGGCACCGGCTGGGCGAGCGCGGCCCGTCGGTCAGCGCGCTGGGCTACGGCGCGATGGGGCTGTCCGGGGTGTACGGCCAGGCCGACGACGCGGAGTCGAAGCGGCTGATCCACCACCTGGTCGAGTCCGGGATCACGCACATCGACACCGCCGACGTCTACGGCCGCGGCCACAACGAGACGCTGCTCGGCGAGGCGCTGTCCGGCGGGCTGCGGGAGCAGGTCGTGCTGGCCACCAAGACCGGCGGTGGCGGGGTCGAGGGCCTGGGGCGCCCGGAGTGCATCCGGGAGGCGATCGACTCCAGCCTCAAGCGGCTGCGCACCGACCACGTGGACGTGTTCTACCTGCACCGGGTGGACCCGTCCACGCCCATCGAGGACAGCGTGGGCGCGCTGGCCGAGGTGGTCGAGCAGGGCAAGGCCCGGCACATCGGTCTGTCCGAAGTGGACTCGGAGACGCTGCGGCGGGCGCACGCGGTGCACCCGATCACCGTGACGCAGGAGGAGTACTCGCTGTTCGCCCGCGACCTGGAGGCGGACCTGCTGCCGACGGCCCGCGAGCTCGGCGTCGGGGTGGTGGCCTACTCGCCGCTGGGCCGCGGGGTGCTGAGCGGGGCGATCCGCAGCGCCTCCGACGTGGAGAACCTCCAGGAGCGGCAGAGCCGCTACCCGCGGTTCGAGGCCGATGCGCTGGAGCAGAACATCGCCCGCGTGGACCGGCTGCGGCAGCGGGCCGAACAGCTGGGCACCAGCGCGGGGGCGCTCGCGCTGGCCTGGCTGCTGGCGCAGGGCGAGGACATCGTGCCGATCCCCGGCACCCGGCGGGTGTCCAACTTGGACTCGAACATCGAGGCCGCGCGGCTGGAGCTGCCCGCCGAGCTGGTCGCGGAGCTGTCCGAGATGTTCCCGCCCGGGTCGATGGCCGGGGACCGCTACGCGCCCGGCGTCGGCGGGTCGGTGCGCCGCTGAATTGTTCCACCGGCGGGAAAAGGGGTGCCGCGTCGTGCGGCGCCCCTTTTTTTCTGCCCGCTGGTGATCCACTTCCGATTCCGCTGGAAGCGGGGTGGCCTGCTCCGCCGAATGGTCCTATCTGGCGTCGTGAACTGGTATTTCGCGTTCTTGTCGGGCTCGTTCGGCGTGGGGAGCTGGCATAAATGGAGGCGGTATATGCCGTCCATTCGGGCGGGGGTGGTTGTTCTCCGGTGATCGCGCGTGTGCACACTGTGGCGGCGAATTCTGCGTCGTCCTCCGAACTGAAGGAAACCACCGCAGATGAGCATCGACAGCACGCCCGCCGTCTGGGCCAAGTCCCTCGCCGACGAGCCGTGGGTGCCCTACGAGGACCCGCACCTGCCCGGTGGCGACAGCGCCGCGCAGGTGAAGATCCTGGCGCCGAACGTCTTCTACGCCTGGTTCCCGCCGGGCTTCTCCGCGCCCGCGCACAGCCACCCGTTCAACACCACCTACTACATGGTCAAGGGCGCGCTGCGGTTCGGCGACGAAGGCTGGGTCGGGGCGCACTCGGTGCGCGGCGTGCAGGCCGGGCACGTGTACGGGCCGGAGGAAGCGGATCCCGTTGTGGGGTGCGAATTCCTGCTCGTCAGCGACGGGCCCATCGGCATCGACTGGGCCGAGCACTGACCCTCCACAGTGGACGTGCCGGCGGGTTCGGCCCGCCGGCGCGCGCGGGTTCGGCGCGGAACATCGGCAGCGGGAGGCCGGAGCTCCGGCCGAACCCGTGGAACTCCGGGCGAGTCCCGGAGTTCCGGCCGAGGGGCCCGGAGTTCCGGCCGGGGAGTCTGGGAATTCCGCCAGGCGCCTGGATTCCGGCCCCGCTCTTGGGGTTCCGGCCTCGCTCCTGGGGTTTCAGCCTCGCACCCGGGGTTCCGGCCTCGCGCCCGCGGTTCCGGCTGAGTGCCCGGAACCGCGGGCCGGCCCAAGGAATCCCGGACCGGCCACGCGGAGAACCCGGGCCACAGCCCGGAATTCCGGATCAGCCCGCCGAGCCGGTGAACTCGCTGCGCAGCGAGTAGCGCCCGCGCGCACCCACCGCGTCCAGCAGCCGCACCAGCAGCCCGCGCCGATCCGGCACCACCTGGAAGTCGATCTCGCGCTGCTCGGCCCGCCGCCGGCACTGCTCCAGCAACTGCAACCCCGCCGAGTTGCAGAAGGTCACCTCCGACAGGTCCAGCACCACGACCCGGGCGCAGGAAGCCAGGCGGTGCCACAGGACCTCGCGCAGGCGCGGCTCGGTGCAGATGTCGATCTCCCCGCGCACCGCCAGCACCACGACTCCGCTGCCGCGGCGGGAGATCTCGATGCTCATCGGGTTCGTCGCGGCCGCTCGCGGACCGGACGACTCCGCCCCGCGCCGCGCGGGGATGGCGGAGTCCACGCCGCTGGCCGTTCCCCGGTAGATGTGTTCGGTCACGCGCATGCCGCCTCCCGGCTGATCGAGCTCCGGGACGTCGCAGCGACGACCGCGCACGCGGTCTCGGGCGTCCCGGGCTTGCTGCTTGTTCGCGGCTGTGGGCTCAACCGATGCCAACACTAGACGTCCCCGCAAGGACGCGAGGGGCACGAGTTCCCCGTGTGACAGCGGGGGAGGCAGTGGCGACATCAGGCGAATACCTGGGTACGCGGAGTGCTGCGGTTCACCGGGTACCTGCGGGTGCCGGTGGACCGCGGAGATCGAGAATCATCCGGCGCCGCGGCGGGTAACCGGGGCACCGAAGCCGTTCGCGTGGAGGTGCGATGAGCGACCAGGTGCCCGGCCACTCCGAGCCCGACCACCGGGCCCGTCCCGGCGGGCCCGCAGACCCGTCCCACACCGAACTTCCCCGCGCCTCGGCCGCTGACACCGCCCGCGCGCTCGGGATCGTGGTCGCGCCGATGCTGGCGCAGGGGGTGATCGCGCGCCGGCCGCGGATGGTCGAACTCGCCGGGCGCCTGGACGCCGACCGGCGCGCGGTGCGGCTGCTGCAGGAGTTCCGCCGCCGCTACGGTCCCGGACCGCTGCTGCTGCGGATCCCCGGCCGCTCGGTGGCGCTGGTGCTGGAACCCGACCACGTGCACCGGGTGCTCACCGAATCCCCGGAACCGTTCGCCCTGGCCAACCTGGAGAAGCGCGGGGCGCTGAACCACTTCCAGCCGCGCGGGGTGCTCGTCTCGCACGGGGCCGCGCGCACCGACCGGCGCCGGTTCAACGAGCAGGTCCTCGACACCGGCAACCCGGTGCACCGGGCCGCGGACGCGATCGCGCCGAAGGTCGAGGAGGAGGCCGCCGAGCTGCTCCGGCTGGCCGACCGGCGCGGCACCCTCACCTGGCCGGAGTTCTCCGAGGCGTGGCGGCGCGCGATCCGGCGGGTGGTGCTCGGCGACCGGGCCCGGTTCGACCGGGAGCTCACCGAGCTGCTGACCGAGCTGCGGTACGCGGCCAACTGGGCCTACCTGCGCCCGAAGCGGCCCCGGGCGCGCGAGGAGTTCCTGGACCGGTTGCGCGAGCACCTCACCGCCGCCGAACCCGGCAGCCTCGCCGAGCTCGCCGCCGCCACCCCGGCCACCTCCGGCACCGACCCGGTCGAGCAGATCCCGCAGTGGCTGTTCGCCTCCGACCCGGCCGGCATGGCCACCTACCGGGCGCTGGCGCTGCTGGCCGCGCACCCCGGGCAGGCCGCGCGGGTGCGCGCCGAGAGCGGGGAGCGCGAGATGCCGGTGGCGCGGGCGAGCGTGCTGGAATCGGTGCGGCTGTGGCCCACCACCGCGGTCGTGCTGCGCGACAGCACCACCGAGACCGCCTGGGGCGCGGGGCGGATGCCGGCCGGCACCGCGGTGGTGATCGTGAGCTCGTTCTTCCACCGCGACGCCGAGCGGGTCCCGCAGGCCGACTCGTTCGACCCGCAGGCGTGGCTGGACGGGCGCGCCCGGGACGACTGGTCGCTGTTCCCGTTCAGCGGCGGGCCCGGCAGGTGCCCCGGCCGGGAGCTGGTGCTGTTCGTGGCCGGCACGGTGCTCGCGCGGCTGCTGCGGGACCACGACTTCCGGCTGCGCGGCGGGCAGGTGCGGCCGGGCGAGCTGCCCGGGCTGCTGAACCCGTTCACCCAGCGGTTCGCGGTCACGCCGCGGTGAGCTCCGCGGGCGCGCGGTCCGGGGTGCGCAGGCCGAGCCGGCGCAGGTGCAGCGCGGCCAGCTCGTCGATCACCTGCTGGTCGCCCGAGCGCCAGGACGCGGCCGGGTCCGGCGCCACCCGCCGCAGCGCCCGGTAGCTCGCCGTCGACAGCGCGCGCAGCGCCAGCAGGTCGATCGCCCCGTCGCGCAGCGCCACGGCCGTGCCGGCCTTGCGCGCGTACCGCAGCCGCGGCAGCAGCCACCAGCGCAGCAGCGGCACCAGCCCGATCAGCGCCACCAGCACCGCCACCCCCGTCCCGAGGTAGTTGACCACGTCCACCAGCCCCGACCCGGCGGTCGTCAGCGTGGTGCCGGCACCGGTGCCGCGGCCGAGGGCGCTGCCCAGGTCATCGCCGACGAACGGCACCTGCCGCGCGGTGTTCGCGGCGTCCCCGATCGACCGGCTCAGGTTCTCCCCGGCGGTCATCATCTGGAAGCCGGGGTCCTCGAAGTCCAGCACGGTGCCGTGCGCCAGCTTGGTGAGCCGGAAGAACAGCACGCACCAGGCGATCGCGAGCAGGTCGAACAGCACTTGGGCGGTGATCCGGAGCGGTTTCTCGGCGTAGACGCGCACGCGGGCCCTCTCGGGAGTCGGGGAGATCGTCGCGGGATCGGGCGACACCGTAGACCCCCGATCACCGCGCGCCGCGCGAGGCCCCGCGCACGATCGCGACCCGGCCGCGGCGACCGTCGTTAGGCTGCGCGGCATGTCCAGCTTCACCGAGCCGTTCCCGCGCCGCGACGAGTTCACCGTGCACTGGCCGATCAGCACGCGGTGGTCCGACAACGACGTCTACGGGCACATCAACAACGTCGTGCACTACTCGTGGTTCGACACCGCGGTGAACGGGTGGCTGATGCGCGCCACCGGCGTGGACGTGCGCGAGCTGCCCGCGCTGGGGCTGGTGGTCGAGACCGGCTGCCGGTACCTGGCGGAGCTGAGCTTCCCGGTGGACGTGGAGGTCGGCATCGGGCTGGAGCGGCTCGGCGGCTCCAGCGTCACCTACCGGCTGGCCGTGTTCGGCGACCGCGCCGCCGAACCCGCCTCGGTCGGCCGTTTCACGCACGTCTACGTCGACCCGGAGACCCGCCGCCCCGCGGCCGTTCCGGAACCGGTCGCCGCCGCCGTGGCCGAGCTGGCCCGGTTCGCGCCGAGCTGAGCGCGGTACCATCAGCCGCACCAACCGGCCCGTGACGATGTCGGGCCGTGCGCCTCTCGTCGCCGAGCGTGGTCGCGCGCTAGCGTGGAGTGACCGATCACGACGGGGGAGGTTGGCCGGATGGCGTGGTGGCCCGACGTGCGACCGGAGGACCTGGGCGAGGTCGATGTCCGGCGGCCCAACTCGGCCCGGATGTACGACTACTACCTCGGCGGCTCGGCGAACTTCGAGGCCGACCGGCAGGCCGCGGCCGAGGTGATCGCCGCGATGCCGGACGCGGTGGTCTCCATCCGGGAGAACCGCGCGTTCCTCGGCCGGGCCGTGCGGTTCTGCGTCGAGCAGGGCGTGGACCAGTTCCTCGACCTCGGCTCGGGGGTGCCGACCGTCGGCAACGTGCACGAGGTCGCCCAGGCGCTCAACCCCGCCGCCCGCGTCGCCTACGTGGACAACGAGCCGGTCGCGGCCGCGCACGGGCGCCAGCTGCTCGGCGAGTCGAAGCTGGCCACCGTCACCGAGTGCGACCTGCGCGAGGTCGACCACGTGCTCGGCGCCGAGGGCGTGGCCGGGCTGCTGGACTTCGACCGGCCGGTGGCGGTGCTCATGGTCTCGGTGCTGAACTTCATCGCCGACGACGCCGAAGCCCGCGACGTGGTGCGCGGCTACACCGAGGCGCTGTCCCCCGGCAGCCTGCTCGCGCTGTCGCACGTGACCCCGGAGTCGGTGGAGCCGGAGGCCGCCGAGCGGGTCGCGGAGCTGTACCGCAAGGCCAACCCGCCGAGCTTCTGGCGCTCCCGGGAGCAGATCGCCGCGCTCGTCGAGGGCTTCGACCTGGTGCCACCCGGGCTGGTCCCGCCGTCGCAGTGGCACCCGGACTCCGAGGAGCCGGTGGCGGGGGAGCGGGTGGCCTACCTGGCCGGCGTGGCCCGCGTCCGCTGACGCCCCGGCGGGCGTGACCGCCCTCGGTGCCGCACCGTCCGAAGTGGATCAGCCGGTCGCGAGCCGGGCCAGCAGCGCGCGCTTGTCCGGCTTTCCCGCCGCGGACAACGGGATCTCCGGCACCGCGGTGATCGTCGCCGGCACCGCACCGGCACCGAGCTCGGCGGCCACCAGCTCGCGCAGCTCGTCGGCCTCGGGGCTGCACCCGGCCGCGGGCACGACGAACGCGTGGATCGCCTCGCCGCTGGCCTCGTCCGGCGCCCCGGCCACGCACGCCTGCTCCACGCCCGGGTGCGCGGCCAGCGCGCGCTCGATCGGGCCCGCGTGGTGCAGCGTGCCGTGCACGATGACGACCTCGCGGGTGCGGCCGGTCAGGTGCAGGAACCCGAGCTCGTCGAACCGGCCGAGGTCGCGGGTGCGCACCCAGCCGTCCCGCAGCACCTCCGCGGTCTCGGCGGCGTCGCGCCAGTAGCCGGACAGCGCGTGCGGAACCCGCGCCCACACCTCGCCCTCCGCGCCCGCGCGGACCGGATTCCCCGCAGCATCGCGGACGTCCAGCCGCACCCCGTCCAGCGGGCGGCCCACCGAACCGGCCGCCCGCGGCCACCCGGCCACGTCCGCGGCCGACAGCAGCGCCAGCATCCCCGTCTCGGTCTGCCCGTAGCAGTGGTGCACCGCGGGACCGATCCGCTCGTGCGCCTCGGCCAGCCGTTGCGGCGACAGCGGCGAACCGGCCACCAGCAGCATCCGCAGCGCCGACAGGTCGTGCGCGGACTCCCGCAGCGCGTCCAGCACCCGGTGCAGCCGCGGCACCGACAGCACGCACCCGGTGATCCGCAACCGGGTCAGCACCTGCGGGAACTCCAGCGGCCAGGTCGGGATCACCGCCGTGCCGCCGGACAGCAGGCACAGCGCCAGGTGCTCCAGCAGCTGCGCGCTGCTGAGCGTGCCGAACAGCAGGAACCGCCGGTAGCCGGCGGCGAGCTCGTGCGCCTGCGCGCCCCAGGCGGTCGGCTGCCAGCTCCAGTGCGCGGTCAGCGCGCGGAAGTCGAACACCGCGCCCCGCGGGTGGCCGGTGCCGCCGCTGGTGAACACCACCGCCGCCGGGTCCTCCGGGCGGCCCAGCGCGGCCGGGCGCTCGTGCTCGCGCAGGAACTCCGCGTCCAGCGACAGCACCTGCGCCGGCCCGGCCGCGGCCACCAGCTCCGGCGAGGGCGCGTCGGTGAGCACCGCGTCGACGTCCCGCAGCACCTCGGCCAGCTGCACCGCCGGCACCCCCGGATCGACCCCGACCGCCCGGCAGCCCAGCGCCTGCACCGCGATCCGCGCGGCGAAGCCCTCCGGGGTGACCGCGGTGGCCAGCGCGACCCCGTGCCCGCCGCGCACGCCCGCCCGCCGCAGCCCGGCGGTGCACCGGCCGATCAGCTCCAGCAGCTCGCCGCGCACCAGCACCCGGTCGCCGTGCTCGAAGACCGGGGTGAGCGGGTCGGCGGCGAGGGCGTCCAGCAGCGGCTGCGGGAACGGGGGCGCGTCCGGCGGGCAACAGTCCTCGTCGCCGGGTTCTCGTCCTCCCATTTTTTCACCGCTTTCCGCCGATCAGCCGAATCCCGTGCGGCACCCGGGGCATTCCGCGGGAAATCGCCGGGTGATCCGGTTGATCTTTACCAGCGGGGCCGGTGGCGAACCAGGTCCCGTCCGGTGAGGTGCATCACGGTGAGCGCTGTGACGTGCGGATTCGCATTTACGGAGGATTTTCGCGGCGGGGGGAATGCGGGGTTGGCGGGGCGGGAGGAATTGTCGGGAAGTTGCCTCGGCGATTCCGGGTCGGGAATGCGGCGGCCGCGCCCGCCAGAGCAGCCGGAGCCGGACGGGAACTGTTCAGCACGCGAAAGCGGCCCCGGGATCGAGTCCCGGGGCCGCCCGCGTCCGGCTCACCTGCCGCGGCGCTTGATGATGCCCTGCACGAACGCGGCCTGGCCCGCGTGCTGCAACCCGTCGGCCAGCACACTCACCAGCCGCACGCCGCGGGTCACGGGCGGGTCCCAGCTGTCGTCGATGACCTCGTCCAGGTCGGCGTCGGTGAACCCGCGCACCGAGCGCACCGTCCGCTCGTGCACCGCGTCGTGGTACTCCAGCAGCAGCCGCCCGGAGGCGCGCACCTCGGCGACCTGGTCCGAGCTGTGCCCGTAGCCGATGTCCAGCCGGTCGAACGGCAACCCGAACTTCTCGGCGTAGCCCTGCGCGAGCCACACCTGCTCGGTCCCGGACGCGTCCGCGAGGTGGTCGTCCTGCACGCGGGTCAGGTGCCACACCAGCCAGGCGATCGAGTTCGCCTGCGGATCGACGCGGTGGGCGAGGTCGTCCCGGTTCAGCCGGCCGACCGCGCCGTGCACCGCCTCCCGGATCCGGTCGTAGCCGTCGACGAGCACGTCAGCACTGGTCATGTGGATCCCTCCGACTCGGGTACCGGTGCACCTGCCGCCACCGTACGACCGCGCCGGGGCGTTCGGCTCGTCGCCGGTGACGGCTGCTCGCCGCTGCCCGGTCGGCGGCCGCCCGGTTGTCGCCGCAGCCTGGTTGCCCCTGCTGCCTTGGTGCCCCTGCTGCCTTGGTGCTGCTGATTCCCCGGTGCCGCCTGGTCGTCGCGACCCCTCCTCGGCGTCGCTGTCGGGCGGTCGCCGCCGTCCGGTCGCGGCCGCCGGCTAGTTGTCGCCGCCGGCTAGTTGTCGCCGCTGCCTAGTTGTCGTTGTCGCTGCCTGCGTTGCCGCCGTGGCCGCCGAAGTTGAGGTTCAGCGTGCGGTCGATCTCCAGCAGGCTGTCGCCGTTGTTGCTGAGGTTCAGCAGCCCGTGCCCGGCGTCGCTGTGCCCGTCGCTGGGCCCGGCGTGCGCGACGGCGGCCGGGCCCAGCGCCACGAGGACCGCGAGCACGAGGGCGGCCAGCAGCCGGCGGACGGCGGAAAGCAGGGCGGAGGGAGGGAGCGAGAGCACTGTGGTAAGTCCTTTCAGGACGGTTGGATTGCGTTGGGACAGAAGGGAAACGGCTCAAGGATGCGCCGGAGCGGCCTGCGGCTCCGCGGTCTCGTCCGCGGCGAACCGGCGAGCGAGCCAGGCGCAGGCGATCAGCTGCAGCTGGTGGTAGAGCATCAGCGGCAGCACCAGCAGCCCCGCGCTCGGCCCGGCGAACAGCACCGAGGCCATCGGCAGCCCGCTGGCGAGGCTCTTCTTCGAACCGCAGAACACCAGCGCGATCCGGTCCGCCCGGCCGAACCCGAGCAGCCGCGCGCCCAGCCCGGTCGCCGCCAGCACGATCCCCAGCAGCACTAGGCACACCACCGCCAGCAGCACCAGCCGCACCGGCGTGAGCAGCCGCCAGATCCCGTTGACGGTGCCCTCGCTGAACGCGGTGTAGACGACGCCGAGGATCACTCCCCGGTCCAGCCGCCCGAGCAGTTTCCCGTTGCGCCGCACCGGTTCCCCGATCCAGCGGCGCGCGGCCTGCCCGAGCAGGAACGGCACCAGCAGCAGCCCGACGATCTCGGGCAGCGCGTGCACCGGGAACCCGCCGGTGGACCGGGCCACCAGCAGCCCGGCCAGCACCGGCGTGAGCACGACCCCCAGCAGGTTCGAGAAGCTCGCCGCGCAGATCGCGGCGGCCACGTTGCCGCCGGCGATCGAGGTGAACGTGATCGAGGACTGCACCGTCGACGGCAGCGCGCACAGGAACAGCAGCCCCAGGTGCAGCGGTTCCGGCAGCACCGCGGGCACCAGCACTCCCGCGGCCAGCCCCAGCAGCGGGAACAGCGCGAAGGTGCTCAGCAGGATCGCGCCGTGCAGCCGCCAGTGCCGTACGCCGTCCCAGGTCGCCCCGCGCGGCAGCCGCGCGCCGTAGAGGAAGAACAGCAGGCCGATCGCGACCATCACGGCGCGATCCAGGCCGATCGCCCAGGCGCCGCGGGCCGGTAGGAACGCCGCCACCGCGGCGGTCGCCAGCAGCGCCGGCACGTACGGGTCCGGCCGCAGCCGGGCCAGGAATCCGGGGTTCATCATCTCCTCGCCGGAGTTCGGCGGAACGGGCCGCCCGACCCGTTCCGCGAGCCGTTCAGACCGGTTGCCGCGCGCCGTGCTTGCGGCTGATGTTGCGCTCCAGCAGCGCCATCGAGTCGGCGACGCCGACGCTGCGCGCGGAGACCTCGGGCAGCCGCCCGTCGTTGGCGCGCAGCTCGGTCAGCGCTTCGTCGATCGCGGTCTGCGCGGCGAACAGGCACGGGGTGCTGTAGATCGCGACGTCGACGCCGAGCTCTTCGAGCTCCGGCAGCGAGATCCGCGGCGACTTGCCACCGGCGATCTGGTTGAACAGCAGGGGCTTGTCGCCGATCACCTTGCGCACCTTGTGGATCCAGTCGACGCTGCGCACCCCGTCGACCAGCAGCACGTCCGCGTCGGTTTCGGCGAGCGCGGCGGCGCGGCGCAGGATCTCCGGTTCCTCGGTGGCGTCGGTGCGGGCCACCACGACCATGTCGCGCCGGGTCGCCAGCACCATGTCGAGCTTGTCCAGGTACTCCTCCAGCGGCAGCACCTGCTTGCCGTCGACGTGCCCGCAGCGGCGCGGCCGCTTCTGGTCCTCCAGGATCACCCCGGAGGCGCCGATGCGTTCCAGGTGCGCGACCACGTGGCAGGCCACCTCGGGGTCGACGTAGCCGTCGTCGATGTCGACCAGCAGGTGCTGCTCGGGGAAGGCCAGCCGCAGCCGCTGCACGAAGGCCACGATGTCCGGCCAGGCGATGAACCCGATGTCCGGCAGGCCGTAGTGCGAGGCGGCGAAGCCGAATCCGGAGATGAACATGCCGGAGTAGTGCTGCGCGGCGATGGAGGCCGAGAACATGTCCTAGACGCCGATCAGCGGGGTGATCCGCTCGCCGGCGATCTCCGATTGCAATGCGCTGCCGTACTGCACGAGGAGCTCCTCCCAGTTCGTTGGTGCTTCCGATGCGTTCCCCGCGGCGGGGTGGATCCGAGGGGCCGGGGGGCGGAGTCCCGGAATCCGCGGCAATTTCCGGCACGCGATTTCCCATCCGGATCTCCTGCGGAGAGCCGGTCCGGGTCGCGTGTCGGAAAGGAGTGCCGGGTTTCCGGTGCGGGTGCGCATCCGCCCTGGACGACTCAGACCTTGTGGCACAAAACGGGTGCCCGAATAGTCCACATTCGGGTAGCGCGGAATGCCCGAACGCGCGCCACGCAGCGTGAGGGGGCGGATCGAGATGTTCCATCTCGCAATTCATCGGAAATGAAGAACCGGAACCGAATGCGAGGAAAGATCTTCGCGTTTCGCTCGCCTGTTCGGCGTTCCGGCGGGCCGCGGCGGCCGGCCTCGGTGTTGCGGCCCGGCGACCGTCCGCGACCAGCGCTCCGGTGGTTGCGCTGGAAATGATCAACTTCAGGGTGATCGTGGTCGGGGGACCGGATCGCGGAGCGTGATCACATGCGCACCGGACGATGTGGACACCGCGCCGAACCCGCCGCCGCGGCGGGAAGTTCACATCGGCTTGAAGCCCGGTTTCCCGGCGGGTAGACAGCTGGGAGCTCTTGATCGCGGCGATCCGATGGTGAGGTACCGATGCCCGAGCAGTCGCTGGAACGCGCCCGCGCCCTGCTGGCCGACGACCCGGTGTTCGACGGGCACAACGACCTGCCCTTCGCGCTGCGCGTCCACGACGCCTACGACCTGGAGCGGCTGGACATCGCCGCGGACCAGTCCGCGCACCTGCACACGGACCTCGGCCGGCTGCGGGCCGGTGGCGTCGGCGGCCAGTTCTGGTCCGTGTTCGTGCCCGCCGACATGCAGGGCGATCGGGCCGTGGCCGCCACCCTGGAGCAGATCGACTGCGTGCGGCGGCTCACCGACCGGCACGCCGACCGGCTGTGCCTGGCCGGCACCGCCGCCGAGGCCCGCGACCTGATGCGCGCCGGGCACATCGCCTCCCTCATGGGCGCCGAGGGCGGGCACTGCATCGCCTCCTCGCTGGCGACGCTGCGCGCGTTCCACGAGCTCGGCGTGCGCTACCTGACGCTGACGCACAACGGCAACGTGCCGTGGGCGGACTCGGCCACCGACGAACCGGCCGCGGGCGGGCTGACCCGCTTCGGCGAGGAGGTGGTGCGCGAGATGAACCGGCTCGGGATGCTCGTCGACCTCTCCCACGTCTCGGCCGACACCATGCGGCACGCGCTGCAGGTGACCCGCGCGCCGGTGGTGTTCTCGCACTCGTCGGCGCGCGCGGTGTGCGGGCACCCGCGCAACATCCCGGACGACGTGCTCGCGCAGCTGCCCGCCAACGGCGGCGTGGCGATGGCGACCTTCGTGCCCTCGTTCGTCTCGCAGGAGGCTCGCGAGTGGACCAACACCTACGAGGCCGAAGCCGCCGCCCGCGGCCTCGCCGACGACCCGTCCGGTGACGAGGCCGAGCGGTTCCGCGCCGAGTACGAGGCCCGGAACCCCTACCCGTCGGTCACCGCGGCCACGATCGCCGACCACCTCGACCACATGCGCGAGGTCGCCGGCATCGACCACCTCGGCATCGGCGGCGACTACGACGGCGTGCTCACCACCCCCGCCGACATGCCCGACGTGTCCGGATATCCGCGGTTGTTCGCCGAACTGCTCGACCGCGGCTGGTCCGCGGCGGACCTCGCGAAGTTGGCGCACCGCAACGTGATCCGCGTGCTCGGCGATGCCGAGCAGGTCGCCGACCGGCTCGCCGCGCAGGAGCGCCCGTCGGTGGCGACGATCGAGGCGCTCGACGGCTGACCCCGGGTTTGCCGCCCGCGCACGGGGAGTGTGGACTTGGGGCCCCGCCCCGGCGTGGTGACCTTCGGCGCACCCGGGAACAGCCGCCGCTGCGGGCGGGTTGACCAGGACGAGTCATCCGGACGCCGAAAGAGGTTTTCATGTCGAAGCTGGCGCAAGTGGGCGTCACCGGTCTCGCGGTGATGGGGCGCAACCTCGCCCGCAACTTCGCGCGCAACGGCTACACCGTCGCGGTGCACAACCGGTCGGTGAGCCGCACCCACGAGTTCATGGAGCGGTTCGGCACCGAGGGCGAGTTCGTCGCCGCCGAGTCCGCCGCCGACCTCGTCGCCGCGCTGGAGCGCCCGCGCCGCGTGGTCATCATGGTCAAGGCCGGCGGCCCGACCGACGCGGTGATCGACGAGCTCGCCCCGCTGCTGGACGAGGGCGACGTGATCATCGACGGCGGCAACGCGCACTTCGAGGACACCCGGCGCCGCGACGAGAAGCTGCGCGGACTGGGCCTGCACTTCGTCGGCACCGGCATCTCCGGCGGCGAGGAGGGCGCGCTGAACGGCCCGTCGATCATGCCCGGCGGCTCCGCGGAGGCCTACGCCTCGCTCGGGCCGATGCTGGAGAAGATCAGCGCGCACGTCGACGGCACGCCCTGCTGCACCCACGTCGGCCCCGGCGGCGCCGGGCACTTCGTGAAGATGGTGCACAACGGCATCGAGTACGCCGACATGCAGCTGATCGGCGAGTCCTACGACCTGCTGCGCCGCGCGGCCGGCATGGAGCCTGCGCAGATCGCCGAGGTCTTCCGCGGCTGGAACGAGGGCCGGCTGTCGTCCTACCTGGTCGAGATCACCGCCGAGGTGCTCACGCACACCGACGCCCGCACCGGTTCGGCGTTCGTCGACGTCATCCAGGACCAGGCCGAGCAGAAGGGCACCGGCCGCTGGACCGTGCAGACCGCGCTGGAGCTGGGCGTGCCGGTCTCCGGCATCGCCGAGGCCGTGTTCGCCCGCAGCCTGTCCGGGCACGCCGACCTGCGCGAGGCCGCCCGCGGGCTGGCCGGGCCCACCGCCAGCCCGCTGTCCACTGAGGACGCCAAGCGGCTGGCCGAGGACGTGGAGAAGGCGCTGTACGCCTCCAAGGTCGTCTCCTACGCGCAGGGCTGGAACATGATCTCCGTGGGCAGCCGGGAGTACGGCTGGGACGTCGACCTCGGCGCCATGGCCACGATCTGGCGCGGCGGCTGCATCATCCGGGCGGCGTTCCTGGACCGGATCCGCAACGCCTACGCGGCGAACCCGCAGCTGCCGACGCTGCTGGCGGACGAGGAGTTCTCCCGCGAGCTGGCCGAGGCGCAGGACGCGTGGCGGCGCGTGGTGGCCACCGCGGCCGACCTGGGGATCCCGACGCCGGGCTTCTCCGCGGCGCTGGCCTACTACGACGCGCTGCGCGCCGACCGGCTGCCCGCGGCGGTCACCCAGGCCCAGCGCGACTACTTCGGCGCGCACACCTACCGGCGCGTCGACGCCGAGGGCTCGTTCCACACCCGCTGGGACGCCGACCGCACCGAAGAAGAGGCCTGACCCCCGCACCGGAACCGGGGCGGCACCACGCCGGTGCCGCCACGGTTTTCGTTGCGGGGTGGGGATTCCGCGGTTATTCGTCGGGTTCTTCGGGGGCGTCCGGGGGCATGTCGGCGGGGAGGTGGGTGGCGTGCGGGGGCTCTTCGGGCTCGTCCGGGCGCCACGGTTCGTCGCCGCCGACCGGTGCGTCCGGGGTGATCCGGTCCCCGGCGCCCTCGTCGTAGCCCTCGTCGGCAGGCTCGTGCCCGAGGGCCGGTCGCTCCGGTGTGTCGGACATGGTTCCTCCTGCGCGTCGCCGTGCCCGCAGGGCTGTGCGGTGCCCGCAGGGGTTTCCGGTGGTGTCCGGGGCGAAACGCACGTCGGCGCCGGCCCCGACCGGGACCGGCGCCGACGCGGCCGACGAGGTCAGCCCAGGTTGCTGCGCAGGAACTGGAGCGTGGCGCCCCACGCCTTCTCGGCCTGCTCCGGGTCGTAGGTGCCCAGGTGGTTCTCGTCGTTGAAGAACGCGTGCCCGGCCGGGTAGATCCGGAAGTCCGGGCGGGTGCCGGACTCGTTCTCGATCCGGTCGGCCAGCTGCTGCACGGCCTCCGGCGGGGCCATCTGGTCCTGCTCGCCGAAGTGGCCCAGCAGCGGCGCGGACAGGTTCGCGAAGCTCGGGTAGTCCTCGCCCAGCACGCCGTAGAACGGCACCGCGGCGCCGATCTTGTCGCCCTGCTGCGCAGCCAGGACCAGCACGAACCCGCCGCCCATGCAGAAGCCGACGGCGCCGACCTGCGAGCTGGTCACGGCCTCGTGGCCGAGCAGGTAGTCCACCGCCCCGCCGAGGTCGCGAGCCGCGCCGTCCACCGGCAGCTCCTGCATGAGCTGCCCGGCCTCGTCCGAGTCGTGCGTGGTGCGGCCGCCGTACAGGTCGGGCGCGAGCGCCACGAAGCCCTCCGCGGCGAGCCGGTTGCACACGTCGGCGATGTGGTCGGTCAGGCCCCACCACTCCTGGATCACCACGACGCCGGGCCCGCTGCCGGACTCCGGCAGCCGGAGGTAGCCGTGCGCGGTGTTCCCGTTGCTGGGGAAGGTCACGTTCTGCAGCGGATTCTCAGCCATGCCCCGCATTCCATCACTTCACCGAGGGTGGCGGCACCCGGACGGCC
>Ga0164243_10007613_pt1 | contig 16147 bp, 21 predicted proteins | sample OricompcompostOP_FD_108781 | JGI IMG/M metagenome (GOLD analysis project Ga0164243, IMG submission 108781) | Organic Plus compost microbial communities from Emeryville, California, USA - Original compost - Organic plus compost (OP) | ecosystem: Engineered > Solid waste > Mixed feedstock >...
CCAGCATCCCACACTGTGCCCCCCGATAGCCTCGGAGGCATCATGACCATCAGCGTAAGGGGGGTCATTTTTGGAAGCCGATTACCCCGTTACGGGGTCAATTTTGCACGCCGGTTCACAATCTTCGGCACCGGCACCGGCAACACCCCGGTTGGCGTGGTGAACGCGGCTGGCGTGGCTTCCTCGACGCTGGCGACGCCCAGCTGGTCGGAAGTGCTGGCGATGATTGCGGACATCCAGAACGAGGACGCCGACATCGGTTCTCTGAACTGGGCCATGAACCCGGCCGCTGTCGCCACCCTGCGCGGCACGAACAAGGTTTCGGGCGAACCCGAGCATGGCTTCCTGATGACCGAGCCGGGCAGCCTGGCCGGTTACGGCGTCGGCACGTCCACCGCGATGACCGACGGGACCGTCATCTTCGGCGCATGGTCGCAACTGCTGATCGGTCGCTGGTCGGGGCTGGATCTTCTGGTCAACCCGTATGGCGATAGCGCCTATGCGCGGGGCCGGGTGCAGGTCCGGGCAATGCAGGACGTCGACGTCGCCGTCCGCCACGGCGAGAGCTTCGCGGTCGCAACCGATCTGGGCGCGGGCAGCTAAGATGGAACGCCGGGCGTCGATTGAACTTCGGGCTGCTGGTCGGAAGCTGGAAGGCTATGCCGCCGTTTTCGGTCAGGATACCCGCATCAGGGACTTCACCGAAGTCATCATCCCCGGCGCTTTCAAGGATACGCTGGCAGAGGGCAGGGACATCCTTGCCCTTGCCGACCATGACCAGCGCGCTGTTCTTGCCCGCACCCGCTCAGGGACGCTGCGGCTGGCCGAGGATGCGCGCGGCCTGCACTTCGAGCTCGACGTGCCTAATACCAGTATCGGCCGCGACATCCTCGAACTGGCGGAACGTGGCGACGTGGGCGGTGCATCCTTCGGCTTCACGGTCAAGGATGAACGCTGGCATGACACCCGCCGCGAGCTTCGCAGCATCAATCTTCACGAAATCAGCATTGTCTCGGCGTTCCCTGCCTACGACGGGACAATAGTGCAGGCGAGGCGGCGACTGGCCGCGTCTGGCAAATTGGTCGCCGCCCGCCGCTTTCTGGATACCTGCCTATGAGCATCATCGACCGCATCTTCGGCCGGAAGACCGAAACCCGCGCATCGTCCTGGGACTTGCTGGCGACCATGGGCTTGCCGTCGCTGGCGGGGGGCTACATCGCGCCCGCCGTCATCGAGGGCAATGCCGCTGCCTTCAACGCGATCACGGTCATCTCCGAGGCCGTGGCGGCGCTGCCGGTCAGCGTCTACCGGACCGAGGGCGAGGGCGTTCGCAAGGCCGAGGCGTCGCACCCCGTGGCCCGGCTGTTCAAGAGCCCGAACGATTTGCAGACCGCGACGGAAATGGTCGCCATGATGCAGGCGAACTGCCTCATTCACGGCGCCGCCTATGCCGAGATCGAGCGCGACGGCAACGGGCGCCCCGTGGCGCTGTGGCCGATCCATCCGGGGCAGATCACCATCGAGCGTATCCCCGGCACCCGGCGCATCCGCTATCAGGTCAGCGACGAGGTCGGCACCCGGCGCCTGCTGCCCGACGAGGTCTTCACGATCCGCGACCGCTGGGACGATCCCTTCACGCCCCGGTCACGGCTGGACCGCTGCCGCGAGGCGCTGGGCGGCGCCGTGGCGACCGAACGCTTTGCACAATCCATCTGGCGCAATGGCGCCCGCCTGAGCGGCTTTGTGAAGCATCCCGAGCAGATCGGCCCGGACGCTGCCCGCACCCTGCGCGACAGCCTGAATGTGCTGTATGGCGGTGCAGAGAACGCGGGCAAGATCGGTGTTCTGGAAGAGGGCAGCGATTGGGTGCCGGTATCTTCGACCGCCCACGATGCTGAACTGTCGGAAGCCCGCCGCCTGGCCGTGCTGGAGGTCGCCCGAATCTTCAACGTTCCGCCGCCGCTGCTGCAAGAGCTGTCGGGGGCGAACTATTCGAACGTCGTCGAACTGCGCCGCCAATTCGCGGCCGGGACCGTGCAGCCCTGGCTGGTGCGCTGGGAAGAGGCCATCATGCGCGACCTGTTCAGCGATGCCGGGCGTCGCAGCCATGAGGTCGAATTCGACACCGACCTTCTGGTCCGCGCCGACTTCCTGACCCGCCTGCAAGGCTATCGGATCGGCCGGGAAACGGGGCTCTACAGCGCCAATGACCTGCGCCGCTTCGAGCATCTGAACCTGCGGTCCGATCCCGATGCCGACGTCTTCCTCAGCCCCATGAATATGCAGTCCGAACAGAAGGCCGCGCCGAAAGAGGAATGAACCCGTGTTGCAGATGCCCGCCCATCTCATCAACCGGAAAGAGCGGCGGGCGCGCGATGCTCGACGTGGGCGTCTTGGCGAAGGCCGCTATAACCTGCTGGTCCGCGAATTGGCCCGTGTCATCCGCATGGCGTTCGAGGCTGGCGACACCGGCAGTCTCTTCGGTCTGGAAGGTCCGCTCCGGGCTGGTATCCGGTCAGACCTGTGTCGGCAGGGCTGGGGCTGGCTGACCGCCGATCTCTGTGCCCGTGACCTGCTGGACGACGCTTTCCGCGTGGTGCGAGCCGTGCGGCCGACATGGGACCAGGGACAGCCGGAATGGACCATTGAGGCCGGGACGCTGATCGAGCGGACCCGCTGCGCAAGGCGGGGCTGCGGGAAGAAGTTGCCGGAGGGGCATTACAAGTTCTGTTCCCGGCTCTGCGCATCGTCTCATCAGAAAAGCATCGAATACCTGCGTGAAGCGTCAGACCAAAGGGCGCTCGATATTGCGGTGCAACGGCTATGATCGACACGGACGGCGGACATTGTGGGCATTGTGGCAAGCCTCTTCCCGAGGGCTGCACCCTGAGACGCGAATATTGCAATTCCAAGTGCGCGGCGAGGGCGTGGCGGGCGCGGCTCCATGCCGAGGAATGCGCAGGGCGCAGCTGTCTTTGGTGCCAAGGGCCAATCCCGATAGAAGCGCGCCGGGGCGTCATTTATTGCGGCAAAGCCTGCCAGTCGGCATCGCAGCGTGACCTGCGGGCCGAGCGGCGGAAGTGTCGCCATTGTGGGAAGCCGTATCGCGGGCACGGGCCGTTTTGCTGCCATGCCTGCTATTCGACGCATCGTCGCCAGAAGCACCCGAAACCATGCCCTGTCTGCGGCCGGATATTCAAGCCGCACCGGCATGAGCAAGTCACCTGTTCCCAGAAATGCCGGGGCATCCGCCAGAGGGTAAACACATGCAAGCATCAGACCTGAAAAGCCGGGCGCGGTTTTATGAACCCTACGAGGCCGTCGACGAGGACGGACAGGTCGTGCAGGACTGGCTGTTGCGCTTCGCCTGCGCGGCGCATGTCCGCTATCTGCGCGGGTCCGAGGCGGTGATGCAGGCCCGGCTACAGTCTAAGGCCCCGGCCGTCGTCACCATCCGCGACAGCGCCGACGCCCGGCAGGTGACATCCGAATGGCGCGTCCATGTCGACGGCAGGACATTCGAGCTACGCGAAGACCCGCGCCCCGAGGGCATGATGCTGGCGATGCTGGTCGAGGCGTAGCTACTCGGCAGGGTGATGTTTCGGCCGGTCCAACTTGCGCTCTTCGCGGCGCAGCACAAGGATACCGACGCCAGCGACAGCCAGAGCGACGACCGGGACGATGAACTCGAAGAACGTCATTCCTTCACCTCCTTGCGTATCCTGCCCATAATGTAGTGGGAAACGCCGTGAATTGCGAGTCCCGTTGCGCCCCACCATAGCGTCGACAGGCTGGCGTTGCTCAGGCTTTCCGTCAGCGGGCGCAGGACGGCGAAGCCGATCAGCCCGAGGGCGGTTGCGTTCAGGAAGTTGGCGAACAGCTTCACGCGCTCGTTGTAGGCGGTCAGAGGGTCACGGATCGTCTGCATTAGAACGGGATGTCTGAGTCGAATTTCATCTTTCCGGGGCTAAATGGTCCTCCCGCACCGGGAATCCAACCATATTCTTTCAGAGACCCCAGCAGCTCAACCTTCCCGTTATCCGATATCACCGCGCCCTCTTTATCTCGATGTAGGGCCGTCTCCTTGAGCCAAAAGATGACGTCGTCACCTTCGAACGTAATCTGTTGCACCTTTGGGTGGCCTACCAAGACTTCTCGCGCGGCCTCCGCTGTCGAACGAGTTTGACCGAGCTTCGCCAAGAAACGATTGATGATCTTAGTTGCATCATCACGCCCTTTTAAGGCTTCATCCAAGAGCCGACGGACGGCTTCGACCTCCGAAGCCAATCCCTTTTCCTGCTGGAACTGTGTAATCCTGTCGACCATCTCGGCAGGCAGAGCATACACACGCCGGATGTTCTCGTGTCCCGACGGAGTGTCCTCTTCTGGTTCCTTGGCCATGTCTTCCTCGTGTCATTTATGATGTGACGTCTAACGTCACTCTTGACTGACATCAACTGCACACCTAATGTCACTTAGAGGTGACAATGATGTGTGTGCGAGAGAGGACCATGCAAGTAAAGCCCGCATTTCCCCTTCGACTGCCAGCCGATGTGAAGGCGTGGCTGATCGAGCAGGCTGCCAAGAACGCAAGCAGCCAGAATTCTGAGATCGTCCGAGCTGTCCGCGAGCGGATGGAACGGCAGGAAGCATAGGAGGCAGGACCATGACAGACTTGACCGAAGACGAACTGGATGTCTTGGATCGGGTGCGCAAGCTGGATGAAATTTCTCGACTGATCTTCATGACCGGCGTCCGCGCGCTGGCATCCAGCCGATTCACCATCGAAGAATTCCATGAATGGGTGTCCAGCAGGCTGACCCGACACAGGGCCGGGGAGGATCTGACGCTTGCCGACATCATGATCGACGGAGTTGTTGCCTGATGAAGCGCACTGTCGTCAAAGGTGACCGACCGCCGATGTTCCTTTCGAAAGCAGACCTGGCGGCGGAACTGTCCGCCAGCGTCTCGACCGTGGATGAATGGACGCGGCAGGGCATCTTGCCTGCGCCGCGCCGCTACACCGCCGGGGCGGTTCGGTATTACTGGCCCGAGGTCGTCGACAAGCTGGCCCCGCCGCAGGCGCCGACGGACCCGTTCAAGGAGGCGCTGGGCCGTGTCACCTAAGATCGAACTGCCGCGCGGCGTTCATCGGGTGAAGGCGCGGGGCCGAGATTACTTCTACTTTCAGCCGGGCAGGGGAACGCCGAACGCAGGAGCCCGCATCCGCCTTCCCGACGATCCCCGATCCCCGGAATTCTGGACTGCCGTCCGCCAGCTGGAAGGCATCGCAGAACGGACGGACACCATCGGCGCCCTGATCGACGCTTACATCGCCTCTTGGCCGTCGGCGCGAAAGAAGATCACCCCGGCCACGCAGTCGCAATATCGCCGCTATCTGGAAGTCGTGCGCGAGCTATGGGGCAACTTACCGGCCGAAGACCTGCGCCCCGCCCATGTCGAAGAACTCATGGTCAAGATCGGCGCCACGAAGCACGGCAGGGCGAACAATATCCTCTATGCCCTTCGCAGCATGTGTTCATGGGCGCGCGGCCCCGTCGGGCTGCTGCATTCCGATCCCGTCCACGGCGTGAAGACCTTCGAGTCGAAAGGCGGGCATGAGCCATGGACCGATGACCAGCAGGTCTTCGCGGAAGAGAACCTGACCGGGATGCTGCGCCGGGCTTTCTTCCTCGCCCGCTATACCGGCCAGCGCGCCAGCGACATCATCCGCATGGGCTGGACCGATGTCGACGGCGACACCATCAGCCTGCGCCAGAAGAAGACCGGCGTCCGCCCGGTCTGCCCGATCTTCCCCGAGCTCGAAGCGGAAATGGCGACGTGGGAAAAGCGGCCGGGGCCGTTCCTGCTGCAAGACAGCGGCAAGAACATCGGCAAGCCGGTCAGCGCGAATCAGTTGTGGAAGGTCTTCGACGACTACCGCGACAAGCACGAAGAACTCGACGGCGTCGTCTGGCATGGGCTCAGGGCGAACGCGGTCATCCGTCTGCGCCGCGCCGGATACACCGGCCAGCAGATCAGCGACACCATCGGAATGTCGGTCGAAATGGTCGAGCGTTACAGCCGCCATCAAGACCGCGTGGCAGCGGCTCAAACCGTCCTCAGCACGTATCGGGAACGGAAACTGTAAAACCGTTGCAAAACTGGAAACCCATTAGGCAGGGAAATCAGATGCTTACGAAGGCAGGAATAAAGTGCAGGATTCTGTTGCCAGGCTCCTGCGGGCCCCGCCTTACGCGGCTAGGCGGAAGGGCTTGAGGTTTCGGTTACCCGAGCTGCTTACGCAGCCAGAGCGACCGGAGCACGGTTGTCGTTGGCAACTGTACATTTTGCACCGATGACGGTGGTAGCTCACCGAGACAAAGCAAACAGCTTTAGACGTTCGTCGATCCTGTTTCGACCCCATGTGCCCCCAACGAGGGATCCTGGTGGAGCCGCCGGGTACCGCCCCCGGGTCCGATCCGCTTATTACCTGCGCGTTTATGTCCATAGTCCGGGCGAACCCGGACAGGTGGAATATAGGCCCCGCCCTTCCGGTGCGCAAGGGAGGGGAACGCCGTTCGCCTCTTGGCCCGCCATGCGGGCAATTCACCCCTTGGGGTATTTGGATAACGGGAAGGCGGGCGCAGCCTCTGGATTTCTCCGTTCTCCAAATACCCATGCGGCCGTTCCGCCGTCGAAACGTCCCGCCTTTCGGGCGGGACTCCACAAGGCCTGGGGTCAGAAACCCGCCTTGATCTTTTCGAATTCCTGCAGCTGGCGTTCGCGCTGCTGCGGGTCGTTTGGGGTCTGGGCCAGGATGGGGGCGTCGACCGGCGACAGCCCTGCCTGCACCGCCGGATCGTCCTTGATGGTTTCCATGGCGACGGTCGAGGTATGGCCGTAGCCGATCGTGTCCAGCAGGCCCCGGGCCGCTTCGGGGGCGAGCCAGGCATTGATGAAATCATAGGCCTTGTCTTCGTTGCCCGGCCCGTCCTTGAGATTGATGAAGCCGCAGAAGAAGGTCGAGCTGCCTTCCTTGGGGGCGCGCTGGAAGCCGACCGGGAAGCCGTCGTTTTCCAGCAGCACCACGCCGTCGTTCCAGGACCAGGCCACATCCACCGCGCCCGAGGCCATCAGCTGCGCCTGTTCGGCCGGATCGGCCCAATAGGCGGCGACGTTCTGATGCGCCTGGCGCAGCCAGTCGGCGGCGGCCGTGAACTGTTCGTCCGTCACCTGGGTCCAGTCGGTGGTGCCGGTGGCCAGATAGGCCAGCGCCCAGACATCGTCGGCCGAATCGGGCAGCGAGGTGCGGCCCTGGTATTTCGGATCGACAAAGACGTTCAGGCTGGCCACGTCCTCGGCCGGGACGTTTTCGGTATTATAGGCGATGGCGGTCGCGCCCCAGTCGGTGGGGATATACCAGACGCCCTGATCGTCCTTGAAGATCTCCGAATCGAGGAATTTCGGATCGAGGGTCTCGAAGGCGGGGATTTTCGACACGTCCCAGGGTTCGATCAGGCCGGCATCGCGGTATTTCGACACCATCTGCGAGCAGGGATGGGCGATGTCCGCCTTGAAGCCCGAGGCGAGCTTCTGATAGGCCTCGTCGTCATCGCCGTAAAAGGCGAAGGTGGGGCTGTCGCCATGCTGGTCGATATAGCCCTGGAAGATCACCGGCTCCTCGAAACCGGCCCAGTCGAAGACCGTCAGTTCGGGATCGGCGGCCCAGGCGGCCGTCAGGCTGGTGCTGGCAAGGGCGAAGGCCAGCGCGGGGAAGCGGAGAGGTTTCATGTCGGTGCTTTCCTTGAGGCAGTCTGGACCGACGCTAGCGGTCCGACCGCGCCCTCGCAAGCGGGTCTGCGCCTGTCGCAGGGCCGAAATCCATGCCGCGAAAGCCGTGCCGGGGACCTGCGCCCTGTCAGCGCCTTTCCCCGGTCCCTGGCGCGGCGCCCACCGCAAGCCTGCAGGCGCGCGCGAGGGTTGATCGTCGCGGCCGCCAGCCGGTTTTGCGCCATGCGATCTTTCGCGGCCTGCGCGGCCGTCCGGCCTGGATGGGCGGCAGGCGGGCCGGGCTGGCCGGAGGAAGGCCATTCCGGCCATGCGGGCGCCGGGCACCATCGGCGGGCGCGATCCGCTCCGGCGCCCGGTTCCGGGCCTGGATCCGCCCTGCCGGACCCTATTCCGGCAGGATGCCGGGATCGCCGGCGATCAGCGGATCGGGCTGGCCGATCAGGTCATCGTCGCGCCCGGCGAATTCCACCGCGCGCAGGATGGTCTGGATCGCCGCGATCCGCGCGCGCCGCTTGTCGTCCGAGCGGATCACCGTCCAGGGGGCGATGCCGGAATGGCTGCGCAGCAGCGTGTCCTGGATCGCGGCGGTATAGTCGTCCCATTTCGCCAATCCCTCGACATCGACGGGGCTGAGCTTCCATTGCTTCAGCGGGTCCTGTTCGCGGTCGAGGAACCGCTTGAGCTGTTCGGCACGGCCCAGTTCCAGCCACAGCTTGACCAGGATCACCCCGTCATCGACCAGCATGTTCTCGAAAAGCGGCAGCTGGCGGAAAAAGGTCTCGCGCTGCGCGTCCGAGCAGAAGCCGAAGACCTTTTCGACCACGCCGCGATTATACCAGCTGCGGTCGAAAAGCGCGATTTCGCCGGCGGCGGGCAGCCAGTCGACGTAACGCTGGAAATACCATTCCTCGGCCTCGCGCTCGCTGGGCTTGGGCAGCGCGACGATATAGGCCGAGCGGGGGTTCAGGTTCTCGCGCACCCTTTCGATGGTGCCGCCCTTGCCGGCGGCGTCGCGGCCCTCGAAGATCACCACCATGCGCTTGCCGGTATGGATCACGTCGCGCATCAGCCGCACCAGCTGCAATTGCAGCCCGGCCATCCGGTCGTCGTAATCCTTGCCCTTCATCTCCTCGGCATGGGGATAGGACGGATCGAGGATATGCCTGCCATCCGCGGCGGCGACGGCCTTGCGCAGCGCCTCGGGGGCGTCCTTGTCCAGATAGCGGGTGATCGCGCCGACAAAGGGCAGGTCGGGCAGCGACCTGGGTGCCGGCGCGTCGCCCGGGCCGTTCTTGCCAGCCTTGCCGTTCTTGCCGCCCTTGTCGTCCTTTTTGCCGTTCTTGGCCATGCTCATGCCTCGCCGATGCGGTTCAGGTCGAAGGGGGTGGTCTGGTAGATGTCGTTGATCCAGTTGCCGTAAAGCAGATGCGCGTGGCTGCGCCAGCGGTTCGTGGGCATCCGCGAGGGATCGTCGTCCGGGTAATAGTTCACCGGCACCGCGATCGGCTTGCCCGAGGCCAGGTCGCGGTCGTATTCGTCCTTGAGCGTCGTGCTGTCATATTCGAAATGGTTGAAGACATAGAGCGCGCGATGGCCGGGATCCTCGATCAGGCAGGGGCCGACCTGGTCCGAGGCGATCAGGGTCTTCAGCGCCGGGATGGCGTCCACCTCGGGCTGGCGCACCTCGGTCCAGCGGCTGACCGGGACCAGCACGTCGTCGGAAAAGCCGCGCAGATAGGGGCTGGAGGGCGCCAGGTTGCGGTGGCGGAAGCAGCCGAAGGCCTTGTGGTCCAGCAGGTGCTTTTCCAGCCGGTGGAAATGCCAGGCCATGGCCATGCCGCCCCAGCAGACGCCAAAGGTCGAATGCACATGGCTTTGCGTCCAGTCGAAGACGCGGGTCAATTCGTCCCAATAGGTCACCTCCTCGAAGGGCAGATGTTCGATGGGCGCGCCGGTGATGATGAGCCCGTCGAATTTCGCGCCCGTCTCCTCGACCTCGCAGAAGCGGCGGTAAAAGGATTGCAGGTGGTCGGCGGCGGTGTTGCGGCTTTCGTGGTCCGACATGCGGATCAGGTGAAAGTCGATCTGGAGGGGCGTGGCGCCGATCAGCCGGGCGAACTGGTTTTCGGTCTGGATCTTCTTGGGCATCAGGTTCAGCAGGCCGATGCGCAGCGGCCGGATGTCCTGGGTTGCCGCCCGGCCCGGCGACATGACCATGACGCCTTCGTTCGACAGGATGTCAAAGGCGGGCAGGTCATTGGGCAGGGTAATGGGCATCATGCGTCCTTTCTGTCGATCTTGCCGCCGGGCCTTGCGGCGGCCTTCCCGGCGGCCCCGTCCTCGGCCGGTTCCGCGGCGGGGCGCCTTTCGATGGCCCGGCCGATCAGGGCGACCAGCTCGTCCGGGGTTCCGACCTGCGCGACCTCCTCGGCCAGCAGGGTCACGCCGCGCCGCGCCATCGCCCGATAGCGCGGCTGGCGGTGCGCCAATGCGCGGGCATAGGTCCAGCGGATGAAATCGTCGGGATTGACCTGTTCCTCGCGCAGGCCGTTTTCCACCCGATAGTCGGTCCAGGCCCGGTCGAGGAAATCGGGCTGGTAATACATCGGCTTGGGCGCGCGGTCGAAGCGGCGCACCAGTTCTGCGGTATGGGCCTCGGACCCCTTGATCCAGACCAGCAGCAATTCGCGCTCCAGCGCGTCCAGCACCGGGTCGGCATCGGCAAAGGGGTCCACCACCTCGCAGATCGAGCCGCCGGAATCGCAGACGAAATGATCCAGGCCATAGATTTCCTGCGCGCGGCGGATGAAATGGCCGCTATCCAGCAGCGCCGCGATCTCGGCCAGGCGGTGCTGGTCCTGGCGGCGCATGTATTCGTCGAATTCCAGCCCGCCGCGGGTCACGCTGCCCGGCTTGCCCAGATAGGTGGACAGCGGCGCCAGGTTCTCGAAGGTGATATTGCTGGCGATATAGACCGAATCCGACAACAGCAGCTCGCGCAGGAAGGGCACCTTCATCGCTTCGCGCTTGAAGTTGTCGGCGATCAGCTCGCCCATGTAGCGGGTGCCGATGCGGTAATCGACCGAATAGTGGAACCACTCGCCCGATGCGCGCAGCATCGAGGCGAGGTAGGTCTTGCCCAGCCCCGACATGCCAAAGAACAGCACGCGCTTTTTCGGGGCGGCCAGCCATTCGGCCTGGGTCTGGTAAAGCATGGGCGATCCTTTTGCCGGGCCCGGCGATAGTTAATCGCACGCGCGCCCAAGGAAAAGGGGGAGCTGCCGCCATGGCGCGCCGCGGGTTCCGCGGGCGGCGGTCCTGCGCGGCGCCGGGGCGTGCGTCCGGTCCGGGGCCGTGGCGGTCCTGCCCGTCCGCCATCCCGTGGCGCCGGTCCCGCGCAGGGGCGATCCCGCGCGGCGCCGGCCGCACCCCGCCGGGATGGGTCACGAAGCGCATGAAATCGGGGTGGCCGTCGCGATTGACCGCTGCCGGGCGGCCCAGATCCGCGAAGGCTTTCTTATGGGTGAAATGCCCGTCGGGCGTCAGGTGCTCTCCCTCGACGCTTCGGGCGGCGATGTCCCGGAGGGCGGCTTGACGTTTTGTCAAACCTGCGGGCGTTGCCGGATGGGGGCGGGGCGGTTCGTCCTGGCCGGCCTCTTCACCACCATGTCAGCCAATCCGCAGTAGCGCGGGCGCGACAATCGCGCTATGCTGCGCCCCAGACCCGGCAAACGGGCACGACATATCGAGGCAGTGACGGCGGTATTCCATGACCGAGATGGTCTTTGGCACCACGCCCATGCGGGCAGGTGACCCGATTCTTCCACGCTGGTGGCGCACCGTGGACCGATGGTCCCTGGCCTGCGTGCTGGGGCTGTTCGCGGTCGGGCTGCTGCTGGGGCTGGCGGCCTCGGTGCCGCTGGCTGAAAAGAACGGCCTGCCGCAATTCTATTACGTCACCCGGCAGGCGATCTTCGGCGCCATGGCATTGACGGCGATGCTGGTGATTTCCACCTTTTCGCCGCGCATGGTCCGCCGCATCGGGGTGCTGGGCTTTCTGGTGGCGCTGGTGGTGCTGATGGCGCTGCCCTTCGTCGGCACCGATTTCGGCAAGGGCGCGGTGCGCTGGCTGCGCCTGCCCGGCGGCATGTCGGTGCAGCCATCCGAGTTTCTCAAGCCCTGTTTCGTGGCCATCTGCGCCTGGTTCATGGCGTCGAGCCAGGAGGTCGGCGGCCCGCCCGGCAAGTCCTATTCCTTCGGGACGGCGGTGGCGGTCGTGCTGCTTTTGGCGATGCAGCCCGATTTCGGCCAGGCCTCGCTGGTGCTGTTTTCCTGGTGTGTGATGTATTTCATCGCCGGGGCGCCGCTTTACCTGCTGGGCGGCGTGATGGGGCTGGCGATGATGGGCGGGGTTTTCGCCTATGGCGCATCCGAGCACTTCGCCCGCCGCATCAACGGCTTTCTTGCCGCCGAGGTCGATCCGCGCACCCAGCTGGGCTATGCCACCAATGCCATCCAGGAGGGCGGCTTCTTTGGCGTCGGCGTCGGCGAGGGTTCGGTCAAGTGGTCGCTGCCGGACGCGCATACCGATTTCATCATCGCCGTCGCGGCCGAGGAATACGGGCTGATCCTGGTCCTGATCATCATTGCGCTTTACGCCACCATCGTCATCCGTTCGCTCTGGCGGCTGCAGGGCGAGCGCGACCCCTTTGTGCGCATCGCCGGCACCGGGCTGGCCTGCGCCTTTGGCGTGCAGGCGCTGATCAACATGGGCGTGGCGGTGCGGCTGCTGCCGGCCAAGGGCATGACGCTGCCCTTTGTCAGCTATGGCGGCTCGTCGGTGATCGCCTCGGGCATCGCCATGGGGATGTTGCTGGCGCTGACCCGCTCGCGCCCGCAGGGCCGGATCGGCGACGTGCTGGGCCGGGGGCGGGGATGAGCGCGGCCCCGCTTTGCCTGATCGCTGCCGGCGGGACCGGCGGCCACATGTTCCCGGCGCAATCGCTGGCCGAGGTGCTGCTGGCGCGCGGCTGGCGGGTGAAGCTTTCGACGGATGAGCGCGGCGCGCGCTATGCCGGCGCCTTCCCGCCCGAGGTGGTGCGCGAGGTGGTCAGCTCTGCCACCACGGCGCGCGGCGGCGCGCTGGCCAGGCTGGCGGTGCCGTTTCGCATCGGCGCCGGCATCCTGGCCGCCATCCGGGCGATGCGCGCCGACCGGCCCGCCGTGGTGGTGGGCTTTGGCGGCTATCCGACCATCCCGGCCATGTCGGCGGCGCTGACGCTGCGCATCCCGCGCATGGTCCACGAACAGAACGGCGTCATGGGCCGGGTCAATGCCGCATTCGCCCGCCGGGTGGACCGCGTGGCCTGCGGCACCTGGCCGACGGTCCTGCCGCCGGGCGTGCAGGGCATCCATACCGGCAACCCGGTGCGGCAGGCGGTCCTCGACCGCGCCGCTGCGCCCTATCTTCCGCCCGCGGACGGGCCGCTGAACCTTTTGGTCATCGGCGGCAGCCAGGGCGCGCGCGTGCTGTCGGACATGGTGCCCGAGGCCGTCGCCGGCCTGCCCGACGGTCTGCGCGCCCGCCTGTCGGTCAGCCACCAGGCCCGGGCCGAGGACGGCGAGCGCGTCGCCGCCGCCTATGCCGCGGCCGGCGTCGATGCCGAGGTGCGGCCCTTTTTCGACGACGTGCCGCGGCGGCTGGCCGAATGCCAGCTGGTGGTCAGCCGGGCCGGGGCCTCGTCCATCGCAGACATCACCGTGATCGGCCGCCCGGCCATCCTCATTCCCTATGCCGCCGCGACCGGCGACCACCAGACCGCCAATGCCCGCGCCCTTGCGCAATCCGGCGCGGCGGTGCTGCTGCCCGAATCCGCGCTTGACGCCGAGAGCCTCAGGCGCGACATGCGCGACATGCTTTCCGACAGCGCCCGCGCCACCGCAATGGCAGCGGCGGCGCTTTCGCTGGGTCGCCCTGATGCGGCCCGGCGCCTTGCAGATCTAGTGACGGAACCGACCCGATGAACGCAGCGACCAAACTTCCCGGCGAACTGGGACCCATCCATTTCGTCGGCATCGGCGGCATCGGCATGTCCGGCATCGCCGAGGTGCTGATGACGCTGGGCTACCGGGTGCAGGGCTCGGACGCGAAGCGTTCCAGGATCACCGACCGGCTGGAGACGCTGGGCGCCACCGTCTTCGAGGGCCAGCGCGCTGAAAACATTGGCGAAGCGGGCGTAGTCGTCATCTCGACCGCGATCAAGAAGGGCAATCCCGAGCTGGAGGAGGCCCGCCGCCGCGGCCTGCCGGTGGTGCGCCGCGCCGAGATGCTGGCCGAGCTGATGCGGCTGAAATCCAATGTCGCCATCGCTGGCACCCATGGCAAGACCACCACCACCACCATGGTCGCGACGCTGCTGGACGCCGGCGGCTTCGACCCGACCGTGATCAATGGTGGGGTCATCCACGCCTATGGCAGCAATGCCCGCGCCGGCGCCGGCGAATGGATGGTGGTCGAGGCCGACGAATCGGACGGCAGCTTCAACCGCCTGCCCGCGACCATCGCCATCGTCACCAATATCGACCCCGAGCATATGGAGCATTGGGGCAGCTTCGACGCGCTGCGCAAGGGTTTCCAGGATTTCGTGTCGAACATCCCCTTTTACGGCCTTGCGGTCTGCTGCACCGACCACCCCGAGGTGCAGGCGCTGGTGGGCAGGCTGACCGACCGCCGGGTGGCCACTTTCGGCTTCAACGCCCAGGCGGACGTGCGCGCCGTCAACCTGCGCTATGAAAACGGCGTGGCGCATTTCGACATCGCCCTGCAAGCCGAGGCAGACCAGGGCGAGGTGCCGGTGATCGAGGGCTGCACCCTGCCGATGCCGGGCGATCACAATGTCAGCAATGCCCTGGCCGCGGTGGCGGTCGCCCGCCACCTGGGCATGAAGCGCGCCCAGATCCGCGAGGCGCTGGCGCGCTTCGGCGGGGTTAGCCGCCGCTTTACCCGCGTGGGCGAGGTGGGGGGCGTCACCATCATCGACGATTACGGCCACCACCCGGTCGAGATCGCGGCGGTGCTGAAGGCGGCGCGCCAGGCCACCCGCGGTCGGGTCATCGCCGTGCATCAGCCGCATCGCTACAGCCGGCTGTCCAGCCTGTTCGACGATTTCTGCACCTGTTTCAACGAAGCCGACGTGGTCGCCATCGCCGAAGTCTATGGCGCGGGCGAGGAACCGATCCCCGGCGCCTCGCGCGACGACCTGGTGGCCGGGCTGATCGCCCATGGCCATCGCCATGCCCGCGCGGTCATCGACGAGGCCGATCTGGCCCGGCTGGTGCGCGAACAGGCGCGGCCCGGCGACATGGTGGTCTGCCTGGGCGCCGGCACGATTTCGGCATGGGCCAACAGCCTGCCCGAACGGCTGGCGGAGAAGGCTGCGTGATCGCGCTGGCCAGCCATCCGGCCGTGGCGGTGCTTTGCGCCCTGCTCTGGGGCGTTGCGGCCTGCCTGCTGCCCTTTGTCCGCAGGCGGTGGCGCCATGGCGCGCTTTGGCTGCTGGTGCTTTGCGGGGTGCCGGCCCTGGGCTGGCTGACCTATCTGTGCGGCCCGGGATTCGGGGTGCTGTTCCTGTCGCTCGGCCTGTCGCTGCTGGTCTGGCCGCCTTTCGATCCGCGCCGCCGCCGTCGGCGCGGGGCGCATTGAGCGGCGGCTCGCCCGGGCGACGCAGCGCCGGGACGCGGCCGCATTGACGGCCCGCGTCGCGCTGGATAGGGAGCGCAGCATGACCCAGACCCTGCCCAAGCCCCGTGGCGCCCTGACCGCGAACCGCCCTCTTGCCGATCTGACCTGGCTGCGGGTCGGCGGCCCGGCCGACTGGCTGTTCCAGCCCGCGGACGAAGCGGACCTGGCCGGGTTCCTGCGCGATCTCGACCCTTCGCTGCCGGTATTCGCGATGGGCGTCGGCTCGAACCTGATCGTGCGCGACGGCGGCATCCGCGGCGTGGTGATCCGGCTGGGGCGCGGCTTCAACGCCATCACCTGCGACGGCGAGGGCATCGTCACCGCGGGCGCGGCGGCGCTGGACGCCCATGTCGCGCGCCGCGCCGCCCAGGCGGGGCTGGACCTGACCTTTCTGCGTACCATCCCCGGCAGCATCGGCGGCGCGGTGCGGATGAACGCCGGCTGCTATGGCAGCTATGTCGCCGACCACCTGATTTCCGTCCGCGCCGTGGCCCGCGACGGCGGCCTGCATGACATCGCGGCCGCCGACCTGCGCCTAGCCTATCGCCATTCCGAGATCCCCGAGGGCTGGGTCGTGACCGAGGCGCGTTTTCGCGCCGCGCCGGGCGATCC
>Ga0164243_10007614_pt1 | contig 16145 bp, 11 predicted proteins | sample OricompcompostOP_FD_108781 | JGI IMG/M metagenome (GOLD analysis project Ga0164243, IMG submission 108781) | Organic Plus compost microbial communities from Emeryville, California, USA - Original compost - Organic plus compost (OP) | ecosystem: Engineered > Solid waste > Mixed feedstock >...
GAGCGCCGTGAGGAGCTCGAAGAAGGTCAGCGGCGCATCCCCCGCGGCCTCGAGTTCTGCGTCGACGATGGCGACGAAGGGCTCGATCTCGTCCCAGGCGTCGGCGACGGCAGCGTCCTCGATCGGCGCGCCGTCGATCATGATCCGCTCGGTGAAGCGCTCCAGGTGGGGGCTGGTGAACAGTGCCGTGCGCAGGCCGTGCGCCCGGACAAGGCTCTCGATCATCCGTGCGGTCGACGTCTTTCCGTTCGTCCCGGTCAGATGCACGACACGATAGGTCTTCTGCGGGTCGTCGAGCAGCTCGAGCAGCCGCGCTGTGCGTTCCTTGCGCGGCTGGACCCAGCGTTCGCCCGCCCGTTCCAGCAGCGCCGAGTAGACGGCGTCCGCGCGAGCCCTGTCGTCGCTCATGACACGCCCCCGATCCGGCTCACGGCCACCGCGAACGCGCCGCGGTTGGCATAGGTGCCCTGCGCGATCTGCGCGATGTGCTCTGCGGCGGCGAGCTCCTGATCTGCCCCGAGCACGGCGTGCTCGACCGCCAGCGTCTCCTCGGCGACGCCCGCGGCCTCGAAGGCCGTCTGCACCGCTCGTGCGTCGTCGTCGTCCTCGAAGCGCAGCTGAAGGCGGATCCGGTCGCTCACGTCGAAGCCGGCGTTCTTCCGGGTCTCCTGCACGGCGCGGATGACGTCGCGCGCGAGCCCCTCGGCCTCGAGCTCCGGCGTCGTGGCGGTGTCCAGGAGCACGAAGCCGCCGGTCGGGACGACCGCGAGCGCCTCGCCGTCCGGACGCCCGGCGGTCTCCAGGACGAGTTCGTACTCGGCGGGCTCCAGCGCGATGCCGCCGGCGACGACCACGCCGTCCTGCGTGCTCCAGTCCCCGGAACGCGCCGCCTGGATCACCTTCTGCACGTCTTTGCCGAGGCGCGGGCCCGCGGCTCGCGCGTTGACGCTCAGCCGGTGACTGATGCCGTACTCCGCGGCCGTGGCCTCGGACTGCGCGACGAGCTCGACCGCCTTGACGTTCAGCTCCTCACGGAGGATGTCCTCGAACGGCGCGAGCGTCTCCGCGTCCGGGGAGACGACCGTCAGGCGTGCAAGCGGCAGCCGTACGCGGAGCCGCTCCTTCTTGCGCAACGCGTTCCCGACGCTGGAGAGCTCCCGCACCGCGTCCATCGCGTCCCGCACGTCGTCGGCACGCGGGAACAGGTCGGCGTCGGGCCAGTCCTGCAGGTGCACGCTGCGTCCCCCGGTCAGTCCCTGCCAGACCCGCTCGCCGATCAGCGGCACGAGAGGGGCGGCGACACGGCAGAGCGTCTCGAGCACGGTGTAGAGCGTGTCGAACGCATCCCTGCTCGCGGGGTCCTCGGTGACCCCGGTCCAGAAGCGATCGCGAGAGCGGCGGATGTACCAGTTGGTCAGCACCTCGGCGAAGTCCCGCAGACGCGCTGCCGCGGTTGTCGAGTCCAGGCCTTCCAGATCCTCCTGGACCCCGCGGACGAGGTCTCCGGTGCGGGCGAGGATGTACCGGTCGAGCACGTCGGGCGAGTCCGTCCGCCAACGGGCCTCGTAGCCGTCGCCGTCCGGGCCGCCTGCGGCGTTCGCATATGTCGCGAAGAAGTACCAGGAGTTCCAGAGCGGCAGGATGAACTCGCGCACGCCGGCACGGATCCCCTCCTCGGTGACCGAGAGGTTGCCGCCGCGGAGCACGGCGCTGGACATGAGGAACCAGCGCATCGCGTCCGAGCCGTCGCGGTCGAAGACCTCGGACACGTCCGGGTAGTTCCGCAGGGACTTGGACATCTTGTAGCCGTCGGAGCCGAGCACGATGCCGTGGCAGCTCACGCCGGTGAACGCCGGGCGGTCGAAGAGCGCCGTCGAGAGGACATGCATGACGTAGAACCAGCCACGCGTCTGGCCGATGTACTCGACGATGAAGTCCGCCGGGGCGTGCGCGTCGAACCACTCCTGGTTCTCGAACGGGTAGTGCACCTGGGCGTAGGGCATCGAGCCGGAGTCGAACCAGACGTCGAAGACGTCCTCGATGCGCCGCATCGTGCTCTTGCCGGTCGGATCGTCCGGGTTCGGACGGGTCAGGGCGTCGATGTACGGGCGGTGCAGATCGATCTCGCCCTCGGGGTTTCGCGGAAGCACGCCGAAGTCGCGCTCCAGTTCTTCCAAGGAGCCGTAGGCGTCGATGCGCGGGTACTCCGGATCGTCGCTCTTCCAGATCGGGATCGGCGACCCCCAGTAGCGATTGCGGCTGATCGACCAGTCACGCGCTCCTTCGAGCCACTTGCCGAACTGCCCGTGCTTGACGTTCTCCGGCACCCAGGTGATCTGCTCGTTGTTCGCGAGCATCCGGTCCTTGATGTCCGTCACCCGGATGAACCAGCTCGACACGGCCTTGTAGATGAGGGGGTTCCTGCACCGCCAGCAGTGCGGGTAGGAGTGCTCGTAGCTCTGCAGACGGAGCAGGCGTCCTGCTGCGCGGATGAGGCGGACGAGCGGCGTGTTCGCGTCCATCCACAGCATCCCGGCGACGTCGGTCACCTGCGGGAGGAAGCGTCCGCCGTCGTCCAGCGACAGGATGGTCGGGATGCCCGCGGCCCCCGCCACACGCTGATCGTCCTCGCCGTAGGCCGGAGCCTGGTGGACGATGCCCGTGCCGTCGGTCGTGGTCACGTAGTCGTCGACGAGGATCCGCCATGCCCTCTCGGTGCCCCACGTCTCCGCGTCGGCGTAGTAGTCGAAGAGCCGATCGTAGGTGACGTCGGCGAGCTCGGCGCCGAGGACGACCCGCTCGACCGCGGCAAGGGCCTCCTCCGCCGAGGCGTACCCGAGGTCCTTGGCGTAGCCTCCGACGAGGTCCCGCGCGAGCAGGTACCGGTGTGCGGACGACTCGACGGCCCCGTCGTCCCCATCCGCCGCGTGCACGTCCGCGGCTCCCGCCGGTCCAGCAGGCAGGACGGCGTAGGCGATCTCCGGCCCGACCGCGAGCGCGGCGTTGGTCGGCAGCGTCCACGGTGTCGTCGTCCACGCGAGGGCCCTGACGCCGGTGAGGCCCAGAGCCTCCGCCTTCACACCGGTCAGCGGGAAGGTCACGGTCACGGAGGGGTCCTGGCGCGTCTGATAGACGTCGTCGTCCATCCGGAGCTCGTGCGCCGACAGCGGGGTCTCATCGCGCCAGCAGTACGGGAGGACGCGATACCCCTCATAGGCGAGCCCCTTGTCGTACAGGGTCTTGAACGCCCAGAGGACGCTCTCCATGTACCCGAGGTCGAGCGTCTTGTAGCCGCGCTCGAAGTCGACCCACCGCGCCTGGCGGGTGACGTAGTCCTCCCACTCCCTCGTGTAGGCGAGCACCGAGCCCCGGGCCTTCGCGTTGAAGACGTCGATGCCCATCTCCTCGATCTCGCTCTTCTCCGTGATCCCGAGCTGCTTCATCGCCTCGAGCTCGGCGGGCAGGCCATGGGTGTCCCACCCGAAGACGCGATCGACCTTCTTGCCGCGCATGGTCTGGAAGCGCGGGAAGAGGTCCTTGGCGTAGCCGGTGAGGAGATGCCCGTAGTGCGGAAGACCGTTCGCGAAGGGGGGGCCGTCGTAGAACACCCACTCGTCCGCGCCCTCGCGCCGGGCGATGGACGCACGGAACGTGTCGTCCGCCTTCCAGAAGTCGAGCACCTCGCGCTCGATCTCGGGGAACCGCGGGCTGGGCGTGACGGCGGCAGGTCCGAAGGCGGCGCCGGGATTCGTCGAGGGCCGGGGGTAGGTCATCGTCTCTCGCAGTGGTCGGTGGCGGACGGGCTGCTGCGAGGACGACTCTGCGAGCCGCGGTACCACCCCGCGTGCGCCGGACGTCCGGCGCCACTCTCACTGCGGCTGTGACGGGCCTGACCCGTTCGGTTCTACTGAGCGAGTCGCCTCGCCGTTCTTCCGAAGGCTCCCCGGTGATGGCCGGATCGATGCCTGTTCCGTCATTCTACGCGCTTCCTCGGCGCTGTCGTCGCCTGTCCCCCGCCTCTCTCCTCCCGCGTGCCGGCCGCGCTCCGCCTGCCGGCGTCGCTCCCGGTGCCGAGGTCGGCGGTCCCGCGTATGGTCGGGGCATGGCCCGTCCCGTCGAGAAGCCCCGTCCACCGCGCCTCTCCCCGCCCGATCTTCCGCCCGAGCTCGACGACGCCGCCGGCGCGCGCCACGGCGATCACCTCGGCCAGCGCATCGCGCTCGCCGACGGCGACCTCGCGCACGCGCAGTTCGAGCAGTGCGTCCTGCATGGCTCGGCCGATCGCGCAGACCTCACCGGTGCCACCCTCATGGACGTGAGCGTCCAGGATCCGCAGACCCCCGTACTGCTGCTGCGCGACGCCTCGCTCCGCCGGGTTCGCATCAGCGGCGGACGCATCGGCACGCTCGACCTGACCGACGCGCGGATCGGCGAGCTGGAGATCCGGGACGTGCGAATCGACTACCTCACGCTCGGCGGCGCTCGCGCCGAGGACGTCGAGGTGGCCGATTCGGCGATCCGTGCCCTCGACGTCCCTCTCGCCACGCTCGCGCGCGTGCGTTTCGCGGGCTGTCGTGCCGATGAGGTCGACGTGCGCGGCCTCCGTGCCGAAGACCTCGACCTCCGCGGCCTCGACGCGCTCTCCTACCTCGACGTGCTGAGTCTCAAGGGCGCGACGATGAGCTCACGGCAGATCGAGCTGCTCGCCGGCGTCCTGGCCGCCGCGGCCGGGATCGACGTCCGCGACTGAGCCGTGCCGTCCCGCCCCGCCGGCTCCGGCCTCGATGAGAGCTCGGGTGAACGGGTGCCGCGGGTCGGTGAAGATCTCCGCGACGCGTCCCTGCTCGACGACGATCCCGTCGCGGAGCACGAGGACCTCGTCCGCGACGGCCGCGACGACGTCGAGATCATGCGATATCAGCACCATCGTGAGCCCGCGATCGCGCTGAAGCCGGACGAGGAGGGTCAGGATCCGCGCACGGACCGTCGCGTCGAGAGCCGAGACGGGCTCGTCCAGCACGAGCACCTCCGGGTTCGCGGCGAGCGCCCGTGCGATCGCCGCGCGCTGGCGCTGTCCTCCCGAGAGCTGGAGAGGCCGGCGCCGCGCGAGCTCGGGATCCAGACCCACCTCGGCCAGGAGCGCGGCCGCTCGTTCCGCCCGCAGACCGCGGCGGACGCCCCCGGCCTCGAGCGCCTCCCGCAGCGACCGGCCGACCGTCCACCGGGGGTCGAAGGCCCCGAGCGGGTTCTGCGGGACCAGCTGCACCCGCGGGGTGCTCTCCGAACGTTCGAGCGTGCCCGCATCCGGGCGCTCCACACCGACGAGGATGCGTGCGAGGGTCGTCTTCCCCGAACCGGACTCGCCGACCACGCCGAGCGTCATCCCCTGCCGGAGGACGAACGAGGCGTCCTGCAGCACCGGCCGGTCGAAGCTCTTCCCCACTCCGATCGCACGGAGGACGACACCGCCGGGCTCCGCCCTCCCCGTCCGCGGTGCGATACTCCCGGCCCGCACCAGTTCCCTCGTGTACTCCTGCACGGGCGTGGCGAGGACCTGTGCCGCCGTCCCGCGCTCGACGACCACGCCGTCCTTCAGCACGACGACATCGTCCGCGATCCGACGCACCGCGCCGATGTCGTGGCTCACGAGGACGACCGCGGTGCCTCGATCCGCGATCTCGCGCAGCAGGTCGAGCACCCGAGCCTGCACCGTGGCGTCGAGCGCGGTCGTGGGCTCGTCGGCGACAAGCACCGCCGGAGACGCCGCCAGAGCAGAGGCGATCAGCGCGCGCTGGCGCAGTCCACCCGACAGCTCATGCGGATACTGCCGCATTCGACGCACCGGGTCGGGGATCGCGACGGCACCGAGGAGGGCACGCACCTGCTCCGACCGCGCGTCGCGGGTGAGGCCGCTCCTCCGGCGGTGGATCTCCAGCGGCTCGGCCACCTCCGCCCCGATCCGCCGCAGCGGGTCGAGCGAGACGAGCGCGTCCTGAGAGACGAGCGCGATGCGGGCGCCGCGCACCGTGCGCCAGGCACGCTCTCCGAGGCCTCTCGCGTCGACGCCGTCGATCTCGAGCACCGCCGCGTCGCTCTCCGCTCCCTCCGGCAGAAGACCGAGAAGCGCGCGGACCGTGAGCGTCTTGCCCGCGCCGGACTCGCCGAGAAGCGCAAGACAGCGCCCAGGGCGGACGGCGAACGAGACGCCGTCCACCAGCGGCCTGCCCTCGATCCGCACCGACAGTCCCTCGACCTGAAGACCGGCGGTGTTCTGCCGTGCGGAGGTCGCGCTCATAGGGTCCTCCCCTCCACGCGGGCCCGGAGGATCCGCCCGAGGAAGGACGCCGCAAGGACGGTGGCGGTGATCGCCAGGCCCGGGAAGAGCGAGATCCACCAGGCCTGCCCCAGGACGTTCCTTCCCCCGGCAAGCATCAGACCCCATTCCGGCGCAGGCTCCGCCGGACCGAGCCCGAGGAAGCTGAGCCCGGCGGCGGCGAGAACGCTGGTTCCGAGCCCGATCGTCGCCAGGACGCTGAGCGAGCCGAGGACCCCCGGTGCGACGTGACGGACGAAGGCGCGTACGGGTGGAACGCCGAGGATGCGCGCCGCCTCGACATGCTCGGCGCGTCGAAGCACCTGCGTCTGCACCCGTGCGAGCCGCACATAGACCGGGGCCGCGGCGAGCGTGACCCCGATCGCGACGTTCACCGGTCCTGGGCCAAGAAGGGCCACCACGACGAGGGCGAGGAAGAACTCGGGAAAGGCCAGGAGGACGTCGTTCGCGCGCATCGCCGCCGTATCCAGAAGACGCGGCGCGACGCCGGAGGCAGTGCCGAGGAGCATCCCTGTCACGAGAGCGAGGCCGGTCGCGAGCACACCGATGCCGAGCGAACGGCCCGCTCCGTGCACCACGCGCGCGTAGACGTCGCGTCCGGACTGATCGGTTCCGAACCAGTGCTCGGCGCTCGGCGGCAGGAGGGCCTGGCGGACGTCGGTCTGCAGCGGATCCGTCCCCGAGAGGAGCCAGGGGAACAGAGCCGCCACGATCACGACCAGCAGCACGGACGCGGCCAGGGCCGTGAGCGCCCCTCGGCCCGTCCGCTCCGCGCTGCTCATCGCTGTCCCTCCAGCCGCGCGGGAGGGACGCGGCGACCGGACGCGGTGCGGAGCCGCGGGTCGACGAGCGGTCCGAGGAGTTCGGCCATCGTGCTCACGACGACGAAGACGAGCGCGCTCAGCAGGATCACCCCGGTGACGACGGGGAGATCGCGGTCGGTGATCGCGGCGAGGGTCACCCGCCCGAGCCCTGGCCGGGCGAAGACGGTCTCGACGAGGACCGCCCCGCCGAGGAGGGAGCCCACGAGGTATGCAGCGAGCGTCATCGTCCCCGCCGCACCATGACGCAGCGTGTGCCGCAAGGTGAGGCGCGCGTGGCCCGCGCCGCGCGCTCGCACGGTCAGCGCGAACGGCTGCCGCTCGGCGGCCTCCACGCCCTCGCGGAGCACCTGGCCCAGCAGCGCCGCGACGGGCAGCGAAAGGGTCACGGCGGGAAGCACGAGCGACATCGGGTCGCGCGACCCGGAGACCGGGAACCAGCCGAGCCCGAACGCGAACACGCTCAGCAGGAGGAGCCCGATCCAGAACACGGGCGAGGAGAGCACGATCAGCTCGACCACGGCGACCGCTCCCCGTGCGCCGTGTCCCCGTGCGAGCACGGCGCCGGCGACGGCGAGAAGGACGGCGAGAAGAAGCGCCAGAGCCGTCAGCTGCACGGTGGCCCCCAGCTGTCGCCCGATCACCTCCGAGACCGGAAGCCGAAGCTGGTAGGACGTGCCGAGATCCCCGCGCAGGAGTCCGCCGAGATAGCCGAGGTACTGGTCGAGCAGCGGGCGGTCGAGCCCGAGGTCGGCCCTGATCCGCTCCTTGACCGCCTCGCCGACCTGCGCCTGCGGTCCGAGCATCACGCTCACCGGATCGCCCGGCAGGACACGGAAGGCCAGGAACGACAGGGTCGCTGCTCCCCAGAGCACGAGCACGACCGAGGCGACGATCCCTGCGATGCGCCGCGCGGTCCTCATCCTCCCACCGTGACCTCGGTCGTCCGGTCTGTGCCGAGGGCGCGCCGGTTCACTTCACCGAGACGCCGAAGAAGAGCGGCCGCCCGTAGAGGTCGAAGCTCAGACCCGACACCCTCGGTCCGACCGCGGTGATGCCGGCGGGAACGTAGAGGGGCACGATCGCTACGTGCTGCGCGTTCCACTGCTGGAGCTTCTCGTACACCGCGGCCCGCGCTGCGGAGTCGGTCGTCGCGACACCCTGCGAGAGAAGCGCGTCGATCTGCGGGTCGCTGATCTGCGAGGCGTTCTGGAACCCGTCGGTCGACAGGTGGCTGCGCAGCAGGTCGGGATCGACGCCGGAGAAGCTCCAGTCGGTCAGGTCGAAGGTCTTCGGCCCGTACTGCGCGTTGTACGCACCCGGCTCGAGCACCTCGCGCACGATCTCGAAGCCCACCGCCTTGAGATCCGACTGGATCGCGTTCGCGAGCGCGGCGCGGTCGTCCGGCACCGGCGTCCACGCGATCCACCGTGCGGACAGACGCTTGCCGTCCTTCGTCCGGATCCCGTCGGCGTCGCGCTGGGTCCAGCCGGCCTCGTCGAGGAGCGCGTCGGCGCGCTTCGGGTCGAACGGCCACGTCCCTTCGAGCGACGCGTCGTATCCGGGGGTGGTCGGCCCGAGGATGCTCCAGGCCCGCGGGAACTGCCCGAAGAAGATCTTCTCCACCGCGGCGTCCACGTCGATGGCACGGGAGAAGGCCTCGCGCACCCGCTGGTCCGCGAACACGCCGTACTTCTCGTTGAGCAGAAGCGAGTAGGGCAGGCCCGGCTCCTCTCGCGTCTCCACGGTCGCCGCGTCCTTCACCTCGGCCACGAGGTTCGGAGGAAGCTGGCTGGCGAGGTCCGCCTCGCCCGAGGTCACGACCCCGGCGCGCACGGCGGCCTCGGGGAGGATCCGTACCCGCAGCGTCTCGACCTCCGGCGCCTTCTCGCCTTCCGGCGCCCAGGCGTAGTCGGCGTTGCGCGAGTAGACGATCTCCTGGTCTGGCGTGTACTCGGTCAGCTTGTAGGGCCCCGTTCCCACGGTGACGCCCGGCCCGCCGGCCTTCAGCTCGTCGGCGTGCTCGCGAAGCACCTTCGGCGAGTAGAAGCCCAGCTGCGCCGTGCTCGCCGCTTGCAGGAACGGGGCGTAGGGCTGGGAGAAGCGCACCACCACGGTGTGCGGGCCCGTGACCTCGGTGCCCGCGTAGAGCTCGCCGCCGAGCATGCTGGCCGCCTGCGTCGACGCGGTGGCCGGATCGGCGATCCGCGAGAAGTTCGCCTTCACCGCCTCCGCGTCGAAGGGGGTCCCGTCGTGGAAGGTCACGTCGTCGCGGAGCTCGAACATGTACGCCGTGCTGTCGTCGTTCACGCTCCAGCTCTTCGCGAGCCAGGGAGCGAAGCTGCCGTCGGCCTTCTGAAAGACGAGGGAGTCGAGCACCGACCGCTGCACGGTGGCGGAGATGTCCAGCTGGCTGACTTGGGGGTCCATGTGCCCGGACGAGAGCAGACTTCCGTCCACGCCCCAGACCAGCTCGTCCCTGCCTTCGGCGGGACCGGGCGCACAAGAGCTGAGAGCGAGCGCAGCGGCGGCGGTGAGAGCGGCGACGGAGAGAAGACGGCGCGCGGAGAGAACGGGCATGGCAGACCTCGGAGATCGGGACGAGCTTCTATCGTATCCGCGGTTCTTAGACACGGTCGATCTACATCGCGGGCCGAGACGCACCGGGCGCCGCCGGCAGAGGACACGGTTAGACTGGCCGGAACCCACACTCAGGCACGCTCACACGGTGCCGCATACATCGCTCAAGGAGACCTCTCATGTCCGAGCCGTCGCAGAACCCGATCCCCGACAAGCCCGCCCTCGAAGGTCTGGAGGACAAGTGGGGAGAGCGGTGGAGCGCGCAGGGCACGTTCCGGTTCGATCGTGCCGGCGCCGTGGCGGCGGGCCGCAGCGGCGTCTACTCGATCGACACCCCGCCGCCCACGGCGTCGGGCAGCCTGCACATCGGCCATGTGTTCTCCTACACGCACACGGATGTGAAGGCCCGCTTCGAGCGGATGCGCGGCAAGAAGGTCTTCTACCCGATGGGCTGGGACGACAACGGTCTGCCCACCGAACGCCGGGTGCAGAACTACTTCGGCGTCCGGTGCGACCCGTCGCTCCCCTACGACCCCGACTTCACGCCCCCGTTCGAGGGCGGCGACAACAAGTCCAGCCGCGCCGCCGACCAGGTCCCGATCAGCCGCCGGAACTTCATCGAGCTGTGCGAACGCCTCACGGTCGAGGACGAGAAGCACTTCGAGAACCTCTTCCGCCAGCTGGGCCTGAGCGTCGACTGGACGCAGACCTATCGGACGATCTCGGATGAGACGATCCGGCAGAGCCAGCTCGCGTTCCTGCGCAACCTGGAGCGAGGCGAGGCATACCAGTCCCTTGCGCCGACGCTGTGGGACATCGACTTCCGTTCCGCGATCGCGCAGGCGGAGCTGGAGGATCGCGAGCAGCAGGCCTCGTTCCACCGCCTTGCCTTCCACCGTGCAGACGGCTCGGGCGACATCGAGATCGAGACCACGCGTCCCGAGCTGCTCGCGGCCTGCGTCGCGCTCGTCGCGCATCCGGACGACGAGCGCTACCGGGACGCCTTCGGCACGACCGTGCGCACCCCGGTGTTCGGTGTCGAGGTCCCGGTGCTCGCGCATCACCTCGCCCAGCCGGACAAGGGCTCGGGCATCGCGATGGTCTGCACGTTCGGCGACGTCACCGACATCGTCTGGTGGCGTGAGCTCGACCTCCCCAACCGCACGATCCTCGGACACGACGGGCGCGTGCGCGCCGAGGCGCCGGATGTCCTGACGACCGAGACGGCGAAGGCGGCGTACGCCGAGCTCGCGGGGAAGACCGTGTTCAGCGCGCGCAAGCGCATGGTCGAGCTCCTCGAGGAGTCCGGCGAGCTGATCGCCGTGTCGAAGCCGTTCTCGCACGCCGTGAAGTTCTTCGAGAAGGGCGATCGGCCGTTGGAGATCGTCTCGACGCGGCAGTGGTACATCCGCAACAGCGCCCGTGACGCGGACCTCCGCGAGAAGCTGATCGCCCACGGGCAGGAGCTCTCCTGGCACCCCGACTTCATGCGCGTGCGGTACGAGAACTGGGTCGGCGGCCTCACCGGCGACTGGCTCGTGTCCCGTCAGCGGTTCTTCGGGGTCCCGATCCCCCTGTGGTACGGACTGGACGAGAACGGCGAGCGCGACTACGAACGCGTGCTCGTGCCCGACTCGGCGTCCCTCCCGATCGACCCGACGGTCGACGTCCCTCCCGGCTACACCGCGGAGCAGCGCGGCGTCCCCGGCGGGTTCGATGCCGAGCAGGACATCCTCGACACCTGGGCGACGTCGTCGCTCACGCCGCAGCTGGCCGGAGGCTGGCAACGCGATGAGGAGCTGTGGCAGGTCGTCGCGCCCTTCGACCTGCGACCGCAGGGACAGGACATCATCCGCACCTGGCTCTTCTCGACGATGCTCCGCTCCACGCTCGAGGACGACCGCTCCCCCTGGGCGAACGCGGCGATCTCCGGCTTCATCGTCGACCCCGACCGCAAGAAGATGTCCAAGTCGAAGGGCAACGTGGTCACCCCCGCCGACATCCTCGACAAGCACGGCTCCGATGCCGTGCGTTACTGGGCGGCGTCGAGCCGGCTCGGCATGGACGCCGCGTTCGACCCGCAGAACCCCACGCAGGTGAAGATCGGCCGCCGCCTGGCGATCAAGATCCTCAACGCCGCGAAGTTCGTGCTCTCCTTCCCCGTGCCGGAAGGCGCGCGCGTCACGCACGCCTTGGACGCCTCGATGCTCGCCGCGCTCGACGAGGTGGTCCGCGAGGCCACGAAGGCCTTCGAGGACTATGACCAGGCCCGCGCGCTGGAGGTCACCGAGGCGTTCTTCTGGACGTTCTGCGACGACTACCTGGAGCTCGTCAAGGAACGGGCGTACGACCGGACGAACGTCGGGCAGGCCTCGGCCGCGCTGTCGCTGCGGCTGGCGCTCTCCACCCTTCTGCGGCTGCTCGCGCCGGTCGTCTCCTTCGCGACAGAGGAGGCATGGTCCTGGTTCGAGGAGGGCTCGGTGCACACGGCCGCGTGGCCGGAGCCGCTCGCCGGTGGCGGCGACCCCGCGATCCTCGCCACGGCCAGCGAGGCTCTGATCGGGATCCGCCGCGCCAAGACCGAGGCCAAGGCCTCACAGAAGACGCCGGTCTCGTCGGCGACGATCGCGGCGCCCGCCACGAAGATCGAGGCGCTGCGTGCCGCAGCCGACGACCTGCGTGCGGTCGGCCGCATCGCCGACCTCGGTTTCGTCGAGGCCGAGCAGCTGCTCGTGACCGCCATCGAGCTGGCGCCGACCGAGCCGGCCACGACCGAGGGGGCATGATGCAGCTGGGCACCCGCTGGGCCGCCGGCTCGGAGCCGCCCGCCTCCGTCCCTGCAGCGCTCCGCCCCGCGATCGCCGAGGTCGAGGCCAAGGGGCTCGGCGGGCATTGGACCCTCACCTGGCTCGAGGGACGGCCTCTGGCCGAGCTCGATGCCGGGTGGGAGGTCCTGAGGAACGCATCCGGAGAGGTCGTCGTCCGCCCGTTCCAGGACTGACGCCCGGCAAAGCCTGCCGGGGCACGGCTCGGGATGCGACGTCTCTGGGCGCGACCGGCACGGCTTCGTCACGAACCGGCACCGAGACGGCTCCGGTGAGCCGGCGCGCACCGGCTCACCGGAGCCGCCTGCTCAAGCCACGGCAGCCCTGGCCGCGACGAAGGCCGCGACGCAGCGCTCGACCTGCTCGGCCGTGTGCGCGGCCGAGAGCTGCACGCGGATCCGGGCGAGGTCGCGGGGGACGACGGGGAAGCTGAACGCCGTGACGTACACACCCTGACGTTGCATCTCCGTCGCGATCCGTGCGGTGAGGGCCGCGTCGCCGAACATGACCGGGACGATGGGGTGCTCTCCGGGAAGGAGGTCGAAGCCTTCCTCGTTCATCCGCCGGCGGAACAGTGCGGCGTTCCCCCTCAGTCGCTTCCGGAGCTCCCCCGAGCTCTCGACCAGGTCGAGAGCGGCGAGGGTTCCGGCGACGATCGACGGCGCGAGCGTGTTCGAGAACAGGTACGGGCGCGACCGCTGGCGCAGCAGCGCGACGATGTCGTGGTGCGCAGCCACGTATCCGCCCGAGGCGCCGCCCAGCGCCTTGCCGAACGTCCCGGTGTAGATGTCGACGCGCCCCTCGACCCCGCACAGCTCCGGCGTGCCGCGACCGTGCTCGCCGACGAACCCGACCGCGTGCGAGTCGTCGACGAAGACCAGCGCGTCGTGGCGCTCGGCGAGATCGCAGATCTCCGCGAGCGGTGCGATGTAGCCGTCCATCGAGAAGACGCCGTCGGTCACGATCACCCGGAAGCGGGCGTCGACCGCCGCGCGCAGCTGATCCTCCAGATCCGACAGGTCGCGGTTCCGGTAGCGCAGCCGGCGCGCCTTGGACAGTCGGATCCCGTCGATGATCGACGCATGGTTGAGCTCGTCGGAGATGATCGCGTCCTCGGCAGAGAACAGCGTCTCGAAGACCCCGCCGTTGGCGTCGAAGCACGAGGAGTAGAGGATGGCGTCCTCGGTGCCGAGGAACCCCGCCAACCGACGCTCGAGCTCGAGATGCTGCTCCTGTGTGCCGCAGATGAACCGCACGCTGGCGAGGCCGTAGCCCCATTCGTCGAGCGCCCCCTTCGCCGCCTCGACGATCCGAGGATCGTCGGCGAGGCCGAGGTAGTTGTTGGCGCAGAAGTTGAGCACGTCCGCGCCGTCGGCGACGATCTCCGCCTTCTGCGGTCCTCGGATGCCGCGCTCGCGCTTGGTGAGGCCCGCCTCTTCGATCCCTGCCAGCTCCGCTGCCAGGTGTCGCTGGAATGCTCCGTACATCTGTCTCTCCTCCGCCCGTGCCGGGACCTTCTCTTACAGCCGCGTCCAGTCGAGGACGATCTTGCCGGTGCCGGCGGCCGCCGCCGCCTCGAAGCCCTGCGCCCAGTCCCGCGCCGGGATGACCTCGGCGATGATGCGTGATATCGCCGCGCGCAGGGTCGGGCTGGTCTGCAGCATGGCTCCCATCGCGTTCCACGTCTCGAACATCTCGCGTCCGTAGATCCCCTTGATGGTCAGCATGTGGGTGACGATCTTGCCCCAGTCCACGCCGAGCGGAGCGCTGGGGAGCCCGAGCATCGCGATCCGGCCGCCGTGGTTCATGTTCTCGATCATCGCGGGGAGGGCCGATGCCGCGCCGCTCATCTCGAACCCGACGTCGAACCCCTCCTTCATGCCGAGCGCCCGCTGCGCGTCCCTGACGTCCTGCGTGGACACGTCGACCACCTGGTCCGCGCCCATGGTCCGCGCGAGCTCCAGGCGTGGGGCGCTCACGTCGGTCGCGGTGATGAACCGCGCGCCGGCGTGTCTGGCCACGGCGATGGCCATCAGGCCGATCGGCCCGCAGCCGGTCACGAGCACGTCTTCGCCGACGAGGGGAAACGCGAGAGCCGTGTGCACGGCGTTGCCGAGCGGGTCGAAGATCGCCCCGAGCTCCGGTTCGACGTCGGGGTGGTGCACCCAGACGTTGGCGGCGGGAAGCGAGAGGTACTCTGCGAACGCGCCGTCGCGGTGCAGTCCGAGTCCGATCGTGCGAATGCACATCTGGCGGCGTCCGGCTCGGCAGTTGCGGCACATGCCGCAGACGATGTGCCCCTCGCCGGACACACGGTCGCCGACCGCCACATCGTGCACGAGCGGTCCGACCTCGACCACCTCGCCGTAGAACTCGTGGCCGGGAACGAGCGGCGACCGCACCTCGGAATCCGCCCATTCGTCCCAGCGGAGGATGTGCAGGTCGGTGCCGCAGATGCCGGTGCGAAGAACACGGATGACGACCTCGTCGGGTCCCGCGACCGGATCGGGGCGCTCGACGAGCGCGAGGCCCGCCTTCGGACCCTCTTTGTACAGAGCCTTCATGCTTCGATCAGACTCCTCTCGACCGTGTAGATCAAGAGCCAAGTCCTGGAATAACCTTTCAGATCTGCTTCATGGTTGGATGGCGGCATGCAACTCGTCCAACTGCAGATCCTCCGCGAGCTGGGCGCGCTGGGCAGCGTGACCGCCGTCGCCGAGGCCCTGCACGTCACACCGTCCGCGGTGTCCCAGCAGCTCGCCGCCCTGCAGCGGAGCGTCCGCACTCCGCTGACCCGGAAGGAGGGGCGGTCCCTGGTGCTCACCCCCGCCGGAGAGGTCCTCGCCGACGCCGCGGCGACGGCGATCGACGCCATGGCCGCCGCGCGCACGGCAGTAGACGAGTTCGAGGCCTCCGTCACGGGCGTGGTCACCGTCAGCGGCTTTCACAGCGCGGCCCAGGCTCTCTTCGGGCCTCTGGTGCGTGAGCTCGGCCGCGGCGACGAGGCCCCGGTCGTGCGCTTCAGCGACGAGGACGTCGCGCAGTCGGACTTTCCCGGGCTCACGTCGAGGTACGACCTCGTCCTCGCCCACCGAATGGAGCACAGCGCCCCCTGGCCCCGCGACGGCGTGCGCGCGGTGCCGCTCGCCACCGAGCCGCTCGACGTCGCCCTTCCGCCCTCGCATCCGCTCGCTGCGAAGGACGAGCTCGTCCCCGACGAGATCGCCGGCGAGCGGTGGGTCACGAGCCGCGCCGGTTACTCCCCCGACGACGTCCTGCGCGCCATCTCCGCCGTCAGCAACCGGCCGATCGAGATCGTGCACCGCATCAACGACTATGGCGTCGTGGCCTCGGTCATCGCGGCCGGCGGCGTGGTCGGCATGCTCCCCCGCTACACCTCCGTCGGCGCCGACGCGACCGGGGTCGTCCGCCGTCCGCTCCGCGGAGTGAGCACCAATCGGATGATCGACCTCCTCGCCCGCCCGGAGAACCTCCGGCGGCGGTCTGTCCGCCTGGTCGCCGAGGCGCTCGGCCGGGTGATGGCCGCTCTCGCCTCCTGACCGAGCACGCCAGCGGGACTTAGGC
>Ga0164243_10007615_pt1 | contig 16145 bp, 15 predicted proteins | sample OricompcompostOP_FD_108781 | JGI IMG/M metagenome (GOLD analysis project Ga0164243, IMG submission 108781) | Organic Plus compost microbial communities from Emeryville, California, USA - Original compost - Organic plus compost (OP) | ecosystem: Engineered > Solid waste > Mixed feedstock >...
AGTGGACGGCGCCGAGCGGGTCGACCCACCAGTGCACCCCGCGCTCACCGTCGCGACCGCGCACCTTGAGCCCGTCGTGCAAGGTGACCTCGCCGCTCGGCACGGGCATCCCGAGCAGCTCGCAGGAGACGGCGACGCGGCCGACGTCCTTCCACTCCTGCGCGCGCCCCTGCCCGGAGACCGGCAGCGCGGCTTCCTCGGAGGCCAGCGGGAGGTCGAGCACCTCGGCCAGCGCCTCGGCGTCGTAGTCGTCGGCACCGCCGCCGGCCACGACCAGCGGCGCGTCCAGCACCCCGAGCATCCACGGCTCGTCGAGCACGACCGCGCGCTCGGCGCCGACCACGGCGCCGGAGGCGGAACGCACCGAGGTGGGCGTGGGCAGCTCCGCCGGGTCGCACCTCCCGGAAGCCACCGCCTCGGCCAGCGCGCCGTGCGCCCGCAGGGCGGTGCCGGCGCGGACCGCGCGCTGCGCGTCGCCGAGCCGCGCGACCAGGTCGGCCGCATCGCTGCTGTCCACGATGGACAGTTCGGTGCGCACACCGGCCAGGCGCAGGTGCTCGTCGGGCATCCCCAGGTCCGGCACCGGGTCGTGGAGCCCGGCGAGCTCCTCGGCCGCGGGCATCCGCCAGTGCCGCGGCGGGTGCCCGCCGAGCACGGCGTTCCTGCCGATCCACCAGCCCGCGTAGCCGCCGGGTTCGCGCAGCGCGTCGAGCGAGCGCGGATCGGCGGCCAGCAGCGCCAGCGCCTCCGGCCAGCAGTCGTCGGCGACGAGGTCCAGGTCGCGCACCCCGAGGAAGCGGGCCGGCGGCCAGCTCGACCGGACGGCCTCCTGCTCGGCCCACCACTGCCCCACGTCCGGGAAGTCGCCGTCCGGCTCCTGCGGATCCTCCTCGACGCGCACCGCGAAGGTGCTCAGCACGCCGACCGAGCGCAGCAGGTCCTGCGACCAGCGCTCGGCGAAGTCCGCGTCGAGCACGCCGAGCGGGCCGTCCCCGCCGACGGCCTCCGGATCGAGCACGCGCAGCAGCGGCGCCCCGGGCAGCAGCAGCTCGTCGGCCCGCCGCGGCTCACCCTCCGAGTCGGGCAGCGCGAGCGCGCCGAGCCACTCGCGCTCGCGGGCCTCGCCGACCAGCCGCAGCACGGCCTCGGCCAGCGGGCGAACGTCCACTCCGGACTGCGCGTCGGCGACGCTGTTGCGCACCGCGTCGACCAGCGGGGGCGCGTCCAGCAGTTCGGCCGCGCCCGCGCGGTGCGCGCCCAGGCGCTCCAGCAGCGGATGCGCCGCGTCGGGGTCGGCGATCCGCAGCCCCGATACGTCCAGGCCGGCCAGCGCCGCGGCCGGGTCCTCCTCGCCGCCCGCGCTGAGCAGCACGTCCCGCGGTCCGGTCACGGTGCGCCCGTCCACCAGCGGCACCGGCAGCGCACCGAGCTCCTCGCGGACGGCCGGGTCGGCGCGCTCCGCCTCGCCCAGCGCGTCGTAGAGCCGGTACCACCAGGACGCGGGCCGCTGCAGACCGGTCACGGCCTCGACCACGTCCGCCACCCCGAGCCGCGGAACCTCCAGCGCGCCCAACGCGCGACGGTGCCCCGCCGCGGCGAACTCGGTCGGCAGGAGCCCGGGAACCACCCCGGCGAGCAGTTCCGCCAGCTCCCCGGAGGGCACGTCGAGCACGCGCGCCTCCTGCGGGCGGACCTGCTGCCCGTCGACCGCGGGCAGCCAGGCTCGGGCCCGCAGCCGGTCGGTCACGGCCCGCCGCAGCTGGTCGTCCACATCGGACAGCGGGAATCCGGGCAGCGGCACCAGCGCGAGCCGGTCCCGCGGCGCCAGCGCGTCGAGCAGCTCCGGGAAGTGCTCGGCCGCGCGGGAGAGCACCCGCCCGGTCACCGCGGACTGGCTGGCGCGCCGCCGATCCGGCTCCAGCGGAACGCTGGCGAGCAGCCGCGCCGGCAGCGACAACCGCTCCTCCGTCGGCGTCGGCGCGTGCAGCACGTCCTCCTCGAGCGGGGCGGGCGCACCGGACTCGTCCACCGGAACCGCCCAGCACACCTCGTACGCGCCGCCGCGGCGCGACTCGGCGCCCAGGTCGTCGGCCACCTCGTCGAGCTGGCCGCTGCTGCGGCGCAGCAGCCAGCGGTCCGCGCGCTCCGGACCCCGCACCACGACCCGGTCGCCGTCCAGCTCCTCGCGCACCCAGGACCGGTCCCCGACCCGCACCTCGGCCAGACCGGGCAGCGCCAGCAGCACGTCCGCGGCCTCCGCCGCGAACCGCTCCAGCAGCGCCGCACCGTCCACGTCCCCGCGCAGCGGCAGCCGCACCTCCGTCGCGAAGCCCTCCGGCGGCTGCTCGTCCACCGGCCACGGCAGCCGCAGCACCGGAACCGCGCCCTGCCGGCGAGCCGCCTCCTCGGACGCGTTCGGCAGCTCCACGACCGCGGCGCGCGTCCGGGCCGCGGAGAACGCCACCGAGCCGGTGGTCGAGACGATCCGCGGCTCCTCCGAGACCGCCAGCACCGCCGCGAAACCCACGCCGAACCGGCCCACCGCCTCGACGTCGCGCTTCGCCGAAGCGCGCAGCGACGCCAGCGCGGCCACGCCCCGCGCGGTCAGCGGATCCCCGGTGTTGGCCGCGCGCAGCTCGCCGTCGACGATCCGCAGCTGCAGCACACCACCCGAACCCGCCGCGTCGGCCGCGTTCTGGGCCACCTCCACCAGCAGCCGGTCGCGGTAGCCGCCGAGCCGCAGGTCCTCCTCGGCGTTGGCGTCCTCCCGGAAGCGGGTCGGCGAGGACTCCCACGCCCGCAGGGCCGCCCGCCGCAGCGCGGCCGCGCCGAACACGTCGGGGCCCGCGCCGGAGACGTGGGGAGAGCTCAAGCGTCTTCCGCGCGGGACTCGTAGTCGAGGGTCGTGTCGTCGTAGACGACCTCGGCGACCGGCACGGTCGAGGAGGTGTCCACCTCGGCCTCCGAGTGCGCCCCGCAGCCGAACTCGACGTGCACCACGCGGCCGTCGGCCGGCGACACCTCGTTGCCGCACACGCCGAACGCCGCGCTCATCGACCCGCCGAGGTGCAGCAAGAACCCGCAGGTGCCGCAGGAACCCGGCGCCAGCCGCGCCATCTCGGCGTTCGGGCCGAACTCGCCCTCGTACCAGCGCTGCGCGGCCTCCAGCCGGCCCTGCTTGCTGAGCACCCGGGCGCGGCCGAACTCGTCGGGCCGGGCCAGCTCCTCGGGGGCGCTGTCGTCGACGGCCGCGTAGCCCGGCGCCAGCCGGTGGTCGTCAGCAGCGCTGGGCAGCAGGTCGCCGGCGCCCAGGTCGCCGGGGCGGATCCGCTCGCTCCACGGCAGCCACTCCGGCGCGGTCAGCGCGTCCGGACCGGGCAGCAGCACGACCTCGCTGACCGTGACCGGCTCGTCCGGGCCGGCCGCCGAGACCGTGACCGCCCAGCGCCAGCCCACGTAGCCGGGGTAGTTCGACTCGAAGAAGTGCGTGACCGCCGCCTGGGCCTCGGCCTCGTGGCCGCTGTAGGCTCCGACCGGCTGACCGCCGTCCGGATCCAGCGCCAGCGCGGGCGAGCTGATCGGGTCCCCGCCGGAGGAGGCCTCCTCCTCCGCGGCGGTGCGCGCGACCTCCACCGCAGCGGTCAGCGCCGCGTAGGGCTCAGGGCCGCCACCGGATCCGGGTTCGGCACCGGCGCCGAGGTCGGAGGTCGGAGCAGGCATAGGCGTCACGGCATCGATTGTGCCGCACGGCTCCGCGGCGCCTCGCGCCCGTGTCAGGCTTTCGGGGTGCGGGTTTGCGGGAAGCGGGACAGAGGTGCGCTGGCCAGCGGGGCGCTGGCCGCTTGTCTGGCGCTGGCGTCGTGCACGCCGCAGGTACCAGCGGAGCGCAACGGCCAGGACGACCGCGAGCAGTCCGATCAGGGCGTTGGGCACGCTGGCAGCGTGCCACACCTGCGGGCGCGCGTGATCCAGGTCCTCCCCCACGACACGAGCGCGTTCACCGAGGGCTTGGAGATCGCCGGCGGGGACCTCTACGAGAGCACCGGGCTGCACGGGTCCTCGGCGCTGGTGAAGCGGGACCCGGCGACCTTCGCGCAGCGGCAGCGGGAGCACCTGCCGGACGAGCTGTTCGGCGAGGGCACCACCGTGGTCGGCGACCGGGTCTGGCAGCTGACCTACCGCGCGGGCGTCGCGATCCAGCGGGACCGGGCCAGCCTGCGCGAGACCGGCCGCGCGCGCTACGACGGCGGCGAGGGCTGGGGACTGTGCCACCAGGACTCCGGGGCCCAGCACTCCGGGACGCCGCGGGGCGCCGGCCAGCTGGTCAGCAGCAACGGCACCCCGCAGCTGACCTTCCGGGACCCGGCGACCTTCGCCGCGGTCCGGCAGGTCACCGCCCACCTGCCCGGTGGCCGGCCGGTCGCGGGGATCAACGAGCTGGAGTGCGCCGGCGGGCAGGTGTGGGCGAACCTCTACCGCTCCGACCACCTCGTGCGGCTCGACCCGGCGTCCGGGCAGGTCACGGCGGACGTCGACGCCTCCGGTCTGCTGCCGCCGGAGCAGCGCGAGCACCTCGACGTGCTCAACGGCATCGCCGCGGTGCCCGGCACCGACCAGTTCCTGCTCACCGGCAAGGAGTGGCCGAACGCCTTCCGCGTCGAGTTCCGGTGACCCTGGGCACTCCGCGGACCGGCCGTGCGCCGGGTCACGGCGGATCGGCCCTGCGCAGCACTGCGGCTGCCCGCGGGAACCGGGCACCGTGGGCGCGCTGCGCGGGTCGTAGGCTCGCCGACGTGCACCGAGGACTGAAAGCACTGCTGCTGGCCGCCGCGGGGCTCGCGCTGGCCGGGTGTTCGGCCCAGCAGGACCCGCCGAAGGTGACCTTCTACTCGCACGGGCACTCGGCCGAGGTCGGGCCCGCCCAGTTCTGCGGCCCGAGCGGCACGGACTGCGTCCCGCCGCCGCAGGACCCGACGGGTCGGCTCCCCGTGCCGCCGCGCGCCCCGCTGCAGGTCTCGGTCTCCAGTGATCTCGCGAAGACGCCGTGGCAGATCGCGTTCATCTACCGGACTCCGACCGGGGAGGAGCGCAGCGGCCGCACCCAGGTGTTCGCGCCGAACAAGACCTACGCCTACACGCTGAACCTGCCACCGGACGGCGCCAAGCTGGAGCACGTCGAGGTGCAGCAGTACTCCGGCCAGCTCGTGGAAACCCCGGACGGCGGCCTGGCCTTCGGCATCGGCGGCACCTGGCTCCTCGACACCCCCTGACCCGGCACTCCCCCCGGCACCTGCTGGCCAGGCGCCCGCTGCCCCTGCACCTGCTGACCGGCCGCGGCCCGAGCTGGCCCCGAAAGCCGAACTGCGCTCCCGAACCCGCGAACCACCCGGAAAGCGAGCGCGACGAACCCCACCGGGCCAACCCCCGAAAGCACTTTCCGCCTGCGGAAATCAGCGGAAAGCACCGCAGCCCCTGAGCACGGATCACAACGAGCACAGCTGCAGCACTGAGCCGCGCTCAGGGCCCGCTAAAGGAGACCGGAGAAAACCAACCCCGGACGCAAAGCACGACGGCAAAGGCAAACAAGAGGGCCCGCCCACCGAGCCGGCAGCAAGGCAAGACGGCAGAGGCACGGGAGAGGGCCCGCCCACACAGCCGCCCTCTCCCATTCCAACTACTTCTTCTCGCCGCCCGGGTCGAGTTCGCGGGCGACTGCCCGGACGACTTCTCCGATCCGCTTGGCTTGTTTGCGGTCGGGGTATCGGCCTTTGCTGAGGTCGGGGAGGACGCGGGCTTCGAGGAGCTTGATCATGTCGTCGACCATGCCGTGGAGTTCGTCGGCGGGGCGTCGGCGGGCTTCGACGACGGAGGGCGGGGGGTCGAGGAGGGTGAGTTTGAGGGCTTGTGGTCCGCGTCGGCCTTGGGCCATGTCGAAGTCGACGCGTTGGCCGGTTTTGAGGGATTCGACTCCGGACGGCAGTGCGGAGGCTCGGACGTAGACGTCCTCCCCGCCGTCCTGGGTCACGAAGCCGAAGCCCTTGTCCGCGTCGTACCACTTGACCCTGCCGGTCGGCACTGTCCTCACCGTTCCCTGTCGCATTGATCCGCTCGGCGCCGTCCCTCCGGGGTGGGGGTCGCCGCTGGGCGGGTCTTGGCCGTCAACTGCACGTCCTGGCCGAAGGTACCGATCGCGGACGTGCGCGATCACGGCTCCGGCACGACGAACGCGCCCCAGCCACGCCACGCAGTCAGGCGTGCCCAGGACGCGTCAGGGAAAGCGTACCTCGTCGTCGCGGCGGGGCGTCCACTTCTCTGTGCGGGGTGCGGGTGGTGGGGGTGTGCTGCGGGTTTAGGCTCGGCGGCATGGGTGGCGCGCGTTTGGACGTGTTCAAGGCCGCGGTGGTGGTCTTCGGTGCGGGTCTGCTCGCGGTGGTGGTGGTGTACGGCTTGTTCGCGGCGGGGTTTCGGGATTTGCCGTTGTGGTTGAACGTGGCGACGTCGCTGGCGCCGTTGGGGTTGGTGGCGGGTCTGGTCACGCTCGTGGTGCGTACTCGGCGGCAAGCCAGGCGGGGAGTTCGCTGAGTTCGTCGAGGACGGCGTCGGCGCCGGCTCGGGCGAGTTCGTGGCGGCTGTGCGGTCCGGTGGCGACGGCGACGGCTTTGGCGTCGGCTGCGCGGGCGCCGGCGATGTCGGCGAGGTGGTCGCCGACGTAGATGGTGGCGCCTTCGGCGCGCAGCACGTCGCCTTTGGCGGGGCCGAAGGCGTCGCCGCGGAGGGTGTTGACGGGCCAGCCGTGGGCTTGCAGGTGCAGGCGCGCGTTGGGTTCGTGCTTGCCGGTGACGATCAGGGTGCGGATTCCGTCGCGGTGCAGTTGTGCGAGCACGTCGTCGGCGCCGGGCATGGCGCGGGACGGGGTGATCGCCAGGTCGGGGTAGAGCTGGCGGAAGCGGGTGGCGAGGCGCTGGGTGGTGGTTTCGTCGAAGCCGTGCTCGCGCAGCATGTGCTCGAGGGGTGGGCCGAGTGCGGCTGCGAAGCGTTCGGCGTCGATGGTCACGTCGTGTTCGGCGGCGAGGGCGTGGAGGACGCGGATCACGCCGGGGCGCGCGTCGAGGAGCGTCATGTCGAGGTCGAATCCGACCACCGGTGCTGTCACGGGGCCAGGCTACGGGTTGACCCGGTACTGCTGCGTACCGAAACTGGACCTCTCGCCTGTTACCCACGTCACCCGGGAGCGCGCCATGGCAGGGACCGACCACCGGCAGGACTTCCACTCGCTGCGCCCCGGCGGCCTCAACTGGGACGCGCTGCCGCTGCGGCTGTTCGCGAAGGGCAACGCCAAGTTCTGGGATCCCGCGGACCTCGACTTCACCCAGGACGCGGCGGACTTCGCCGCGCTCACCGAGCACGAGCAGTGGGGCGTGGCCAACCTCTGCGCGCAGTTCATCGCCGGTGAGGAGGCCGTCACCCAGGACATCCAGCCGTTCGTGGCGGCCATGGCCGCCGAGGGCCGGTTCGCCGACGAGATGTATCTGACCCAGTTCTGCTTCGAGGAGGCCAAGCACACCCAGGTCTTCCGGATGTGGCTGGACGCGGTCGGGCTCACCGCGGACCTGCAGCAGCACGTCGCGGACAACCCCGGCTACCGCGCGATCTTCTACGAGGAGCTGCCGGCGGCGCTGCAGGCGCTGCACTCGGACCCCAGTCCGGAGAACCAGGTGCGGGCTTCGGTGACCTACAACCACGTCGTCGAGGGGTCGCTGGCGCTGACCGGCTACTACGCGTGGAACAAGATCTGCCGCACCCGCGGGATCATGCCGGGCATGCAGCGGATCGTGCGGCACATCGGCGACGACGAGCGCCGGCACATGGCGTGGGGCACGTTCACCTGCCGCCGGCACGTGGCCGCCGACGAGCGCAACTGGGAGGTCGTCGAGGACCAGCTGAACCGGCTGATGCCGCACGTGCGGGCCGAGATCGAGTGGCAGCCGCCGGGCCTGGAGCAGCGGCCGTTCGGGTTGGAGACCGCGGAGCTGGAGAGCTACGCCCTCGACCGGGCCAGCCGCCGGCTCGGGGCGATCTCCTCGGCGCGCGGGGCTTCGCTGGCCCGGATCGACGTGGACGCGGCGCCGGAGCAGCTCGAGGACCAGTTCGGCGCCGAGGACGCCGCGGAGCTGGAGCGGGCCGAGGCGGGCGCCTGAGCCGGGACGGGACCGGGCGGGGCTGGCGGAGCCGACGGCCTCGCGGCCCTCGCCCGTTCGGAGCCCGGTTCGGCGCGCGGCTCGTGCTCAGCCGCCGAGGTCGAGCATCCTCCGGGCCTGCTCGCGCATCTCGACCTTGCGGACCTTGCCGGTCACGGTCATGGGGAACTCGTCGACGACGTGCACGTAGCGCGGGATCTTGTAGCGGGCCAACCGGCCCTGGCAGTAGGAGCGCAGGCTCTCGGCGGTCATCTCGGCCGCGCCGTCCTGCAGCCGCACCCACGCCATGAGCTCCTCGCCGTAGCGCGGGTCCGGAACCCCGACGACCTGCGCGTCGAGCACGTCCGGGTGGGTGTGGAGGAACTCCTCGATCTCGCGCGGGTAGATGTTCTCGCCGCCGCGCACGACCATGTCCTTGATGCGGCCGGTGATGCTGACGTAGCCCTCCTCGTCCATCTCGGCGAGGTCGCCGGTGTGCATCCAGCGGGCCGCGTCGATCGGCTCGGTGTCGTAGGGCTCGTGCTCGCCGCGCCAGTAGCCGAGCATCACCGAGTAGCCGCGGGTGCACAGCTCGCCCGGTTCGCCGCGCGGCACGGTCCGCCCGGTCTCCGGGTCGACGACCTTGACCTCCAGGTGGGGGCCGACGCGGCCGACCGTGGCGACCCGGCGCTGCAGCGAGTCGTCGGCGCGGGTCTGGGTGGAGACCGGGCTGGTCTCGGTCATGCCGTAGCAGATGGCCACCTCGGACATGCCCATCCGGTCGATGACCTGCTTCATCACCTCGACCGGGCACGGCGAGCCGGCCATGATGCCGGTCCGCAGCGAGCTCAGGTCGAACTGCTCGAACTCGGGGTGCTCCAGTTCGGCGATGAACATGGTCGGCACGCCGTACAGCGAGGTGCACCGCTGCTCGGCGATCGCGCTCAGCGCGGTGCCCGCGTCGAAGGCCTCGGACGGGATGACCATGGCCGCGCCGTGGCTGGTGCAGGCGAGGTTGCCCATCACCATCCCGAAGCAGTGGTAGAAGGGCGGGACGATCGCGACCCGGTCGTGCTCGGTGTAGCCGCAGAGCTCTCCCACGAAGAACCCGTTGTTGAGGATGTTGTGGTGCGACAGCGTCGCGCCCTTCGGGAAGCCCGTCGTGCCCGAGGTGTACTGGATGTTGATCGGGTCGTCGGCGGTGAGCTGCGCGGCGCGTTCGGCCAGCCGTGCCGGGTCGACGTCTCCGCCGCCGGCCAGCTCGGTCCACTCGGGACCGCCGAGGAACACGGCGCGCTCCAGCGCGGGGCAGTCGACCTGCTCGACCGCGGCGCGGTAGTCGGAGCCCTTGAACTCGGCCGCCGCGATCAGCAGCCGGATCCCGGACTGGTTGAGCACGTACTCCAGCTCGCTGGAGCGGTACGACGGGTTGATGGTGACCAAAATCGCGCCGACCTTCGCGGTCGCGTACTGGGTCAGCGTCCACTCGGCCCGGTTCGGCGCCCAGATGCCGACCCGGTCGCCCTGGCGGATGCCGGCGCCGAGCAGTCCGCGGGCCAGCGCGTCCACGTCGGCGACGAACTCGCCGTAGGTCCAGCGCCTCCCAGAGGCGCGCTCCACCAGCGCCGTCCGCTCGGGCCAGCGCGCGGCGGTGCGGTCGAGGTTCGCGCCGATCGTCGCGCCGAGCAGCGGAACGTCCGAGGTGCCGGACGCGTAGCTCGGTGCCGCGGTGGTCGCTGGGCTGGCCGTTGGGCTGGTCATGGTTGTCCTCCCCGACAACGTTGCGGGCCCCCGCAGAGGTGATCTGGACCATAGATGGTGCGCGTCCGGGAGTCCGCGCGTCGAGGGGCGAGCGGGGTCGGCGCGGCGCCTGCTGCTCCGATCGGCGGCACCCCTATCGTTGTTGACCATGGATGCCCACATGGTGAACGCGTTCACCGACGCCGCGTTCGGCGGCAACCCGGCCGGGGTCGTGCTGCTGGACGCCCCGGCGGAGACGGCCTGGATGCAGGCGGTCGCCGCCCAGCTCAAGCACGCCGAGACGGCGTTCGTCGTGCTGCGGCCCGCCGGCGAGGCGCTGCCGCTGCGCTGGTTCACCCCGACCACCGAGGTCGACCTGTGCGGGCACGCCACCCTCGCGGCGGCGCACGTGCTCGGCGGTGAGCACCGCTTCGACACCCGCAGCGGCGAGCTGACCTGCCGCAGCGACGGCAGCACCGGCGAGCTGGACTTCCCCGCCGACGCGGCCGAGCTCGTCGAGCCGCCGGCCGAGCTGGCCGGCGGGCTGCCCGGCACGACGATCGAGCGGGTCGCGCGCGGCAGGTCGGACGTGCTCGTGCAGCTGGAGTCGGCGGCCCAGGTGCGGGCGCTGCAGCCGGACCTGGACGCGCTGGGGCGCGTCGAGACCCGCGGGATCATCGTCACCGCCCGCGGCGACGCGGCCGGTGTCGACTTCGTCAGCCGGTTCTTCGCCCCGCGCGTCGGCATCTCCGAGGATCCGGTCACCGGTTCGGCGCACTGCACGCTCGCGCCCTGGTGGGCCGCGGAGCTGGGCCGCTCCGCGGACGGCGCCGAGCTCACCGGCGAGCAGGCCTCCGAGCGCGGCGGGACGGTGCGCGCCGAGCTCCGCGGCGACCGGGTGGTGCTGCGCGGGCGCTGCGTCACCTTCATGCGAGGTCAGATCCTGGTCTGATCTCGGGCCGGACTCAGGGTTGTCCCGGAGGGCAGCGAGGTGCGGCGCTGCCACGCTGGAACCATGCGATTCCTGCTCAACGTCGTGTGGCTGGTCTTCGGCGGGTTCTTCCTCGCGCTCGGCTACGTGGTGGCCGGGGTGCTGCTGGCGATCACCGTCGTCGGCATCCCGTTCGCCGTCGCCTCGTTCCGCATGGCGAACTTCGCGCTCTGGCCCTTCGGGCGGCAGCTCGTCGACGAGCCCGGCGCCGGCGTGGGCGCCGGCATCGGCAACGTGCTGTGGGTCGTGCTGGCCGGCTGGTGGATCGCGCTCGGGCACGTGCTGACCGGGATCGCGCAGTGCCTGTCGGTCATCGGGATCCCGCTGGGCATCGCCAACTTCAAGCTCGTGCCGGTGTCGCTGCTGCCCATGGGCAAGCGCATCGTCGACACCGACGAGCTCGTCCTCCGCCGCTGACCCCGTCCGCGACCGGCGCGGAGCCGGTGCCCGGCCGGGCGGTCGCCACCGCCCGGCCGGCCCGGGTTCACACCTTGAAGGGGTTGTCCACGTGGCCGATGAGGTCGGCCACCGACCCGATCACCTTGGTCGGCCGGAACGGGTGCTCCTCGGCGGTGTGCTCACCCGAGATCCCGGACATGACCAGGATGGTCTGCAACCCCGACTCCAGCCCCGAGCGCACGTCGGTGTCCATCCGGTCGCCGATCATGAGCGTGTTCTCGGAGTGCGCCCCGAGCGCGCGCAGCGCCGACCGCATCATCAGCGGATTCGGCTTGCCCACGTAGTACGGGGCGCGGCCGGTGACCCGCTCGATGAGCGCGGCGACCGCGCCGGTCGCCGGCAGCGTTCCCTCCTGGCTCGGGCCCTTCTCGTCCGGGTTGGTCGCGATGAACCGCGCCCCGTTCTCCACCAGCCGGATGGCGCGGGTGATCGCCTCGAAGCTGTAGGTGCGGGTCTCGCCGAGGACCACGTAGTCCGGGTCGCGGTCGGTGAGCACGTAGCCGATGCCGTGCAGCGCCGTGGTCAGCCCGGACTCACCGACCACGTGCGCCGACCCGCCGGGGCGCTGGTTCTCCAGGAACTGGGCGGTGGCCAGCGCCGAGGTCCAGATCGACGACTCGGGGATGTCGAGACCGGTGCGCATCAGCCGGGCCCGCAGGTCGCGCGGGGTGTAGATGGAGTTGTTGGTGAAGACCATGAACGGGTGCCCGTTCTCGCGGAGCTCGTGCAGGAACCGGTCCGCGCCGGGGACCATGTGCTCCTCCCGCACGAGCACGCCGTCCATGTCCATCAGGTAGGTCCAGGGGGAGGATTCCTCAGTCACGCCCCGGATCATCCACGGGAGACGGGGTGAATCGCCACCTCGGTGGCCTTCACCGCGAACCAGACCTGCTCGCCGCCGGCCAGCCCGAGGTCGGCGACCGCGGCCGGGGTGACGTCGGCGGCGAGCGCGTTCCCGCCGGCCTCGGCGCGCAGCCGCACGACGTCGCCGCGCGGTTCGAGCCCGGTCAGCCGCGCGGGCAGCGCGTTGCGCGGGCTTCCGCCGGGCGGTTCGCGGTGCACGGCGACCGCGGACGGGGCGAAGACCGCCGCGGCCGGTTCGCCGTCCTCGACGGGTTCGACGACCCGACCGCGGATCCGCGCCCTCTCCGGCAGGGCCCCCTCTGAAAGGGCCCCCTCCGGCAGCGCCCCCGCTGGAAGGACCACCGCGTCCTCGGCGGCTGCTCCGGACACGAGGTTGAGGCCGGCGATGCGGGCGGTGAACGCGGCCTTCGGCCGCGCGAGCACCTCGCGGGCGGGCCCGGTTTCGACGGTGCTGCCCTCGGAGAGCACGAGCACCCGGTCGGCGAGCACGACCGCGTCGAGCACGTCGTGGGTGACCAGCACGGTCGGCTGCTCCTGCTGCTGCAGCACGCGGTGCAGCAGTGCGCGCAGTGCGGGAGCCGCGTCCACGTCGAGCGCGGCGAGCGGTTCGTCGAGCAGCAGGACCTCGGGATCGGCAGCCAGCGCGCGCGCCAGCGCGACCCGCTGCGCCTGACCGCCGGAGAGCCGGTCGGGCTTGCGGGCGGCCAGCTCCGCGGCGTCCACCGCGGACAGCCACCCGCGGGCGATCTCCCGCGCCTCCGCTCTGCGGCGCCCGCTGGCGCGGGGCCCGAACGCCACGTTGTCCACCGCGGTCAGGTGCGGGAACAGCTGGGCGCTCTGCGCGAGCAGCCCGGCCTTCCTGCGGTGCGGCGGAACCCGCACCCGGGCGTCGGTGTCGAGCCACGTGGTCCCGCCGAGCCGCACCCGCCCGCGGTCCGGTTCGAGCAGTCCGGACAGCACCGCCAGCAAGGTCGATTTGCCCGCACCGTTGGCCCCGAGCACGGCCAGCACCTCACCGCGGTCCACGGACAGCTCGGTGCGCAGCGCGAAGTCGGGGCGGTGCAGCTCCACCGCGGCGCTCAGCGTCATGCTCTCCCCTCGATCGCGCGCGGGCGCACCAGGACCACGACGACCAGCGCGACCACGACCAGCAGCAGCGACATCGCCACCGCCGCGTCCACGTCGTCCTGCGAGGTGTTGTAGATGGCCAGCGGCAACGTGCGGGTCGTGCCGCGCAAGCTGCCGGCGAAGGTGATCGTGGCGCCGAACTCGCCGAGGGCCCGCGCGAAGGTGAGCACCGCGCTGGATCCCAGCGACGGCAGCAGCAGCGGCGCGGTGACGCGGCGGAAGCTCAGCCACTGCCCGGCGCCGAGGGTCGCGGCGACCTGCTCGTAGCCCTGGCCACCGGTCCGCAGCGCGCCTTCGAGCCCGACCACGAGGAACGGCATCGCCACGAAGGTCTGCGCCAGGACGACGGCGGCCGTCGTGTACGGCAGGGTGATCCCGGCCTGGTCCAGCAGCGACCCGACCGGGCCCGTCCGGCCCAGCAGGTACAGCAGCGCGAGACCACCGACCACCGGTGGCAGCACCAGCGGCAGCAGCACCAGCGCCCGGATCACGCGCAGCCCGCGCATCCGACCGCGCGCGAGCACCACCGCCAGCGGGCCACCGAACAGCAGTGACAGCGCGGTCGCGGCGAGCGCGGTGATCAGCGAGAGGCGCAGCGCGTCCAGCGCGGTGCGGCTGGTCAGCAGCTGCGGCAGCCGCAGCGGGTCGACGCGGGTGAACAGCCCGACGACCGGCAGCACCACCAGCAGGAACGCCACGGCCGCGAGCGGCCGCAGCGGCGCTGGAACCGCCGCGGCCGGCTGCGCGCGCCGAGGCGTCATTTCGCTCCGAACCCGTGCCGGGCCAGCACGGCCTGGCCGGCGGGTCCCTGCACGAACGACTCCCAGTCCTGGGCCAGCTGCGGCTGCGGCGCGTCCTTGAGCGCGACCTGGGGGTAGGAGTTCACGGCCGCGCCCGCCTCCGGGAAGTCGACCGACCGCACCTGCCCGCCCGCGGACTTCGCGTCGCTGACGTAGACCAGTCCCGCGTCGGCCTCGCCGGCGGCGACCTTGTGCAGCACCGACTTCACGTCGTTCTCCTCGCTGACCGGCCGCAGCTGCGCGCCGGTGGCCCGCTCGACCTTCTCGGTCGCCGAACCGCACGGCACCTGGGGCGCGCAGACGACGACCTTGCGCCCGGGTGCGGCCAGGTCGGCGAAGGAGCGGACGTCACCGCCCCCGCCCGGTGGGACGGCGATCGTGAGCTTGTTCGTGGTGAAGGTGCGCGGCGGGCCCGCGTTGAGCCCCTCCTGGACGACCTTGTCCATGTTCTTGGCGTTGGCGGAGGCGAACACGTCGGCCCTGCGGCCCTGCTTGATCTGCTGGACCAGCGTGGACGAGCCCTCGAAGTCGAACTTGACCTGCACGCCGGGGTGCTGGGCCTGGAACTGCGCGGCGAGCTCCTGGTACGGCTCGGTCAGCGAGGCCGCCGCGAGCACGGTCACCGCGCGCGGCTGGCCGGGCTGGCCGGGCTGGTCCGGCTGGTCGGTCTGGGCGCCGCCGGAACCGCAGGCGGTCAGCGCCACTAGCAGCGGAACCAGCGCGGCCGGCGCTGCGCAGGTCCAGGCCGAAGAACGGGTCGCGGACGACGAACGCATGCTCACTCCCCCGGTGTTTCCACCACGACGTGGGTCGACTTGACCACGGCCACCGCCAGCACCCCCGGCCGCAGCCCCAGATCGGCCACGGCCTCGCTGCTCATCAGCGACACCACCCGGTGCGGCCCGCACTGCAGCTCCACCTGGGACATCACCCGGTCCGAGACCACCTCGGTGACCAGGCCGACGAAGCGGTTCCGCGCGGAGCGGCCGACCTCCGAGGGGTCGGGCACCGCGCGGGCCTGCCGCCGGGCGAAGCCGGCCAGCTCCTCGCCGTCCACCGCCAGCCGGCCCGCCGAGTCGCGGCCGGCCGACAGCGCGTCGCCGTCGACCCAGCGGCGCACCGTGTCGTCGCTGACGCCGAGCAGCTCGGCCACTTCGGAAATCCGGTACTGCGGCACAGCTGCCGACACTACGTCCGCAGGTGCGGTCCGAACCAGGCTGCGCGATCCGCGGATCGTGAAAGATCACAGCGCGCCCGCTCCGGCCGGCGGTGCCGAATCCGGGCGGAATCCGGCGCGAATCCGGGGCCGGCTCCGGCCCGCACGGCGTCGAACACGGCGACACCGGAGGTTAGGGTCGTGGTGTGCCCGCAGTGGACCTGGGAATTCCGGCCGTTCGCGAGACGACCGACACCGCCGCGCGCCCGGACACACCCCGGCTGGTGGACCGGTTCGGGCGGGTGGCGACGGATCTGCGCGTCTCGCTGATCGACAAGTGCAACCTGCGATGCACCTACTGCATGCCCGAGGAGGGCGTGCCGTGGATGCGGCGCTCGGAGATGCTCGACACCGACGAGATGGTGCGGCTGATCCGGCTCGCGGTGCGCGACCTCGGCGTGACCACGGTGCGCTTCACCGGCGGCGAGCCGCTGCTGCGCCCCGACCTCGTCGACGTCATCGGCGCGACCGCGCAGCTGCCCGAGCGGCCCAAGACCTCGCTGACCACCAACGCCATCAACCTGGGGCGCCGGGCCGCGGCGCTGGCCGAGGCCGGCCTCGACCGGGTCAACGTCTCGCTCGACACCGTGCGCCCGGACACCTTCCGCGAGATCACCCGGCGCGACCGGCTCGACGACGTGCTCGCCGGGCTGGAGGCGGCCCAGCATTCCGGGCTGGAACCGGTGAAGGTCAACGCGGTGCTGCTGCGCGGGGTCAACGACGACCAGGCCGACGAGCTGCTGCAGTTCTGCCTGGACCGCGGCTACCAG
>Ga0164243_10007616_pt1 | contig 16144 bp, 13 predicted proteins | sample OricompcompostOP_FD_108781 | JGI IMG/M metagenome (GOLD analysis project Ga0164243, IMG submission 108781) | Organic Plus compost microbial communities from Emeryville, California, USA - Original compost - Organic plus compost (OP) | ecosystem: Engineered > Solid waste > Mixed feedstock >...
AATTCACCCAACAATTGGGAGAAATGATTCTGCCCGCAAGCAGAAGGAGGTTAGCCATGTCTGATATCAAACGGTCTGATTCCAAAACCGATGCGCAGCATGGCGACGTTCAATCTGTAGCAGCGGCCATTTGTCCGCCATGTCCGGTCTGTGGCGCGGAAACGGTCTTGATGAGAGACCACAAGGCGGTAGACGTGGTGACTAATGTATTTCGTTGCACGACGTGCGATGTGCAATATCCGGTGATGAAGGGCGGCGTGGTGCCGTAATGCGGAAGCGGATGCGATGATGATGGTTCAGTCACGCTTAAGGCACAGATATTTTGATTAGATCGCGTTGACGTTCGTTTGTGTCGAGGTCTTCGACGCGAAGGGCACCTTGATGGGCGTGGGTGGAGGACGGCCGCACTGTTGAGTAATCTTGCTCGGCGCGGAGCTTCCCGGCGACCATGTCAGATTCGCTGCGCATCTGTATTGTGGATTCGCTCTGCTCCAGCCGGCGACGCATGTAGCGTTTCGGGAAACTGCATAGAAAAAGAAAACGCGTCGGGTCTCTGCTGATCGCCCAGGCTAACGCTTTGACCCCGGGCCAGATCGCGCCGCTGCGGATGAGGCTTGTCCCCCAATAATAGGTGCGCCATGCCAGCGCGAGATTCTTGAGTTTGGAATGATCGGCGCCTGCCAAGGCCAGCACGGAAGGATTGGAGTAGATTGCTTCTATCGCGGCTATGCCGGGATCAGGCGCATCTCGTGAAACTGTGGTGCCCGTTGAGGATTGTGCATGACGGCGATAGCCGATCACCAAGACCGGAACATGAATGAATTGCCCAAGGCACGCCAGGCGGCACCACATGTCCCAATCTTCGCCGTGCCATAGACCTTCGTTCCAGGGACCAGCGGTCTCGATCGCTTCGCGCCGAATGAAGGCTGCGCCCATCTGCATGAAGTTCTTTCTGAAGATGAGGGGGATGACCTCATCGCTCGATGGATAGACTTCTCGCGATGGGATGCGCGGAAAATTATCGGCGTCGGCTTCGAATACGCGCCTTGCACCATAAACGACAACGGCGTCCGGATTGGCTGTCAATGTAGCCAGGATTGCCGGCCAATTCTCAACGATAGGAATGTCGTCGGCATCAAAAGGAAGGATAAATCGACCGCGTGCGTATTTGAAACCTGTATTTCGTGCTGCCGATGGGCCGCCTTGGGGTCTCGTTACAACTTTCAGGCGTCTGTCCAAAAAAGACCTGAGGACGTCATTTGTGCGATCTGTAGAGCCATCATCAACGGCAATGATCTCGATGCTTTGGTCCTGAAGGCTAAGGATAGCAGAAAGGCAGGTCGCAATGTATCTCTCCATATTATAAACGGGAATAATGACGGAAAGAATTGGGCGTTCAGTCATGAACCAACCTTTCTGCACCCACAGTGGTGACGCCCACATTATAGAAAAAGGGGGCGACCGATACTTGACCGGCATCAAGTCACAGGTCGGTCATTTCGCCGCAATTCGGACCGGTTGAGTGTGATAACCACTTCGCGGCGATGAGTGATGCTCAATCAGAAGAGGCAGGAACGCAAGGGCAATGGGCAATCAACAATGCGCTCCCCTGCAAGATATGTGATGCGCAATTGTCGGTTATGATGAAGCGTTGCATTTCGCGGAGCATCACCATGCAAAGTGCAAACGCTGCCGCTGCCATTCGGGGCGGGATCTGAGTCATCGTCCGCAGCAATTTTCGTCGTCGAACACATCGTCTTGTAATTCTTTTGTCATGAATCGGGGGGCCTCGATCTTTGGAGGCCCATATGCCTCGAATGCGACGGCAAAAATTTGCGCCACTTCCTATTCCGTGGCGAAGTGCTGAGAAATTTTAGCGGGAAGAAAACAAACCGTTTCATTGACCTAAATCATAAGCAGGTCTCGTTATTCACAATAACAAGCCGCTCAAAACAGGGAGGTGCACATGCCAATGCGTTGCTCCAACTGTGGCGAGCAAATCGTTGCTCCGAATGTATCGGCATTCGTTTCATCACATAACGTTTGTCACGTCTGGCATTGTTCGGACTGTTGCGTGGTTTTTGAAAGTTTCGATTGGACGACGCGTGGCCCCTCAGACAGTCGCAGGGCACGGGTCGGCAGTTCAGTCTCAATGGCGGGAGAACAATCCCATTGGCATGGCAGCAGCGCTCGTTTGTTTCGTCGGCTTGCCCGAAATCCTGTCGCCACTTTGTTGTCTGTACGGTGGTTCTAAACGGCTCGGTATGAAACGGGGGCGCCTGGCCTGCATCATTCCCGCTCCTCGTGCTGCGGATTCGCAATATCGATCGAAAGGTAGCTACCTTATGAATCGCGTACGACGTCACTACGGAATTGCGACAAGATCGGAGTGTGCTGGATCCGCGCGGGAGAAGGTCGTCGACGGCATTTATCTGGCGCTGTTTGGCGGTCTGCTTTTCATTATGGCGATCGGTTGGCTGGGCGTTGGAAGCTTCCCGGTCTGGTGGCTTCTGTTTGCGTAGGTGTCGCGCGCTTTGGATTTCTGCCGACGCATGCGTCGATAGCGTGGAAAGACGGGCGCCCGCGCCGGCAAAAGAACAGGGGCAGCATCAATTCGGTCGTCCTCGCCAACGGGTCGCGTTCGCCCGCGCCCGATGACAGGGCTCCAGCGGGGCCCCATACGCTGCGGCGGTGGTTGCGGGCCCCGCGCTTTCGCGGGGGCGACCAAGATAAAGCCCTTGGCACAAGCTTCACTCACCAATCCCCAACCAATTCTAAACCCCGTTACGGCCCCGTCATGGCTATTGAACCTGAATCGTGCTGACATCGTCTCACGGCATAAGGCCAATCCATTACGGGGGCGTTCTCGGGGGAGGTATGTTCCCGATCGCACGCCGACAGCAAGCTGAGTGATCGTCATGCACATGCCTATGCCAGCGTCCGTTCCGTCGGTGCCACCGCCACAGCCGTCCGCGCCGCAGGCCGTCACCTTCACCGGTGAGCGCCGTGATTTCCGCAAGATGCTGACCCGCGGCTCGTGGCTCGAGCTGATCACGCTCGGCTTCTATCGCTTCTGGCTCGCCACCGACATGCGCCGCCATTTATGGTCGCACACAGCGGTCGCCGGCGATACGGCGGAATATACCGGCACCGCAAAGGAGCTGTTGATCGGCTTCCTGGTCGCACTCGCGATCATGGTGCCGATCTATCTCGTCTATTTCTTCATCGGCCTTGAAGCCGAACGCCATCAGGCCTTCGCCTCGATCCCGCTGTTCGTCTTCTTCTATCTGTTCACGCATTTCGCGCTCTATCGCGCGCGGCGTTATCGGCTGACACGCACGATCTGGCGCGGCGTGCGCTTCTGGATGGGCGGTTCGGGCTGGAGCTATGCCTGGCGTGCGGCCTTGTGGGGCGCGCTGGTCTGGATCACATTGGGGCTCGCTTTGCCCTGGCGCACGGCGGCGCTGGAACGCTTCAAGATGCGCTATACGTCGTATGGCGATCTGCAAGGCTCGTTCGAAGGCACAGGCGGCGCGTTCTTCAAGAAGGGCTGGTGGCTCTGGCTGCTCGCCTGGCCGGCCGCGTTCATGATTATCCCGCTGCCCTTCATCTATGCGATGTACAAGGCGATCGAGTGGCGCTGGTGGATGTCCGGCATCCGCATCGGTGCGGTGCGGTTCGAGAATGATCTCGATATCGGCGATCTGCTCGGCGTGTACTGGAAAGTCGTCGGATGGATAGTGCTGTTCCTGACTCTGCTCGGCCTGTGGTTCGGCGCGGTGTTTGGCATCGGTTGGTCGACCGTTGCACCGGCGACCGGTTCGACCGAACTCAAGATGGCGATCATCACGGCGCATCCGGGAATTCTCGCTGTGCTCGGTCTCGGCTATCTCCTGATGGCGATCGGTCTCAACATCGTCATGCGCCTTTATCTAATGCGCGACATCTGGGCGAAGGTGGCCGGGACGACCGTCGTGCATAACCTCGAAGCGGCCGACAACGTCACCAGCCAAGGCGACGCCGTGAATGCGCTCGGCGAAGGTTTTGCGGACAGTCTCGATGTCGGCGGTTTCTGATCACACGCCCAATGCGGCACCGGATCCGGCGGGCGGCGACAACGCCGCCCAGCCACCGCCCGCGAATGACGCAGGCGCCGTGTTCTATGACGGCACCTCCAATCGCAAGCGGCGCGTGACGCTGCAATTCAATGCCGCGCTCGATATCGTCGAAGACGGGCTGGTGATTGCATCCTGGCCTTATGCCGATATCCGCCAGGTCGATTCCACGCGGGCGATGCGGCTGAGCGCGGTGTCTGCGCCCACGCTGGCGCGGCTGGAGATCGAGGACAAGACCGCAGCCGAACGCATCGCGGCGCTCTGTCCCGCGCTCGATGCGGCGCGCGGCGGCAAGCAGACCGGCCGCATTGTCGCGTGGTCTCTGGCGGCCGCGTGCTCGATCATTCTCGTCACCGTGTTCGGCATTCCATTGATTGCCGATCGCATGGCGCCGCTTGTCCCCTTTGCCATCGAGAAGCGGATGGGCGAAGCGGTGGACCGGCAGGCCCGTGCCATTCTCGGCGGCAGGGACTGCACCAACCCGGAAGGGCAGGCGGCTTTTACCAAGATGGTGGCCAGGCTGAAGGACGCGAGTGGCTTCGATACGCCGCTTGAAGCAGCGGTGCTGTCATCATCCATCCCCAATGCCTTCGCGCTGCCGGGCGGCAGGGTCTATCTGCTCGATGGTTTGCTGCAGAAGGCCAACAATGTCGATGAGGTCGCCGGCGTGCTCGCGCATGAGCTTGGCCACGCGCACAATCGGGACGGCATGCGCAAGATCATCCAGACCGGCGGCTCGTCGTTCCTCATTGGTCTGCTCTTTGGCGACGTGACGGGTGGCGGCGCGGTGCTGTTCGCGGCGCGCTCGATCATCGATGCGTCCTATTCGCGCGAGGCGGAAACGCGGGCGGACGATTTTGCTATCCAGGGCATGCATGCGCTCGGCCGCTCGCCCGAGCCGCTTGGCGAATTCCTGGTGCGGATGACCGGCGGCAGCCGGGTCGCGACCATCATCGACAGCCATCCGGTGAGCGCGGAGCGGCTGGACCGCATGAAGAAAGAGGCCCGACCGGTGACCGGCGAGCCGGTCCTGACGGATCAGGAATGGAAAGCGCTCAAGAGCATTTGCCGGGCGAATGGTGGAGAGACCGGCGCCGATGCTGCTCGTCCGGCCCGCAAGACGGCCGATCGGTGAGGCGGCCGGCGCTCCTGGCCGTGTCCGCAATTGCTGAGCGGGTAAAGCAGAGGCGTACCGGTGGAACTCGAGATAGTTCGCTATACCTTAAGGGATGACCGGAAGCAGCAAGTGCGAGGGATGCTGTTCGTCGTGATAGACCCGGTGCAGCACCGTCCGGCTCGAACAGATATGATAGGGGATATATTCAACATTTGTCGCGCCACCGACACCGGTTGGTACATCCATTGAGGTGATATCGATGCAGATGCGGTGACCGGCCTTGAACATGTTGGCCGAGGCCATCAGTTCGATGGCATATTCGTTCACTTCACCCGGAACGACGGGCTTCTTCGCAGCTCGCGTGAGCTTGTGCCAAGGCTTCCAGGGTTTGCTGCGCGCGGGATCGAGCTCCCGCATCGAAGCTTTCAGCCAGCCGCGGGTGATTTCACGCTCGGGCAGATCGTGCGGCACATTGCGTTCGCCTTCCCGCGCCGTGCGGACAGAAACATCCGGGCCAAGGTCGCTGAGGATGATGATCCAGTTGGTGTCGTCCTGATCGATCGATGCAAACAGGTTCAGCACCATCGGGCCGGCAATCAGTGTGTCTTGCGGTAATGGTTCGCTGACATAGCGCAGCCGCTGCACCTCGTTGGTCTGGGTGATCGGCATCTGCACAAACGAGTCGGGCGCGAGCCGTCCATCATTGCTGGATGGCAGGAACGGCTCGGGCCGCAGCCGGCCCCAGCTCGACAGATAGAGCTTGGTCCATTGCGTTTCCGGCAGCGGCCAATCATCGCCGTAGCGCCATTCATTGGCGCCCATGACCCAGTACTTCACCGGCGGCTCGTTCATGATGCCGGTGTCGATCCCCTTCAGCCAATGATCGTACCAGCGCAGGATTTCCCGGTGAAAGGACCGGAAGGGCCGATCGAGATGTGACGGGCCACCGAACGTGATCTTCTTGGGAGAGGCGATGTTGCGAAACCAGTTCTGCGCGCCGTTGAGGTGGGTCTTGTAACCATAGGCATACCAGCCCGAGCCGGTGTAAGCAGGGATGTCGATCTTTTTGAAATCGGATTCCGCTTTCTCGACGATCTCTTCCTTGTCGTAAGGGTGGATCAAGAAGTCGAAGACCGCCGGCAGATGCTGACCCTTCTGGGTCAGGATGTTGTAAATATGCGGATAGATCTTGAAATCCGGATTGCTCATTGCCTCCCGCCACAGCGCCTCGCGCTCCGGCGGCAGTGCACCCGGCTGCCCCTTGTTTTGGTGAGCGACCATATTGCTCGAGAGCAGATAGCGGAACAGGTGCAGCATGCCGCCGTGATACTCCTCACGGAAGCTGCCGAGCGTGCCGTAAGCGCCACGCGGATCGAACGGGAAAATCGCCTTCAGTGACGGAGGCTGCTGCTTGGCCGCATTGAATTGTTCGGCGCCGAAGCCGGAGATGCCGATCATTCCGACCTGACCATCGCACCATGGCTGCCTGGCGATCCACTCGATCAAATCGTAACTGTCGAATTCGCGCGAGCCGCCGCCTTCCGATTTGCCGATGGCACGCGGGGCGCCGATGACATGGATATAGCCGCGCGAGGTCAGGAAACGGGTATCGCCGGCCTCCAGCCAGCCGGTCCAGACCGCGGACCATGATGGCTGCGGTGTAAGCGCGTCGGCGATGTCCGGACCCTGCAAATCCTTGTTGTAGATCGCAAAGGCGAGCAGAGCAGGGAGCTTTTCCTTCGTGTCTGGCCGGTAGATGTCGACCGACAGATGCACGCCGTCACGCATCGGAACGCGGACATCGCGTTCCTCGATGAAGCCCTCGTACTCCGGTGCTCGATCATACTGTGTGGGCAGTTCGTCGCCGGCCGCGGTGAGAAAGGGATTGGGAACCTTGCTCATGCGGCCAGTCTCGGAAGCGTTGCGAGATCCAGCACAAGGTCATCCGACGGCTGCTCGTCCTTGCGGTGGAAATCCACCGCCAGCAGCGCTCCGCTCGCCGGGCAATAATGCACGGTGCAGCGCAGATCGGCGTGCAGATCAATCCGATAGCGCTCCGGCAGTTTGTCGAAGGTGACTGACCTCGCGCCCCTGCGCCAGGCGGTGCTGTTGGTGGCAAGAATGTATCCGGCGCGGCTGACAACATGCGTGCCACGCTCGTCTTGCGCGACGAACAAGCCTTCGCTGAGTGAAGCGATCGGCTGCGCAGCCGATCTTCTGGCAGGGTCGGTGTCGAAATTGCCGATCCGACTCTTCCTCAGTGCTTCCCGTTGCCGTTCGGTTGCGGCGTGATCGGCGTCGTTGCCGTTCACCACAACGCCGTAGATCTCGCGTGCGGTCTCGACGGTGACCGCACCGGACACGACATCGCGTGCTACCGCGTCGGCTTCGCGTTCCAGCGGATCGCCCCAGCCGCCGCCGCCTTGCCAGATGACCGAGAAGACGTCGCGATTGGTCATCGGCATCAAGCCCGGCTTGGGACCGAAGCGCTCCCAATCTCCGTTTGCAGGCACACCGTTCTGGATCGCGTTGCGTCCCATCGATTGCACGACGGTCGAGCCGGGCCAGCCGCCCGCAAGCCCGGCAGTGTTCGGCACCTCGGCGCCATGCGTCATGACCAGCGCCATTGCCTTTTCGATGCCGCCAAGCGTCAGCGCCACCTCCGCGCTGAGGCCGCCGCGATATTTTCCGGCGCCGCCGGTATCGGGCGTCAGCTTGCGGTGCAGATAAAATAGCGGGACTGCCTGCTCGTTGCGCTCCACATCGGCAATGCAGGATACCGGAGACGTGATCGGCCCGCCGGCATCGATGCCGTCCTTGGTCGCAAAGGCGCCCGAACCCGCCGCCAGCGGGTCCATCAGATGCAGACCAAACGGTTCGCCGTATTGATTGACGCCGCCCAGATTGAAGGTCGCCATGCAGCCGTCGCTGATGCATTGCGCGCGATAGCGATATTTCGGTGAGGTCGCGAGAAGTTTGTTGAGTGCGGCCATCACTGCGTTGCTGACCGACCAGATGGTTTCGACCGTTGCCGAACCCACTGGCGCCGGAAATTGCGCGGTGCAGATGAGGCCATCCGGAGCCACGATCTTCACCGGATCGAGCACGCCCTGGTTCCACTGGATATCGAAGCCGAGCGTGGTGAGGACGCCACCGGCGCAGCCGCCGGTCAGGCCCGAGCGCGTCGCATTGATGAAGCCCGGCGCCTGTTTGCTTGAGCCGGAGAAGTCGAGCGTCAGCGAGTCGCCTTTCTTCGTCGCTTTGCAGTCGATCTTGTAAAGAACGTTCTGATGTCCGTCGTGCTCGATGAAGTCGGCGGCATGCGCCACACCATCCGGCAATTCACGCAGGCGAGCGCGCAGGCGCGCTTCCGATGATGCGATCATGCGGCGCATCACCTCGGTGATGGTCTTGGCGCCGTACCGATCGACCAATTCGGTGACACGTCGGCGCGCCACGTTCACCGTGGCAATGAAGGCGCGGATATCGAGGCCAAGCTGATCAGGCAGGCGCGAAGCCGTCACAATCATTTCCAGCACGTCCTCGCGCATCTCCCCCTGATCGACCAGCTTCACGCAGGGAATGCGGATGCCCTCTTGCCAGACCTCGCGCGCCTTCGGACACCAGCTTGCGAAATCCATGCCGCCGACATCGGTTTCGTGGGCTTCGACGCCGGCCCAGGCGATGATCTCGTCACCCGCATAGATCGGGCCGATCATCTGCACGTCGTTCTGGTGCAGCGCGCCGATATATGGATCGTTGCCGATGAAGATGTCGCCGTCCTTCACCTTGAGCTGCGGCTTGCCATTGATATGGCGGATGACTTCACCGCAGACCGGTGCCTGGAATGAAACCTGAAAGCCCATCGATACGACCGATCCGTCCGGCAGAAACAAGCCAGTGAAGAAATCGGACGCTTCGGTTACGGTGGGTGAACCGGACACCGCCTGCAGGGCGATGCGCATCTCTTCCGAGATGGCGACCAGTCTGTTGCGGATCACCTCAAACGTGACGGCGTTGATCTCGCTGCTCATGATGCGAGCCTCACATGAATGTTGCCGAAGCGATCAGCTTTTGCGCTGGCGCCGGGCGGCACCACCACGCTCTGGCCGGGGAATTCGATAATCGCGGGGCCTTGGGCGGTTTCGCCTTCCTTGGGGAAGGACGTGCGATAGATCGCGGTTTCGATTGCCGCTTTGGCGTCGCGGAACACGACTGGACGCTTGCCGCGCGGTTCGAACGCCTCGCCCTTGGTGGCGAGCGCCGGCGGCGGCAGTGCCCCCGTGCCCATGACGCGCACCGAAATCAGTTCGTATCCTGCATTGGAGAATGCCGCGCCGCGGCCGAACAGCACTTCGTACTGCTTTTCGAATGTGCTCGTCACCGCACGGAACGTATCGAGCGTGAAGGCGTCACCCTCGAACGGAATATCGAGGTGATTGGTCTGGCCGCGGAACTTGATCGCAACAAAACGTTCAATGCCGATCTCGCCTTTAGGACCTGCGAGGGTCAGATTGTTGCGCACCTCCTTCGTTGCGGATTGCAGTGACGTCGTCACATGTGCGAGTTGTTCTTCGGTCGGCACAGCGCCAGGCGAAATGCGCGCGTAAGCGGGCCGCTCGGCGGTGAAGCCCAGATCGGAATTGCCAGTGCCGTAAGCCGATTCCGCGGTTGCTGCGGCCGGCACGATAAATCGGTCGAGACCCAGCTCCTCGCCCAGCACCCACGCATGCGAAGGGCCGGCACCGCCATTGGCAAGCAATGTGAAATCGCGCGGATCGTATCCGCGCTCGATCGTCATGCGGCGGAGCAGATCGGCCATCTTGCTGTCGAGGATCTGCCGGATGCTCCACGCCGCTTCGACGACACTCATGCCGAGCGGCTTGGCGACATGCTCATCGATGGCGCGACGCGCTGCCTCCATATCAAGACGCATGCGGCCGCCGATGAAGTTGTCGGGATCGAGAACGCCGAGTACGAGGTCGGCGTCGGTTGCGGTCGGCCGTATGCCGCCGCGTCCATAGCAAGCCGGACCCGGATTGGCGCCAGCGCTGCGCGGACCTACGCGCAGCTCGCCGAATTCGACATAGGCGATGGAACCGCCGCCGGCACCGATCGATTCGACATCGATCGAATGCACGCGGATATCCGCGCCTGCGACCGAAATCTCCGAGCGCATGATCGGCTTGCCCGACACGATTACGCCGACATCGAAGCTGGTGCCGCCGATATCCATGGTGACGATATTGTCGAACCCGGCCTGCGCGCCGGTGGCACGCGAACCCATCACGCCACCGGCCGGGCCCGAGAACAGGGCATAAGCCGGACGGTCATTGAGCACCGCCGTCGGCAGCACACCGCCGGCGCAGGTCATCATCAGCACCGGCACCTTCATGCCCGCTTTCTGCAGCTTGGCCTCGAGGCTCGACAGATAGCGGCCGGCGAGCGGGCCAAGCGCTGCATTGCCCGCGGTGGTCGACATGCGCGCATATTCGCCGACCCCGGGAGAGATTTCGTGCGAACAACTCACGAACACGCCTGGCAGCTCTTCCAGCACAAGGTCGCGCAGCCATCGTTCGTGCGAGGGATTTTGCGTCGCCTACAACGTGCAGATCGCCACCGCCTCGATCTTGCGATCCTTCAGCTTGCGAATCTCCGAGCGGGCCTGATCTTCATCCAGTTCCTTGATGACGCGGCCCTTCGCATCGATACGCTCATCGACCTCGATCACAAGGTCGCGCGGCACCAACGGCGGAATTCGGTTGCGGAGATAGGCGTCGGTGCGCTCCGTCTCGTTCATGCCGGAGGTCTGCCGTTTCAGTCGGCCGATCTCCAGCGTATCGCCGAAACCTTTCGTGGTGAGGACAGCCGTGCGTGCCGCGTTGCCGGTGAGCAAAGCGTTCAATCCGACCGTGGTGCCATGACCGAAGCGTTCGACCCTTTCGCAGAATTGCTCGAAATTCAGTCCGTAAGAGTCTGCCGCCAGCGTAATTGCGTCGAGCACACCACCGAGGACGTCTGCCGTGGTCGGCGACTTGAAAACGCGCGTCTGGCCATCATCGGCCGAGACCCACAAGTCGGTGAACGTGCCGCCGACATCCGTTCCTATGAAGAAACCCAATGCCTTCTCCCTGCGGGCCGCATTGCTGCGTTGCCATATCTTTTCTTTTCCACTTCCGCGCGGCAAACATTTCGCTCGCATCGGAAACGTTGTTGCAGTAGAGTTGAACAACTGTACAAGTCGTATGTCAATGGGTGTCGAAGACGTGAAGAGCACGCGCAGCGGCGAAAACACCAGAACGGCGATCCTCGATGCGGCGGAAAATCTGTTTGCCGCAGCGAGCTTTGACATCGTTTCGATGCGCGATGTTGCCGCCAAAGCGCGCGTGCCGCTCGGCCTGATCAATTATCATTTTCAAAGTAAGGAAAAGCTGTTCGAGGCGATCATCGCCCGCCGTTCGGACGAGTTGAATACCCGTCGCCGCGAGGCCTTTGCCGCGATCAAGGGGAGGCCGAACCTGCGGCAGGTCCTCGACGTATTCTTCCGGCCTTATCTCGAGTTGATGATCGATGGTGGGCCTGGATGGCGCGCCTATGGCCGATTGCTGGCTCAAACCGGTCAGGCGCAACGCTGGACGCGGTTGATCACGCGTCACTTCGAGGAAACACAGGACATTATTCTTGCCGCGCTGGCCGAAGCCGAGCCGCGCCTGAGCGAAGAGGCCGTGGCGCGCGGCTATGTGCACATGGTGTCGGTGATGTTCGGCATGTTCGCGACCAATGACCTGCTGAGCGTCGTCTCAAAGCGCAAGTATTCGAGCCGCGATTTTGAGCGCGCCTATGATCATGTGCTGCCATTTCTGGTGGGAGCTTTCGAAGGACTCGCCGCGGAAACGGCGCGTGGTTCCGATCGCAAGAGGGCTGCAAGCGCATGATGTAGCGTCGATCCGTTCGCAACAATTCTGGACGCGGGATCAACCCGCGCGTGAATTTCACGGGAGGAAAGTATGAGAAAGCTGTTGGCATTTGCCATCACTGGCTTGATTGCTGCGCTCGCCGGCCAGCCCGCTTTGGCGCAGAAGAAGATTACATTTGGACATCAACAGGTTTTTGATCTCGCGCCGATCCTGCTGGCGCAGCAGAAGGGCTTCTTTGCCAAGCATGGGCTGGAAGTCGCGCTCAAGCCAATTCCCCTGAACTCACAAAATCCCGCCGCGCTCGAAAGCGGCGAGGTCGATATCGCGATGCCGACCGCATCGGTCTTGTTGCAGGCCGTGAACGGCGGGCTCGATATCGTAGCGGTCGCTGGCTACACCGAGACGGTCAAGACCGACAGCAATTTCGGCATCGTGGTGCGGCCGGAATCCAACATCAGGACGCCGGCCGATTTTGTCGGCAAGAAAGTCGGCGTTCCTGGCCTGAATGCCTTCTTGCATGTGATGTTCCGCGAATGGCTCACCATGAAGGGCGTTGACTGGAAGAAGGTTGAATTCGTCGAAACGCAATTCCCTCTGATGGAAGGTATTCTCAAGTCCGGCTCAGTCGATGCCGTGGTCGCGATCCAGCCTTTCATGGCGCGCATCACCAACACCAAGACCGGCGAATTGCTGTCGCATTTCATCCGCGACATGCCGGCCGGCATGAGCATCACCGTTTTTGCCAGCAAGAAGAACTGGGCCGACAAGAATCAGGATGCGATCAAGGCGTATCGTGCCGGTTTTGATGAAGGCTCGGCCTATGCCAAGGCCAATCCGGATGAAGCGCGCACGGTCGTGGCGAATTTCCTGAAGCTGCCCGCGCCAGCCGTGGCCGCGGTGGAAATCCCGCAGCTTGATTCAAAGCTAAGCGACAAGAATCTCGCGCCTTGGGTTTCGATCATGAAATCCCAAGGCATGATCCGCGGTGACGTGAGCCTGAAGAACATTATCGTCCCGTGACTACGACTGGGCGGCCTGCGCATAGCGGGCTGCCAACTTCATCTTACGGCAAGACCTTGCGAGGAGCGTCGTTCATGAGCGCAGCGGCAAGACTTCCTGACAGCGCATATCTCGTCGGCAGCGTCGGGCTCGACAGCGTCGATGAAATTTTCCGTACGATCGGCCGGAAACTCGGCCAACGCCTCAAGCGTGTGCCGGATGGCGAGATCGGTCCCCGCAGACTGTGGGCGAGCTTTCAGTATCCACTGCTGCGCGCAAGTCCGTTTCTGCAGCCAGATCCATCAGGCGCGGTGCGCGCGACCTCGAAGTTTCCGCTGCTGGCGCTGGCGGAAGGCGTGACGCCGGGTGAGATCAGCTTCGGCGAGCTCGGCTATGCCCGCGAGGCGCGTGCCTCATATCTCGATTTGCAAGCTGCGAAGAAGCGGGGCGATTTTCCAGATCACGTGCGGCTGCAGGTCTGCATGCCCACACCTTACGGTATCATCTATGCTTTCGGTGCGCCGAAAGACGTGCAGGAGATCGAGAAGGCGTATGAGAAGGCAATGATTGCCGAGGTGAAAGCCCTCTGTGAGGCCATTCCTCACGAGCATCTGTGCATTCAGTGGGACTTCTGCCATGAAATGATCGCGCTCGACGGTCAGCCACAGGACTGGTTCCCCTCTCAAGGATCATCGCAAGCTGAGATCATGGCGCGTATGCAGCGCATCTGTGCGGCGGTGCCGGCCGATGTCGAGCTTGGCGTTCATATCTGTTATGGCGATTTCGGTGCCAAGCATTTCATCGAACCGAAGGACGCGGGCCGGATGGTTGATGTTGCGAACGATATGGCAAAGGCCGTGACGCGGCCGATTACCTATATCCATTTCCCTGTGCCTGTTGCGCGCACCGATCGCGAGTATTTCGCCCCGTTCAAGGATCTCAAGCTGGCCCCGAACACCGAAATCTATCTTGGTGTCGTGCATGTCGCCGATGGCGTGGATGGAGTCATCGAACGGATCGAAACTGCGCGCGAGTTCGTTCCTCAATTCGGCATCGCCACCGAATGCGGAATCGCACGTGCGCGCAAGCCCGATCTCGTTCACCGCATTCTGGATACCTATGCCGGCGCGTCGCGAAACCCGTCATGACGCGCCCGTATCGTCATCGGCGAAACGTCGATCCGTCACTCGTCAATGATCGCGATCGCGCGTGTCCATCCAGCGGAGGCGCCGCGGATCTTGATCGGCAAACAAGAGACGGTGAAACCGACTGACGGAAGTTGTTCGAGATTGTGAAGCTTCTCGATATGGCAGTAACCGATTTCCAGTCCCGCTTTGTGACCCTCCCAGACGATCGAGGGGTCGCCCGTTTCCTTGAAGCGGCGAGCCGTATGCGAGAACGGCGGATCCCAGCTCCAGGCGTCCGTACCGGTGACGCGTATGCCGCGTTCAAGCAGGTACAGCGTCGCTTCGCGGCCCATGCCACACCCGGAATCGAGATAGTCGGGTTGTCCGAGCCGCTCGCCCGCGCGCGTGTTCACCAGCACAATCTCAAGCGGCTTGAGAGAATGGCCGATGCGGTCAAGTTCGCGCTCCACATCGGCAGCACGAACGACATATCCGTCCGGAAAATGACGAAAGTCGAGCTTCACGCCGGGTTGCAGGCACCATTCCAGCGGCACCTCGTCGATCGTGATCGCACGTTCTCCCCGATTCATTGTTGCAGCGTAATGCCAGGGCGCATCGATATGCGTCCCGTTGTGTGTCGTCAGCTGGATGTGCTCGACCGCAGCGAACCCGCCGTCGGGAAAATCATCGGCCGTCATGCCGGGAAAGAACATCAGCGCTTCGGCCGTGGTGTCTTTGTGCGTTTTGTAATCAATCCTGGGCATCAGTGGCGGCGGATCCGCCGGCACGTCGTTTTCAAGGTGGATGGAAAGATCGATCAGACGGCGGCTCATGGCAGAACTCAAATCTGGGGCTTATTGATCCTGGCGGATAACGGTATTTCGCAAGATACCGATCTTCTCCACCTCAAGTTCGACGACATCACCGTGCTCGAGGTAGCGATCCTGTTCCAGACCGCAGCCATTCCCCATTGTGCCCGATCCGAAGAATTCGCCCGGCACAAGCGTTTCGTCTCGGGACGCAAATGCGATCATGTCTTCGAACGTGTGCAGCATTCCGCTCGAATTTCCCTCGGACCAGGTCTCACCATTGATGCGAGCCGCCATGCGAAGCGAGTAGGGATCAGCGATTTCGTCGGCGGTCACGATCCACGGTCCGATCGCATTGCCGGTGTCGAAATCCTTTCCCTTCGCAGGCCCAAGCATGCTCCGCATCTCGATCATCTGCGCATCTCGCGCGGAAAAATCATTGAAGATCGAAAACCCGAAGATGTGATCGCGCGCCTGGCTGGCCGGGATATTGGCTCCGCCTTTACCGATAAAGATACCGAACTCGAGCTCATAATCCATATAGCGGCTGTAACGCGGCCAGCGAACGGTTGCGCCGTGACCCACCACGCTCAGATGATTGCCGCGGTAATAGATCGGCTGGCTGCGGTAAACCTCCGGCACATGGACGCTGGGTGTGATGTCCGGCGCAGGCCGTCCCTCCATGCGCGCGGCAAGCTTTTGCATGCCGACCGGCGCCTGCCGGATGTGTGTTGGGAACACGGAAAAATCGCGGATAAGTGTGGGGCGGGGCAGCGGCGGCAACAGTTCGACGTCGCTGAGTTTGTACGAAAAACCCGGATCTGCAGCAAACCGGGCGTGGAGATACCGCGCATTATCCAGGCCGCGTTCTCCGCTTTCAATCAATGTCTGCATCGAAGCAAACTGCGCCGCGGCGCCTTTGTCTTGCTCGGCCGCTGCCTGGAGATCGAACACCCGCTGGTCTTCGCTGACGATCCCGATCCGCATCCGGTTCGCGCGCTGAAAGCTCGCAAGCTTCATCGACGATCTCCAAAAATATATATACTTCTAAAAAATACCG
>Ga0164243_10007617_pt1 | contig 16143 bp, 3 predicted proteins | sample OricompcompostOP_FD_108781 | JGI IMG/M metagenome (GOLD analysis project Ga0164243, IMG submission 108781) | Organic Plus compost microbial communities from Emeryville, California, USA - Original compost - Organic plus compost (OP) | ecosystem: Engineered > Solid waste > Mixed feedstock >...
AACGGCGGGCACCTGCCCGGTGGTGAGAATCATCACGCGCACCTGGACGGCCACGGATGCTTGCGGTAATACGAATACGCATACCCAGGTAATCACGGTGGAAGACCACACGGCCCCGACAATACCTAGCTTCCCTGCCGATATCACGGTAGAATGCGATAACATCCCCGCCGTACCGACCTTGACGGCTACGGATATTTGCGATCCCGCACCGACCATCTCGCCCGTAAATGAAGTACGCGAAACAGAATCTTGTGCTTACAGGATCTTCCGTACCTGGACGGTAACGGACGCCTGCGGTAATACGCAAGACTTCACGCAAACGATCACGGTGAGAGATCAAACCGCACCGGTATTTACAAATGTTCCGGCGGATGTAACAGTAGAATGCGATCAAATTCCTGCTAGGATTGACCCGGTAATCACCGATAATTGTGATGCCAACCCTGTTGTAACTTATGATACTTCGTTTGTTACAAGTGGTTGTCAAATTATCATTACCCGCAGGTGGCAAGCCACGGACAAATGCGGTAACAACGATGCCGTCGAGCAAGTAATTACTGTTGTTGATAATACCGCTCCTAGCTTCCCTACTCCATTCCCAGAATTAACGGTTGAATGCGACGAAATTCCTGCTAGGGTTAACCCGGTTGCAACAGATAATTGCGGTGCTATTCCAAGTGTAAACTTCCTCGGTGAGGAAATCACCAATAAAACTTGTGAGCATAATTACACGATTACCCGTCGTTGGGAAGCAGTTGATGAATGTGATAATAGGGCAACGATTGAGCAGGTAATTCACGTGGTAGATAATTCTATCCCGACATTTGATAATGCTCCTGCTGATATTACGATCGAGTGCGGCCCGTTACCAGCGGTACCTGTTGTTACAGCTAGTGACCGTTGTGACCCACCAACTGTAACTTATCTCGGTGAAACTGAAATTTCCAGGACTTGTGATTATAACTATGTTGTAGAACGCAAATGGAGCGCTGTCGATGATTGTGGCAACGAGATTATCCATACACAAAGAATCACCGTGGAAGATCATACGGCCCCGGTATTGTCCGGCTTGCCAATAGATCAAACGGTATCTTGTGACAATATCCCTGCTGTGCCTGTTGTTACAGCGAATGATGCCTGTGCCGGGGTACTGGATGTTGATTTCTCTGAACATAGGGAGAACCAAACATGTGCCAATGGCTACACGCTTGTTAGAACCTGGAGAGCGGAAGACCCATGTGGTAACGTGGTCGAAGAAACCCGCCGCATAACCGTGGTAGACAATATTGCCCCGGTATTCTCAAACGTTCCGGCAAACGTCACGGTATCTTGCGATAATATCCCTGCTGTACAAACTCCAACAGTGACGGATAATTGCTCGGTTAATATCGTTCCGGTGTTCAATGAAAATAGAATCGACGGAAGCTGCCCGAACACGTATACGATCGTTCGTACTTGGACTGCTACGGATGAATGCGGTAATTCTGCTACTGCAACACAAACCATCGAAGTAGAAGACACCGAAGCTCCTGTATTTGATCCTGCCACGCCGGTTGATTTATATGGAACTTGCGATAACATCCCTGCTCCTGTAACACCGGTAGCGACAGATAATTGTTCTGCCACGGTGAGCGTAGATTTATTTGAATACATTCAGAATCCTAGAACCTGTCCTGGTACTTACGTTATCGTGAGGGAGTGGACAGCCACGGATGAATGTAACCTTCAAACTGTATTCACGCAATACGTACATATCTCCGATACCGAGGCTCCCGATTTTATTTTCGTGCCGACTAATATTACATTGAATTGTGGTGATGCCATGCCGCCATTCGTAGATGCGGTGGCTACTGATAAATGTTCTATCGTAAGCTTATCTTACGAAGATCAAAGAGTTGATAGTTGCGGTGGTTCATATAAAATCATTCGTACTTGGACTGCCAAGGATGCTTGTGATAATGAATCTACCGCTACGCAAACGATCCGTTTCATCGATAATAAACCGCCGGTAATCACCGGTGTACCTGCGGATGCCATCGTGAATTGCGATGCTATCCCGGCTAAACCAACCGTTTATATCGTGGATGAATGTAGCGGTTATACTGACAGTTATGATGAACGTCGAGAAGGTGATGACTGCGGTTATAAACTGATCCGTACTTGGACTGCTACCGATGATTGCGGTAACGTGGCAACTAAATCTTACACCTTGTTCGTGCAGGATACTTCCCGCCCGGTAATCGTTGGTGTAACTGCCGATGTGAACACTTCTTGTGATAACATCCCGGTACCGCCAACGCCTACGGTTACAGATAATTGTGATACGGATGTGGAAATTCAATTCACGCAAGTTAGGGTGAACGGAAGCTGTAGCGGAACATATGATTTGATCCGCACCTGGATTGCTACCGATGATTGTAACAATAAGGATACGGCTATTCAAAGGGTACATGTTACCGATGTGGTAGCGCCGGTATTCGATAATGCGCCGGCTGATGTAAATGTTACCTGCGAAAGTATCCCGGATGGTTCCGGCGTTACGGCAACAGATAATTGCAGCCTTGCCACTACGGTGACATTCACGGATGTGAAGAAAGATGAATTGTGCCTGGGCACTTACACGATAGAAAGAACGTACCAAGCTGTAGATTCTTGCGGAAATGTAGCTACACATGTCCAGGAGATATTTGTTAGGGACGATGTTGCTCCTCAATTTGTAAACTTCCCTGCGGATGTAGAAGTGAGTTGTGATGCCATCCCGGTTGCCCCGGTATTAACTGCCGTGGATAATTGCGGAACCGCCTCCGCTCCTACTATGACCGAACGTACCGAGAATCAAACTTGCACGGGTTCTTATGACCTGATCCGTACTTGGACAACACAAGATGATTGTGGAAATTCAACCAGCAGAAGTCAAACAATTAGGGTACGTGATACAAAAGCGCCGGTAATTTCAGGTATAGCTGTCAATAAAACAGTAAACTGCGACCAGATTCCAGCGGTACCTGTCCTAGTTGCAACTGATAATTGCTCCCCTTATACGCTAACTTATGATTCAACGATCGTTGGTTCTTCATGTAGTTATGAAATCAGGCGTGTATGGACAGCTACTGACGAGTGTGGTAATACGAGCACTAGAACGCAGATCATCAAGGTAAGAGATGTTGTGGCCCCGGTATTTACCAGTGCGCCGGCTAACAAAACAATTGCTTGTACTGATCCGGTTGTTCCGGATGTGCCAACCGCGGCGGATAATTGTAGTGATGTGCGTATCCTGGAAACGAGGGTCGAAGTAAAAGGTAACTGTCCTGGTAATTACAGGGTCGTTTACACCTGGGTGGCCGTGGATGAATGTGGTAACGAGTCCGATCCTATTCAACAAACGATCACCATCCGCGATACGGAAGCCCCGATCTTTACTTCCACTCCTGTAAATGAAAAAACGGTAGACTGTGATGCAGCGAATACGATCGATCTTCCGGTTGCAACGGATAATTGCTCCGAAGTAAAATTAGAACGTAAAACCACTAAGAGCGATGATGAAGCTTGTAACGGTCATTATACGTTAACACACGAATGGACCGCTACGGATTCATGTGGTAATAAATCATACTTTACCCAAATCGTTCACGTAGTAGATAATACAGCACCGGTAATCTCGGGTGTTCCTGCTGATACCAGGGTAAGGTGTAACGAAATACCAAGTTTTGCAACGGTGGTTATTTCTGATAATTGTGGAACGGCTACACTGAAAGATCATAGGGAGGATAAAATTGCCGGTAGCTGCCCGAATGAGTATGTTTTGATCCGCACTTGGATCGCCGAAGATGAATGTGGTAACATCGACAGTGCGAAACAAAGAATCGAGGTATACGATGATCTACCACCGGTATTTAGCGGTGTACCTGCCGATATGGATTTGAGTTGCGGTGCAATAGCTCCGTTGATCAACCCGACTGCTGCCGATCAATGTGGTACTGTTGCTATCAGCTTTAAACAAGACACCTTGAAAGGCGCTTGCCCCGGCAACTACCAAGTGATTCGCACTTGGACTGCCACGGATGCCTGTGATAATGTGGATTCAGTGAAACAGGTATTAACATATACTGACACAGAAGGCCCGGCATTCTATAACGCCCCTGCCGATAGTACCATCAGTTGCGATAGATTAGGCGATCCCGCACAACCTACCATCATCGATGCTTGTAGCGGAGTGATGGGTATCGTATTCGATACAAGGATTGAAAATGGATCTTGTGCAAACAATTACACGGTAGTTCGTACTTGGACTGCAACCGATAGTTGTGGTAATGTATCTCAACACGTACAAAGGTTAACTGTCGCAGACGTAACACCGCCATTATTCAGCAATGTTCCTGTTGACAGGGATGCTAGCTGTGATAATATTCCTGCGCCTACAGATCCAACCGTGGCTGATAACTGTAGCCCGCTCGCCGGAATAGAACTTTCCATGCGCGTGGATACAATTAAAGGAAGTTGCGCAAACAATTATACATTGGTTCGTACCTGGATTGCTGAAGATGAATGTGGTAATATTGATTCTGTGAAACAAAGAATCAGGGTTACCGATCTTACCAACCCTGTTTTACACGATGTTCCTGCTGATATTACATTGAATTGCGGTGATGTTATCCCGGTTGCCAATGTTACCGCTACGGACAATTGTGGTACGGCCGAAGTTTCCATGACGGAAACAAGAACCCCGGGCGCTTGCGCTGGTCAATACACGGTAACCCGTACCTGGACAGCTACGGATGCCTGCGGTAATACTTCTAAAGATGACCAGGTTATAACATTCGTAGATAATGTTGCACCGGTATTCGATCAAGTACTTTCCAACAAAACGATCGATTGTTCTGAAACACCGGCGCCTGAGCATGTAACTGCCACGGATAATTGCGGAACAGTAACGATCACGATCGATTCTACTTATAGGGCGGGTACTTGCCCAACTAATTACACGAGGGTGTACATCTATACTGCAACAGATGATTGCGGAAACGATGTTACCATGGTTCAGGAAGTAAACGTGGTAGATACACAAGCGCCGCAATTTACAGTGGTGCCAGCCAGGGTTGCAATTAGTTGCGAGGAATGGCCGTACAGCAGTACAGCAGAAGCGGTTGATAATTGCGGCAACGTCACTATGACAAGCAGGGATACTATCATTTCACGCACTTGTACAAACAGTTTCGTGGTAAGACGTACCTGGACAGCCATAGATGAATGCGGAAATACCAGCACAGCGACACAAGAAATTGAAGTAACCGATAACACGGCTCCTGTTTTACAGGGTGTGCCGGCCGATATAGATGTGAATTGTGACCAAGTTCCGGTTCCGGCCAGCGTTACTGCAACCGATGCTTGTGGAACCGCTACCGTTACTTACAACGAGGTGGTGTCTTACGAGTCATGCCCTGTATTGAGGGTATATACACGGACTTGGACAGCCACCGACGAATGTGGTAATTCAACTACTGCTAGCCAAATTATCAGGGTAATCGACAATCAAGCCCCTACTTTCAGCAATATTCCTGCTGATCAGACGGTAAGTTGCGATAACATTCCACCGATGGTGGCGCCAATAGCAGTAGATCTTTGTACCAATGTTACGATGACAAGCCGCGTAGATACTACCAGCAAATCTTGTAAACATACTTATGAATTGACACGCACTTGGATTGCCACAGATTCTTGCGGTAATATGGATTCCGTGAAACAAGTGATCCGTGTTCAGGATACGGAAGCGCCTAGGTTCTTATCCGCGACACCTGCTAATATCACGGTAGATTGCGAAAATATCCCGGCCCCGGCTAATATGGTGGCTATCGATAATTGCTCCGCAACACCGGATATTACTGTTGATGTGAAAGATGTTATTGAAACGATCCCGGGTGCTTGCGCCGGTAATTATGTTATCAAGCGCACTTGGACAGCAACGGATGAATGTGGTAACGCGTTCAGTGTAACCCAGGAAATTACCGTACAGGATAATTCCGCCCCGACATTTACACTCGGCGCACCGGCAAACATTACCGTTGAATGTGATGCAGTGCCTGCTATGCCTACTACCCTGCCCGTTAGCGATAACTGTAATCCTACAGGTCTAAACATCAAGGTAGAAGCTAAGGAAGAACGTGTTGACATCCCCGGTGCATGTAATAATACTTACCAGTTAATCCGTACCTGGATCGCATCCGATTCTTGTGGTAATGTTGATTCCGTGAAACAAATCATTACCGTAGAAGATAGAACAGCGCCTGCTTTCGTAATCAATGTTCCGGCGAATATCACCTTGAGTTGTGATACGATCCTGGATCAACCGGATTATGAAGTAGTTGATAATTGTAGTCCTTTGACAGATATCTCTGTTACCAAATCTCAAACTAGGGTTGATATCCCCGGTGCTTGTGCAAGCAATTATGAATTGCACCGCACTTGGACATTGACAGATGCTTGTGGTAACAGCGCGGTAATCAACCAGGTGGTGACCGTTGTAGACACAACGAGACCCGTGTTCGATATCCCTGTTCCTGCCGATGTTACCGTTCAATGCGATAATATCCCTGCACAGGTGGATATCACGGCAACAGATAATTGCTCTCCGGCAACTGCAATTAATATTCAGAAAGATCAAAGACGTGAAGATATTCCGGGCGCTTGTTCCGGCAACTACCGCCTGGTGTATACTTGGACTGCTACCGATGCTTGTGGTAACGACACCACCATTACGCAGGTAGTGACTGTTCAGGACACGACTAAACCGGTGTTCACGATGCCTTTACCGAAAGATACCACGGTTGATTGCCACGCGATCATTCCACAGGTTAATGTTACGGTAACTGATAATTGTACGCCATCCGACAGCATAACGATCACTAAAAAAGCAAGGCAAGAAAAAGATCCGGGCGCTTGCGGACAGAACTACCGCATAATTTATACTTGGATCGCCGCTGACCTCTGTGGTAATATTGATTCTGTTCAACAAGTAGTGACAGTCGTAGACACGACAGGCCCTGTATTTACAATCGATATCCCGAGCGATACAACCGTTGATTGTGATAAAGTGCCGCCGATGGAAGCCTTGAACGTGATCGATAACTGTTCTCAACCGAACAAGATCCATGTAGACAGGCATGAAGAAAGGGTTGAAATCCCGGGTGCTTGTAAAAACAACTATAAATTAATCCGTACCTGGATTGCAACGGACGAGTGTGGTATGACGAGTGTAAAAGTTCAAACAATCACAGTTCAGGATACAACAAGGCCGCAGTTTATAGGTACGCTTCCGGTTGATATGACTATCAACTGTGATGAAACATTACCGCCGCAGGAAGATCTTACCGCCGCTGACAATTGCTCTTTGGCTGCTTGGGTTGAAAAATCCGAATCCCGCCAGGACGGCAGCTGCCCGCAAAGTTCGATCATCACCCGTAGGTGGATCGCTTACGATAGCTGCGGTAATTCAAGGGAATATGTACAGGTTATCACCATACAGGATACAACAAGGCCTGTATTACAAACTCCGCCTGCCGATATTACCGTTTCTTGCGATGCGATCCCTGCACAAGTAGATCTAACAGCTACAGATAACTGTACGCCAACAGCAGGTATCATCATTGATAAACATGTACGTGAAATACCGAATACTACCGGAAATTGTGCTGATGGTTACCAATTGGTATATACTTGGGTGGCTACGGATCAATGTAATAACATTGATAGTGTATCGCAGGTGATCACGGTAATTGATGATGTTAAACCGAGGTTCACGATGGAAATTCCGGCTGATACTACCGTATCTTGCGATGCGATTCCTACGGCTCCTACCCTTACAGCTGTTGATGATTGTGGCAGCATTAGCGATGTGCCTGTTATTTCAAGGGATTCTGTTGTACAAACTCCGAACGCTTGCCCGACCAAGTACATCATCTTCCGTAAATTCATCGCAACCGATGCTTGCGGTAATGAAGCCGTAGCAATTCAACAGATCATGGTTCAGGATACAACTAGCCCTGTGTTCAACCTTCCTTTACCAAGTGATACGACCGTTGATTGCCATAGCATACCTCCGGTTGCAGCAGTATCGGTTACAGATAACTGTACACCTACAGCTGAAATAAGGTGGGAAATGAAAGATAGCACTTACAAAGCGCCGGATGCTTGCGGTGAAAACTACACCATATACCGCATCTGGAGAGCTTACGATGCTTGCGACAGGATGGCTGAGCATATCCAGGTTATCACCGTGAAAGACACGACAGGTCCGGAATTTATCGATCCTGTTCCGGCAGATACCTTGATTCAATGCGGCGATTTACCGCCATTTGCTGAATTACACGCGATTGATAATTGTTCCCAACCGAACAAGATCTACGTTACACGTAGTCAAACCAAGGAGCCATTAGCCGATGGTTGCGGATTTAAATATACCCGTACTTGGATCGCGATAGATGCTTGCCAGAATAAAACGGAAAGGAAACAGGTCATTATCGTTTCAGATACTACCCGCCCTGTAATCTTAACCGCCATCAATGATATCACTGTCGAATGCTCACAAGTGCCTGATACCTTGGCGATCCAAGCGACCGATAACTGTACACCTACTGACAGTATCTCGGTAGAAGTGATAGACAACTTCGCTTCTGACGGAACTTGCGGCAACATGACGATTACCAGGTGGTATATAGCGACAGATAAATGCGGTAATAGCGATACCGCTATCCAGGTGATTCACTTGGTAGATAACACGATGCCGGTGTTTGATCAACCTGCACCTACAGACATACAAGTGAACTGTAACGAAGTGCCTGCTGCGCAAACATTCACAGCAACGGATGCATGTAGCGGACAAAGCGTTCCCGTAACTATGAATGAGACCAGGGTTGACTTGCCGGGCGCTTGTCCGAGCCTGTACCAGGTTATCAGGACATGGACCGCATCAGATATCTGTAACAATGTTGCGACTGTAAGACAAATCATCACCGTTATCGATACAACCGGGCCGGTATTCATCAACCGTCCACAGGAAGAAATACACGCTTCATGCGATAATATTCCTGCACCTGTAAACTTAACGGCAACTGATGCTTGCAGCGGTAACTCTTACGATGTTACGCCATCAGATAATATCGTACCGGGTAATTGTAAAAATAGTTACACGATCCTACGTACTTGGGTTGCAACCGATGATTGCGGAAACAGGACAGAAATTGTTCAAAGCATTATCGTTGAAGATACCGAAGCGCCTGTATTAGATGTAAGCAATATTGCCGCTATCATCAATACAGATTGTAACAACATCCCTGCACCGGATACGATCCCGGCAACGGATAATTGCGCGGCCGCCCAGGATATTCAAGTTGAAATAACAATTGAAAACAAGCAGAACGGCGCCAACTGTGCCAACGGTATGCAGATCATCAGGACTTATACCGCGGTAGATGAATGCGGCAACAGGTCCGTGCCATTCGTTCAAACAATCAATGTAGTTGATAACACCGCCCCTGTTTGGGTTATAGCACCGCCTGCTTCGGATACCACTGTTAACTGTAGCGATACATTAGTAGTACCGGTTGTTACAGCGACGGATGCATGTTCAGGTGATATCGATGTGGTGTATACTACTAACAAAGTAAGTACGGCCTGCGGCTTTATTATCACCCGCAGGTGGGTTGCCGCTGATGCTTGCGGAAATATGATTACCGCAACACAAACAGTTACGGTAACCGATCTTGCGGCGCCGGTATTCAATACTAATTTACAGGATACCTTGTATGCCGATTGCACGATCCCTGCTGTTGCAGCAGTAACAGCGACGGATAATTGCAGCCCGGCTGACTCGATCCAGTACGGATATAGCGAACAAGTAGACTCTATCAACGGCGCTTGTCATTATCAAATAAAACGCACTTGGACGGCCACCGATCCTTGCGGTAACGTTGCAACAATGGAGCAACTAGTGATTATCCAGGATACTACGGCGCCTGTAATTGCAGCTGCACCTGCTGATATCACGATTGGTTGTGGTGATGCGATCCCTGCTGCCGCCCAATTGGTAGCTACGGATAATTGCTCAAATAACTTCCCGAGAATGGCAGCAATGACCGAAGATCCGTACACGGTTGATAATTGCAATGGTTATACAATCGTCAGGAGATGGAATGCAGTAGATAAATGTGGTAATGTTGCGGTTGAGCAGGTACAAAGAATCGTGGTTCAAGGTTGTGGTCAACCGGAACTCGATACTACTATGCCAGCTGCTTGTGCAAGCAACCCTGTATTCACGGTTACGGCCAAAGGAAATCTACAGAACCCGATATATACGTTGGTATCTGTAACACCTGCCGGAGCAGTTACTACGCCGGTATCACAAACGGACAACGTATTTAACTTACCGGGTGTAACAACGGCTACCTTTACCGTGAAAGATGGCCAAGACGGATGTGAAAGCGCCCCTGTAACTTATACTTTACAGTTCAAACAAGCGCCATCTGTTTACTTGGGTAATGATATCACGATCTGTAGCGCTGAAACGGTAACACTTGATGCCGGAAATCAAAACAGTACATACCAAATTAAGTGGTCAACTGGCGAAACCAGCCAGAAGATCCAGGTAACGACTGCCGGTAAATATTGGGTTGAAGTAAGCAACGGTGATTGCGTAGCCAGCGATACGATCCAAATCGATCTTGGTAATCTGCAACATGAAGACATTCCAGATGCAGTCATTTGTACCGGTTATACTAAGAACTTGGATGCCTTTACCGAAAATGCAAGCTATGTTTGGAGTACAGGTTCTACCGCTTCTAACATTAATGTAAATACAGCCGGTAAGTACTGGGTACGTATCATGAAAGGAAGCTGTATCGTGGTTGATACCATCAACGTAACCGTTGTGCCGCCACCGAGCTTAGTATTGCCTCCTGATACTACTATTTGCCCGAATTCTTCGATCGTGATTACAGCCATCACAAATGCAAATACTATACAGTGGTCAAGCGGGGAAAGTACTCCATCGATCGTTGTCAACAAACCAGGTTCTTACACGGTATACGTTAGTAACGGTGCTTGCGTAGTATCTTCCACGATCTATGTACAGCAAAGACCAACGGTTACCTTGAACCTCGGTCCTGACAGGTACCTCTGTCCTGGCGGCAGGATCAACGTGGATGCCCGCACAGATGATGCCAGCTCTTACTTGTGGAATGACGGTGATACCAACCCGATCAAAGTGTTCACGCAACCGGGTACCTATATCCTTACGATCCTGGATAAATACTGCGACCGGGTAATTGCTGACACCTTGAATGTCTTCGAAGGCGCTACGCCGAATGTGAGCTTAGGCAATGATACCGTGATTTGTGCAGGAACAAGTATCGTTCTGAAACCAAAAACGGCATTCGTGAGCAATTACCTTTGGAGTGATGGTTCTACCGGGAGCACCTTGACCGTTACGCAACCGGGTACTTATACTGTACAGGTGAGCAATGACTGCGGTTTCTCCCAGGATCAGATCACGATCACGGGCGTAGTTTGCGAATCTGCCCCGGAAATACCGAACGTATTCTCACCGAACGGAGATGGTAAGAATGATATATTCAAACCGGGAACCGGGGAAACGATGTACAACTATGAATTAAGAATCTATAACCGCTGGGGTCAAATGATCTTCATCTCGCATGACCAGGAACAAGGTTGGGATGGAACATATAATGGTCAACCGGTTGAAATAGGTACTTATGTTTGGTGGTTGAGTTACAGTAAGACTTCCGGCGGACAGATTTACGTTATCAAGGGAGATGTAACCGTAATAAGATAGGCTTCTATCTTTCACTTAAAATAAAAGGGCCGCCCAAGCAATTGGGCGACCCTACATTGAAAAAGAGTAATGAAAATAATTTAGTTAAACATTTGAAAAACAGTAATTTTTATTAGGCATTCAGCATAAAAATGTATACATTCATACCGTAAATAAAAAATCAATAGGTATTCGACAATCAAAAAATAGCCGCGGATTCGCGGCTATTTTTATTTACAGTAGTTAAGCAATCGTATCGATAAATATTAATTTTAAATTTTTATTTGTTTTGTCAATTAATGATTTAAATTAATAAAAACAATACACGTTTGAACTTGTTAGCTGCCCGATATCAATTATCAATACAACAACCTTGTCTTAATGGTATGTGGTACTTCTTTCAGCAGGGCTAAAGCTTCATGCGATAATTGGGAATCCACATCCAGCACAACATAACCAATCTTTTCGTTGGTCTTCAAATATTGACCTAATATATTGATTTTATTATCAGACAATGCCGTGTTGATAGCGGAAAGCACACCCGGAACGTTTTTATGAATATGTAATATTCTATGCGTGTTTTCAACCTCGGGAACACTAATTGAAGGAATAGTATGCGATCCGAAGCTCGCCCCTTTTTCCAGGTAGCTTAATAATTTGCTGCTCACGTCAAACCCAATATTCAACTGGGCTTCTTCCGTACTTCCCCCGATATGAGGGGTCAAGATAACATTAGGTAGTTTCTGTAACGGTGAGCTGAAGGCTTCTCCATTTTTTTCCGGCTCAACCGGGAATACATCAATTGCCGCGCCGGAGATTTGACCACTAACCAAGCATTCTTTCAAGGCTTCGAGATCAACTACTTCCCCGCGGGCATAGTTGATAAAGATGGCGCCGGGCTTCACATGTTTCAATACATCGGCAGTAATCATATTTTTCGTAGTCTTCGTAGAAGGTACATGTAAAGATATAATATCTGCTTGCCCGAATAATTCCTCTAGGGAACGTTGCGCTACCGCGTTACCCAGCGGCAATTTGATCTCGGTATCATAATACATCACGTTCATGCCCATCGCTTCGGCAAGCACACTCACCTGGCTCCCGATATTACCATACCCAACGATACCGAGCGTCTTACCTCTCAATTCATAACTCCCTTTGGCTTCTTTCATCCAAACCCCGTTATGGGCAGCGTTATTTTTATCCGGAATCCTACGGATTAACATGATTGACAATCCTATGACTAATTCGGCAACCGAACGGGTATTGGAATAAGGCGCATTAAATACGGCAACCCCCATTTCCGTAGCGCTAGCTAAGTCAACTTGGTTGGTACCGATACAAAAACAGCCGATGGCCTGTAATTTTTTGGCCGCTTCCAAAACGGGACGTGTAACATGGGTTTTAGAACGGATTCCCAATAAGTGAACATCCTTTACTGCCTCTATTAAATCCGCTTCACTTAGTGCCCCATTCAATTTACGAACGTTGGTATACCCCGCCGATGTAAATTCTGAAACTGCTACGTCGCTAATATTTTCCAACAGTAAAATGTTGATCTTCTCTTTCGGGTAACTGGTTAATTTACGCTCGCTCATATTATTAAGGTAAGTTTGATTCCGCTATGCCATAAAATCTTCCTATGATAATTCCCTGGCAAATGGTTGTTAATTTGAAGGCACGAAATTAGTTCGATTTTTAGAGTATTCAAATAACCCGCCCATGAAATTCGATATTGTCAAATAATTCGTTCTTTCATTGCGACTTGTTTAATCAAAATGCAGGGAAAGCTCTTAAATTTTTCTTAAAATTAACATTGTGGCATGATTTTTACGCTTGAATTACAATTGCTTCCTACCTTTGAAGCATGATAATTATTGGGGATATCTTACTATTATTTACGTGATGAATCGTTTGCATGCAGCAATACTAATGGCCATTTCCATATCTGTGGCCGGTTTACAAGCTTGCGGACCATCTAATGCTAAGCAGAAAACCGCATTGATGGCCCGTGTTGAAGTGGATACTACTTATACTATTAATCTTTCGGAAAGTGATGTCAAGTCTTTATTGGCTAGTTCCGAAACGAAGCGTATCCAATCAGAATTGAAGGATTTTTTCAACCATAAACTCGTTCGTAGCGGTTTTAGCGGTACAATGCTGGTTGCCAGGAAAGGTGTCGTGCTTTTCCAAGGGCATCACGGTTATGAAGATTATCCTAACAGGATTCCGATGGAAGATTCTTCCTCTTTTCAATTGGCTTCTATTTCAAAAACATTTACCGGGATGGGTGTTTTACAGCTTGTAGAGCAACAGAAAATTTCACTGGAAGATTCGATCCAACGATTTTTCCCAACCTTCCCGTATAAAGGCGTTACCGTGCGAACCTTGTTGAACCACCGCAGCGGATTACCCAATTACCTTTATTTCAGCGACTCGCTTTGGAAGGACAAACAAAAGTTGATGACCAACCTGGATGTGATCAACGTGATGACTTTGCATAAGCCACGTATTGAACACTTGCCTGATACGCATTTCCAATACTGCAATACCAATTACGTATTATTGGCTGCTATCATTGAAAAGGTTAGCCAACAACCTTTTGCCGATTATATGGCTTCTCATATTTTTAAGCCCCTCGGTTTAAAACATACTTACGTGTACACGCCGGATCAAGCCGCCCGCCCGCATCAAACGAAGAGCCATTATTATAACGGCAAATTAGTGGCCGATGATTGTTTCGACGGCGTGATGGGTGACAAAGGCATTTACAGTACTGCCAACGATATGTTGAAATGGGATCAAGCGCTCTATAGTGGCAGGTTTTTACAAGAAGAAACACTTAAGGAAGCTTTTACCCCTTATAGCCATGAAAAGCCGGGCGTAAAAAATTATGGCCTGGGTTTCAGGATGCTCGTTTATCCCGACCAAGCAAAAATCATTTACCATAATGGCTGGTGGCATGGAAATAACACGGTTTTTTACCGCTTTATCAAGGATTCAACTACCTTGGTGATCCTGGGAAATAAACAAAATAAAAATATTTATTTCGCGGTGAAACCTGTTCGGGAAATTCTCGGGGAAGGGCTCGATGATGAAGCTGGTGAGGATTAAGCAGCCAGCATAAGATATTTTAGAAACCCTCGCCGTATAAGACCCGGCGAGGGTTTCTTTATGCATCATACGCATTCACATCAATGTATGCCCGGGGTTACCGGTGATTATTCTTCCGAAGCTTCAGCGTTAATGTCTTTTTCAGCGATTTTAGTAAGTGCTACATCGGTTGCTTTTTCATTATCGAGCGTTTTCTGAAGTAGCTTAACCACTTCTGTATGTCCCATATTTTGAGCAAAAGTTCTTAATGTTCCGTAGGTCCCGATTTCATAATGCTCCACTTTTTGGGCGGCTAAAATCAATGCGGCATCCCTTACCATGCTGCCTTTGTCGGTATCGTCAATAATGGTGTTAGCCTCATCTAATAAGCCTTCCATGGCCTCGCATTTTTTTGCAGTGGCTTTTTCTCCCAATAAATCGAACACTTTTTCAAGCGTTTGAACGTGGGTATCTGTTTCTGCTGTATGCTTTTCAAATGCGGCTATTAGTTGTTTGCTGGTAGCAGCCTTTTGCATCTTGGGCAATGCTTTCACCAAGTGTTTTTCAGCCCAATAAATATCTTTCAGTTCATCGATGAAAAACTTGTGAAAATCCGAATTTTTCATTTGTTTTTCCCTGGCCATCAGCTGGGGATTCGTGTGAGTGGTATTCATGGTTTCAATTTTTTGGTTTACTTATACCATCCAATGATTCAAACACGATGCCTTGAATTGTTCGTTTTTAAGTTATTGATAACCAATTATTTATTTTGGTTCGGGGATTTTATCCCGTGGGGAGATTTCTACAATCACTGGAAATATTGCACCGGTTCGTGGGAGTTTAGCAGGGAACAATTGCCTGCGGTACTCGGGATTTTACATCATTTTTATTCATTGTTGTCGGACTAAAAATGCTTTAAAGGTACTTGAATTCCTTACCTGTTCAAGGATATAAGCGAAGGATGATACATTCAAAATCCGGGGTACTCCCAAGAGAACCGTGGAACTTCGCACCGTTGATAGCGAAGGGTAGCTTGGCTATACAGTAATAGAAAGGCCAGATCGAGCGATCAAATTGGTGGCCGTGATGGCCAATTTGTGCCCTTTTTTGGGCAAGCAAAAAAGTACAAGAAAGGAGTAGATGAACATTGAATCGAACTATAGAGGGATCAAAAGTACTCCCCGGTTAAAATTTAGTCGGACAACAATGAGTTTTATTTATCAATA
>Ga0164243_10007618_pt1 | contig 16143 bp, 21 predicted proteins | sample OricompcompostOP_FD_108781 | JGI IMG/M metagenome (GOLD analysis project Ga0164243, IMG submission 108781) | Organic Plus compost microbial communities from Emeryville, California, USA - Original compost - Organic plus compost (OP) | ecosystem: Engineered > Solid waste > Mixed feedstock >...
GCACCTCGACGCCCCTCTCTCCGACAAGGAATTCCAGGAACTCGACCGTTTCCTGCTCTGCGACCGCTGCGCCGAAGACGGCATGACGATGGACGCGCTGCACGGCTACCTGACCGCGCTCGCGATCGGGCCGGAACAGGTGCCGATGGCCGAATGGCTGCCGCAGGTATGGGGGTCGTTCGGCGCCCGGGGACCTCAGTTCAAGGATGAAAAGGAGGCGCAGCGGATCACCGGCCTGATCGCACGCTTCATGAACGAAGTGGTGACCACGTTCGAAGTCGCGCCGAAGGAGTTCGAACCGCTGTACTGCGAGCACGAGCACGAAGGCAGCACGCTGATCGACGGCGAGGCGTGGGCCTGGGGCTTCTGGCAAGGCATGCAGTTGCGCGCCGACGCATGGGAGCCGATCCATGCAGCCAACATCGCGGCGCTGTTGCGTCCGATCTACCTGCTCGGTGCCGACGAGATCGAGGAAGAGGAAGAAAAACTGGTGGACGACCCGGTCAAGCGGCACCGGCTGGCGGTCGAAGTCGAGGCGGCGATCCCGCACATCCACAAGTTCTGGCGGCCATTGCGCAAGTCGGCCGTGCAGCAGGTCCAGCACGCCGCGCCCAAGGCCGGACGCAACGAGTTGTGTGCCTGCGGCAGCGGAAAGAAGTTCAAGAAATGCTGTGGGGCCGGCGCCCGGTAGCGCAGCGGCCCCGCATCCGGCATTAGCGCGGCGAAACGTTCACCCGTACCGGCAGGCGCTTGCCCGGATCGTAGGGCAGCACCGCCGTTTCGGTGACGCCGCGGTATTCGTAGGTCACCAGATAACCGTTGGCGCGCGTCTGCCAACTGTCGACGGTATGGCATCGCTGTACCGGCTGGGTCTCGGACGCTACCGCCGTGTGGCCGTTGTTGTCGATCCGGTCGCCAACGATGGCGCCGGCGATCGCGCCTGCAGCCGTGGCCGCGGTGCGGCCGCTCCCGCCGCCGACCTGGTTGCCGAGGATGCCGCCGGCGATGCCGCCGATGATCGAGCCGGCCATACCGCGCTCCTGCTGGCGCTGCACCTGCACATACTCGGTCACGCACTCCTGGCGCGGCTGGTTGACCTTCTCATACTGCGGCGTGACGCTGACCACGCGCGCATAATCATCGAAATCGGCCGCCTGGACAAACGGCGCAGCGATCAGGCAAAGCACAAACGCGAGCCGCTTGGGTTGGACGTTCATTTCCCGCTCCTGTGAATATCGAGGCCTTCATGGTACGAGCTTGGTGCGGGGAAACAAATTTTGGAACGTAGAAAAATGTAACGGCTTGTATCCAACCCCTTGCGTTGCGCTCAGTTTTCCGGTTTGTCCGCGCGCGCAGCCGCGGCGCGGTTCAGTTGCACCAGCAGCGATCCCTTCACCATCGACAGCGCCACGTTGCTGCCCAGCTTGAATCCCTGCATCGCTGCGCTGTCCATTAGCTCCAGCACCTGCTCCCTGCTCAAGTACGCACTGTCCGCGCAGTCATGCAATACGGAGCGGTTGCGCGCGTTCAGATCGGCCACGATTTCTTCCGGTGTCATGTCTGTGCTCCTGTTCCGCCGTGCGGAAATATGATGGAAAAACTGTAGACCGCGTACATCTCCCCGGTTCTGTTCGAAGCCGCATGCCGCCCGTCCTGCTCTTGCGCGTGCTCAAGCAACTGAGGCGCATCGGGCAAATGTTCCCGCTTCGCGCGCTGGCCGCATGCTGTGTCTGCGGCCCCTCAATGGACGCACTTGCATAGTTGACTGCTGTCAAGGCATTGCCGGCATGACTCATTACCATCGATTCAAGTTCTCGTTTCCGCAATCTATTCATCGAGGAGAGACTGATGCTAAGGACATTCGCCGAGCCGAAGGTCGCAGAAGAAGGCGTGCGCTTTGTCGTGGAGGTGGGGTTTACGGAACGCGAATGCGTGGTGTCGAAAAATGCGCTGGCCCATCTGGGCCGGCGCGAGGGAGAAGCGTCGGATTTGATGCGCATCTACCGCACTTTCGAGGATCAGATCCACAGCGTCGCGCGGCGGCTGGTAGTGGCAGGGGTCAGCGGCTCGCCGCTGGTGCTCGGCGCCGCCTACTTCGTGTGAACGTGTGAGCAAACGCAGCGAATGCGCGCATCGGGGCGCACTCCTGCGAATTGTCAAAAATTTATCGGCGTGGTTACGCACAATAACCGACAGATCGAACCACCTTGGGGAACAATCAGATGAACGAAACCAAAGAGACCGCCGCTTCCGGACAATACCAGTACGATCCCAACAATCTGCTGGAATCGCTGATCGAACGCTTGAATCTGAAGAACGACGCCGCTCTTTCCCGTGCCCTCGAAGTGGCTCCTCCGCTGATCAGCAAAATCCGTCACCGCCGCCTGCCGGTCGGCGCATCGCTGCTGATCCGCATGCACGAGGTTTCACAGTTGAGCATCAAGGACCTGCGCGAACTGATGGGCGACCGGCGCACCAAGTTCCGTATCAGCGACAAGCAATTCAAGCCGAAGCAGCCGAATCCGTCCTGATACCGCAGTTACTCACAGCAACTGTGGTCAACCCTGTGGACAAGGCTGTGATGACTTGCGCAAGCCCCTGATCCGAAAGGATTTGCCGGCGGTGGCCAAAAAACTTGCCAGCGCCGGCGAACGGGCGACCAGCAGATCGGGCAGGCCCGAGACAGGAATGGATGAAACTCCTGTCCATGGCGCCCGCTGCGGGGAATGGCCTCCTTGCCCCGTGGTCTGATCCAGCGCAAGAAATGGGAGCGTGCGGCGCGTAGCATCGGCACGATCAACAGGAGCATTGCATGTCGCCAGCCGATGACCATCAGGTTCCTCCGGAACCTGTGCCGGGGGACGATCCGATGCCGGACAAGAATCCGGCGCCGGACGACGAACCCGTGCCCGACCAGCACCCCGTACTGAAGCCCGCCGAAAAACCGGCCGTTCCCGCCAGCCCAGCCTGATCACGGCCGCGCGGCGGCCTGCGGCATCCGCATTCCATGACCGAAAGCATGCCGGACTGGCTGCTCGCCATCGTCTATCTCGTCACGCCGTGGATCGTCCTGATTCGCGGCATGCCCTGGATCAGCATTCTGGTCCAGATTCTGATCGCGGTTCCGGTTGCCATCGCCATCCACGGCATCGCCACGCCCATTCTGCGCCGCCTGAGCGCCCCCCTGCGCTATTCGCGGCGCATTGTCGAGTACGGGCATCGCGCCGGCGGCCTGCTGGTCTTTCTGCTGCTGGTGCAGGTCATCCTGCGCAATGCACCGGATGACCTGGCGGGCCTGCAACTGGGGCGTCACCTGAATGCACTGACCCTGGTCGGCACCCTGACCTGGCTCGGCGTATCCGTGGTACATGCGATCGCGCAAACCATCGTCGAGCTCAATCCGCTCGATGCCCCCGACAATTTCCGCGCGCGCCGTGTCCAGACCCAGGCGCGCGTGCTGGCGCGCTCGGCGATCGTGCTGATTCTGCTGATCGGCACCGCGAGCGCATTGATGACGCTGCCGCTGCTGCGCCAGATGGGCACCAGCCTGCTCGCGTCAGCCGGGGTGGCCGGCATCGTGCTCGGCTTCGCCGCCAAGCCGGTGCTCGGCAACCTGCTCGCCGGCCTGCAGATCGCGCTGACGCAGCCGATGCAACTCGACGACGTCGTCATCATCGAGGGGGAATGGGGACAGATCGAGGAAATCACCGGCACCTACGTGGTGATCCGCATCTGGGACCAGCGGCGCCTGGTGGTGCCGCTGCAGTGGTTCATCGAGCATCCGTTCCAGAACTGGACCCGGCGCACCTCCGATATCCTGGGCGCCGTCACTCTGTGGGTCGACTACCGGATGCCGCTCGGCCCGCTGCGCGCCCAGACCGAGGCGATCTGCGCGGCGGCACCTGAATGGGACGGCCGGGTGTGCGTGCTGCAGGTGGTGGATGCCAGCGAACGGGCGATGCAGCTGCGCATCCTGGTCAGCGCCGGCAACGCAGGCCAGGCCTGGGACCTGCGCTGTCGGGTGCGCGAGGAGTTGCTGGATTTCGTGCAGCGCGAATATCCGCAATTCCTGCCGCGCCTGCGCGCCGAATTCGGACAGGCGGCGAACGCGCCGAGATCATCCTCGCCGCTGGGATGACGACTGCCCTGCTCCATTCGCAGATCGTTGACTGCGATCAAGACAAGGGGACATGCGCTTGCTAGAGTCGCTTTTCCACGTGGAGATCCGCATGAACGATCCGGTGCTCATCTGCGAATATCTGATCAAGGCCAGTTTCGATTACTGGACGGCCGTCTGCTATCCGTCCCTGTATGTTGCACGCTTCCTGTAGAGCTTGCGCGAGCCCGATTCCGGTACCTCCACGGATGGAAAATCCCATAAATATGGGTAGGCCCACCTGATGCAACAGTGTCTAATCTCGGATTCCCCATGAAAAGCCGAGCCTCAGTGCATGAAGAAGTCGCCAGATCGGGTCGCTTGCGCCAACTGCGGCGCCCCCCTCTCGGGGCAGACCGAAACCTGCCCCGCATGCACTGCCGCATGTCTTCATGGAGAAAGCTCGGGCGACCTGGGCTCGCCGCTGGTGCGGGAGTTCCGCGTGCTTCAGCTCTGCGGATTCGCGGCACTGGCGGCCGGCGTCCTGGCGGCCCTGGCCGATTCGCGCTTCGCAGCCATCGTGGCGCTGACCATAGGCCTGTCGATTTACCTCGTCGGCCTGCTCGGCGCTTGGTGGAACCGGCATAAATGAATCGGGCTCCTATCCGGTGATGACCACCGCTCCCGAATGCCATCAATGCAAATAGAAACGATAGGTCAATATCAGCTTCACCTGATCGCCCACGAATCGGGTCCGTCGCAGTGGGATCCGTTTGTCACTGTCATGAAATTCGACGCCGCGGTTCAGGATTTTGTCTGCGTGCTGGAAAAACATCATGCGGGGCCGCCGTGCGCCAGTTACGAAGCGGCGATCGAGACGGCGCGCCGGGCAGGTGCCGAATTCATGCGTTCAGGGATGAATCCGGCGAGTGTCGGCGGCAAAACCGATTGAAACCGCCGGTTGCCGTACAGTGATGCCGGAAAGGTTACAATCATGGGCGCATCCGAGGCATGCAAGGGCTTGATAAATTGCAATAATGGCATTCGGCGCCGGCCTTAGCATGATGTTGCGACGCCTTTCCGCACTGCCGTTCGCCCAGGGTGCCGGCACTTCACTTACTATCCGAATCGTCCATGGCACGAGTGCATACGCATTACGACAATCTGAAGGTGGCGCGTGACGCGCCGCCGGAAGTCATACGCGCCGCCTACAAGACGCTTTCGCAAAAGCATCATCCCGACCGGAACGGCAACAGCAAGGAAGCGATCCGCATCATCCAGTTGATCAACACGGCTTACGAAGTCCTTTCCGATCCCGTGCGGCGCAAGGAACACGACGAATGGATCGCCCGTACCGAGCGCGAGCAAAGCCATGAACCGGCTGCCGGGGAAGAGCGTCCGCACTCATACGCGCGCCGCTCGATGCGCAGTGTGCGCCGTTCGCACGGCCATTCGGCCCCGCTGTCGCGCCTGGCCCAGCAGGCCGGCCATCTGTGGGAACGCGTGCGCCGCAAGCTGACGCACAAGGTGTTCCGCAAGGTCTAATCCCGTCGGCGTGCCGTCGCGCCGGCTTGCCCTTCCGCTTTCTCGCCCTTTTCTCGTCTTCTCCTCGCCCTTGGCGCCGCCTTTTGGCATGCGTCCCGGATGCGCAACGGCGCCGATTGAGGCCGCGCAAGGGAAATACTGCTGCCCTGCACTGTCCGCAGTACCGCTTGTCTGTTCTCAATGGTGCCGCCTGCGCTTGTCGCTAAGGTCCTTCCAGGAACTCGCATCCCTGCGAGCAATCGTTCGAACCTTACGACAACGGCCTCCATCATGCCCGTCCCTTCCCTGCGCACCCTGCTGTCCATCCTCATGCTCGCGGCCGTCGCCGGCTGCGGCGGTTCGTCCTCCACGGACGTCTCACCGATCGAGACACCACCTGGCAATGAAACACCCGGCGGTGAACAGCCGGGCGGAGAGCAGCCCGGCAACGAAACACCGCCGGGTGAAGACGGACCGGCAATGACCATGCACTGCGTCGATGGCTCCGATTTCCAATGCAGTGGAGACACCGTCCTGCGCGTCGAAAACGGCGTCGCGCTCACCGATTCCGGCGTACAGGCCTATGGTGTTTCCACCAGCGACCTGGCGCCGGTCAACACCAATCCGACCGGCGCCAGCGGCTATCAACCCGCACAGGGCGGCAGCGCGGAAGTGCGGCTGGAAAAAGCGGCAAACGGGACGGTCGAAAACATTTACCTGCTGTTGCGCAACCTCGGTCTATCCTGGGATGGCAGCAATGAGCGTCCGCCGATCATCGAAACCTTCAATCCGACCCAAGGCCGGGTCGAACAGGGCACCGACGGGCGTCTGTCTTTCCTGCCGTTGCCGGACAGTTCGGACCTGACGTTCTACGACTTCGTCACCCTCGGCCCCGACGCGACCCAGGCCCACTACGCGAACAATCGATATTTCCCTCGCAGCGGCAACCCGTCGCGCTGCGCGCCGGACCTGGTCCCCTGTCCGGAAGTGGAGACCAACGGCGTGAGCAACGATGCGGGCGACTGGCGTACCGGCGGCAGCCGGCCAGACTGGTCCAGTGCGCAGCGTCTGCATGGCGATGGCGACGTCCATGCCGGCAACGGGCAGCCGGATGCAAACGGCGACCCGACCTGGCTGGCGGGCGGCAACGGCATCGGTGTCCCCTTCCCCGGTTCCAAGGGCTATCGCACGCTCGGCAACTGGGCCTATCGATACGCCAATCTCGCCACGTGGGAAACCCAGGATACGGTTCTGATCGAAGAGTGGGCGCATCTCGGCAACGAACACAACAAGATCCGGCGCGGGGTCGTGGCCTTCGGCGACGTGACCGCACCATCCGCAGTGCCGACGGCAGGTTCGGCCACCTATGCCGGTATCGCCTATGGCTGGTACACGCCGGACGGCACCACCGAGCCAGTCATCTACTGGGGCAATGCGACGGCGAGCGCGGACTTCGCTACCGGCGAGGTCGCCATCGTGATCCAGGACACCGTCACCTATGACGTGGACGGCAACCCGGTACCGGCCGCCCTGAACGCGACCGCCGCGCTTGGGAACAGCCAGGACAGCGCGCGTAACTACATGACCGCTCCGGCCGCCGCCGGAGCCATGAACGGCGGCCTGAGTGCGCGCTTCTTCGGGCCTGTGGCAAGCGGCGGGCCGGCCGAGCTCGCAGGCGCATACACGCTTTCGAACGCAGGCAGCGGCGAAGCCGTCATCGGCGGATTCATGGGAATGCGGCAATGAAAATGCGGCGGATGCGGTGCGGCTGTAACGGCGCGTAACGCGATTGGACAGCGCCCCGGGGTAGGACGATAGTGAGATTGAATTGTCCTATCTCCAATGGTGCTTCCAGCCCGCCGACATCGGTCGGCGGGCTTTTTCTTTGCGCGGCTTTTCGTTACATCACGTGTGGAATGGCGTCCGGTTCGACCGACCAGCCCGCATGCAGGTTGCCGGGATCATCGACATGACGCCATTGCGTGGCGCACAGATCGCAGACGTGATAGGTGACCCACGCCGCCTTGGCGTGACCTGGACGAGCAATGCGCTGAGTCAGACCGATCTGGCGCAAGCGCTCGTGCCGCCTCGCGGTACGCGTTCCCTGCGGCAGCGAATTGCATAACTCGCACTGCATGCGTGCCTCCCTCGTTCTATTGTTCTTCGCAGTCGTGCCACGGCCCGGTGGCGGCGGGAAAAGTGGACGTGGAGCAATTTTCCCCGGTGCAAGCAGGAGTGTTGCGCGGGGAAGGCAGGAATTTCTTGCGCCCGCTCAAGTCCGATGAAGTCAGCCGGAAGAACGGGAAAAATGCGCCCCATTCTTCTTTTGCAGTCGCCGACCGTCTGCCTATACTGCTGCGATAGCCCAGCGCAAAGAGGTCAGCATGGAGAAACTGCAGTCTCGTTCGCCCGGAAATTCCGCCTCGGTCGTCAGCGGCGCCATCCAGCGCGACGCGCCGGGCGATTTCGACTTGGCACGCCTGCGTCCGCGTGCCGGCGGCAAGAGCAAACCCAGCCGGGACGCCGTTGCGCGTTGCATCCACATCTGGGCCGCCGTTTATCGGTTGCACGACGATGACTGCACGGCTAGAGACCTGCAGATGCCGCCACGCGCCTGGTTTGGTCGTACCATGCCGCGGCTGGAACGCTTCGAATAGCTTTTCCGTTTCCGATACCACCGCCGGGACGACCGGCGGTCGATACACGGGCCGAATTCAGTCCGCGCAGATCGCCTTCTTCGGAAACCTGACGATGAAGGTGCTGCCCTTGTTCGGCGCCGATTCGATCGCCAGCGTCGCGTCGTGACGCAGCAATACGTGCTTGACGATGGCCAGGCCGAGGCCGGTGCCCTGCGTCTGGCGTGAACGGCTCTTGTCGACCCGGTAGAAACGCTCGGTCAGGCGCGAAATGTGCTCGGGGCTGATGCCGATGCCGGTGTCGCGCACCGCGAACTGCGGCACGCCGTCGCGCAGGGCCCAGACGATGTCGATGCGCCCGTGCTCGGGCGTGTATCGCACCGCATTCGAAACCAGGTTGCCGAACGCGCTGCGCAACTCCTCAGCGCCACCCCTGATATCCGGGCCGTCGCATTCCAGCGTGATCCGGTGGCGTCCGCCGGAAAGCGCCTCCGCTTCCGCATGGATCTGCTCAAGCAAAGTGCGGATGTCGACCCGTTCAGGCCGCAGCGGATACTCGATCGATTCGAGACGCGTGAGCGTGAGCATGTCCTCGACCAGGTTCTGCATGCGCTGCCCCTGCTCGCTCATCAGCTTCAGGTGCGCCATGCGCGTCTCCTCGTCGAGGTCCGGCTGGCTGCAGGCGATCTCCAGGAAGCCGTTGATGACGGTCAGCGGCGTGCGCAGCTCGTGCGAGGCGTTGGCGATGAAGTCGCGCCGCATCATCTCGATGCGCTGCGCTTCGGTAGCATCGTGCGTGACCAGGATCTGGCGCCGGTTCTCGAACGGGATGATCTGCACGATCAGCTTGCGGTCGCGCAGGCTGAGGATCAGCGGCTGCTCGTAGCGCCCGAGGATCACGTAATCGATGAAGGCCGGGCTGCGCACCAGATTGGTCACGCGCATGCCCTTGTCGCGTTCCAGATGCAGGCCCAGATGCTGCTCGGCGGCGGTGTTGCACCACTCGAGGAACAGCACGTCGTCCATGATCACCACGCCGTCCGGCAGCAGGCCCATGGCCTGGCGAAAGCGGGTCAGCCATTCGGACAGCTCGGTCTGGTGCTTCTCGTCTTCGCGCCGCAGCTTGTACAGGCGCGAGAATACGTCGGACCAGGCGCCCCACCCGTCCGGCAGGCGCGAACTGGATGGGTTCTCCAGCCAGTTCGAAAGCTGGAGCAGATAATTCAACTGCACGTACAGGAACACGCCCAGACCGAGCAAGGCCGCCACCAGGCCGGCAGTCAGACCGAAGAAGTACCAGACGATTCCGGCGCCGAGCAGCATGAAGAACAGGCGCAGGGCTGCCGGCACCCAGAACACGAGCCGTGGATTCATAAAGGGAGGGAGGCTTTTACTTCTCGGAGAGCATGTATCCTACACTACGCACCGTCCTGATCAGGGACTCGCCCTCCTTCAGGGCCTTGCGCAGGCGCAGCACGTGCACGTCGACCGTGCGCTCCTCGATCGCCACGTGGTCGCCCCACACCTTGTCGAGCAACTGGCTGCGCGAGAACACGCGGTCCGGGTTCGCCATCAGGAATTTCAGCAACCGGAACTCGGTCTGGCCGATGTCGACGCGCACGTCGTTCACCGCCACCGTGCAACTGGCCGGGTCGAGCCGCACCGGTCCGGCGCTCATCACGCTGTTCGCATGCTCCGGACTTTTCCGGCGCAGCAGCGCCTTGATCCGGGAATGCAGTTCGCGCGGCGAGAACGGCTTGGTGATGTAGTCGTCGGCCCCCTGGTCGAGGCCGGCGATCTTGTCTTCTTCCATGCTCTTCGCGGTGAGCATGATGACCGGCAACTGGCCGATGTTGCGGTCCGCGCGGATCCGTGACAACAGCTTCAGGCCGCTCTGGTCCGGCAGCATCCAGTCGAGCAGGACGAGTTGCGGCGTCTCGCGCTGCATCACGTCCCAGGCCTGGCCGACGGTTTCCACCGCCTGCGTGGCCCAGCCGGAGTCCTTCAGCGAAAACGTGATGAGCTCGACGATGGGCGGCTCGTCCTCGACGATCAGGATCGTGGTCTTGTCGCCCGCCATCCTAGTGTCCTGTCCCGTAGACACTAGTTACGCCTGGTCGGCGTTGCTGTGGCCGTAGTCGGTATGCCGGATGTCCTCGCCCTTGACGACGTAGATCACGTACTCGGCGATGTTCTTCGCGTGGTCGCCGATGCGTTCGATCGCCTTGGCTGCCCACAGGGTGTCGAGCGCGGCCGAGATCGTGCGCGGATCTTCCATCATGAAGGTGATCATCGTGCGCAGCACCGAGCGGAACTCGTGGTCGACCGCCTCGTCGCCGGCGATGATGCGGGTCGCCTGCGCATCGTCGAGGCGGGCGAATGCGTCCAGCGCGTCATGCAACAGGTCGCTGGTGGACGCGGCCATCACGCGGATCGCCTCGTACGGGTTGAGCGTGCCGACGCTGCCGCGCGCGCGCAGGCTCTTGGCGGTGCGCGCGATCTTGGTTGCCTCGTCGCCGATGCGCTCCAGGTCGGTGATCACCTTCAGCGTCGCGATCACGGTGCGCAGGTCGTTGGCCGCCGGCTGGCGCTTGACGATCAAGTGGCTGCAGGTATCGTCGAGCGTGACTTCGAGGCGATTGACTTCCTCGTCCTTTTTCTGCAGTTCATCCGCGTGCGCGGCATCGCCGGTCTGCACGCACTCGACGGCTTCCTTGAACTGGCTCTCGACCAGGCCGCCCATCAGCAATACCTTGGAGCGGATCGCTTCGAGATCCATGTCGTACTGTTTTGAGGAATGGTCGCCTGGCATCCTGTTCTCCTGATATCGTTTCTTCGCGTGCCCGGCCGGCTCAACCGAAACGGCCGGTGATGTAGTCCTGGGTTTCCTTCTTGCCCGGATTCATGAAGATCTGGTCGGTCTCGCCGAATTCAACCAGCTCGCCCAGATACATGTAGGCGGTGTAGTCCGAACAGCGCGCCGCCTGCTGCATGTTGTGGGTCACGATCGTGATCGTGTAATCCTCCTTCAGCTCGGCGATCAGTTCCTCGATCTTGGCCGTCGAGATCGGGTCCAGCGCCGAAGTCGGCTCGTCCAGCAGCAGCACGTCCGGCTTGACGGCGACGCTGCGCGCGATGCACAGGCGCTGCTGCTGCCCGCCGGACAGCGACAGGCCGCTCTTCTGCAGCTTGTCCTTGACCTCGGTCCAGAGCGCAGCCTTCTTCAGCGCCCATTCGACGCGCTCGTCCATTTCGCCGCGCGACAGGTTCTCGTACAGGCGCACGCCGAACGCGATGTTGTCGTACACCGACATCGGAAACGGCGTCGGCTTCTGGAACACCATGCCGACCTTGGCGCGCAGCACGTTAACATCCTGTCCGGATTCGAGGATATTGCGGCCGTTGTAGATGATGCGTCCTTCGGCGCGCTGTCCCGGGTACAGGTCGTACATGCGGTTCAGCGTGCGCAACAGCGTCGATTTGCCGCAACCGGACGGACCGATGAAGGCGGTGACCTTCTTTTCGTAGATATTGAGGCTGACGTTCTTCAGCCCCTGGAAGGAGCCGTAGAAGAAATTGAGGTTCGAAATTTCGAGCGTGGCCTTGCCGGTCATTGGATACCTTGGTCGGTCAGGTTAGGACGTAACTTTCTGGCGGAACAACGTGCGCGACAGGATGTTGAGCAGCAGCACGCTGAACGTGATCAGCAGCGCGCCGCCCCAGGCCAGCGAGCGCCAGTTGTCGTACGGGCTCATTGCGAACTGGAAAATCACCACCGGCAGGTTCGCCATTGGTGCATTCATGTCGGCGCTGAAGAACTGGTTGTTCAGTGCGGTAAACAGCAGCGGCGCCGTTTCGCCGGAAATCCGCGCGACGGCGAGCAGCACGCCGGTCACGACACCCGCCTTCACTGCGCGCAGGCGCACCAGCAGCGCGACCTTCCAGCGTGGGGCCCCGAGCGCGAACGCGGCTTCGCGCAGGCTCGACGGCACCAGCTTGAGCATGTTGTCGGTGGTGCGCACGACCACCGGAATGGCGATCAGCGAGATCGCGAAGGTGCCGGCCCAACCGGAGAAATGATGAACATTCGCGACGTAGATCGCGTACACGAACAGACCGATCACGATCGATGGCGCCGACAGCATGATATCGGTGACGAAGCGCGTGGTCTGCGCCAGCCAGCTTTCCTCGCCGTATTCGGCAAGATAGACGCCGGCCAGGATGCCGATCGGGGTGCTGATCAGCGTCGAAGCGCCGACCATCAGCAGGCTGCCGACGATCGCATTCATCAGGCCGCCGCCCTCGCTGCCCGGAGCCGGCGTGCTTTCGGCAAACATCGCCAGGCTCAGCGCGCCGAAGCCCTTGATCAGCAGCGTAAACAGAATCCAGCCGAGGAAGAACAGGCCGATCGCCATCGCGAAAATGGACAGCGCAATGCCGACCCGGTGCTGCAACAGGCGGCGGCGGTAGACGGGATTCATCATGTCTTCGTCCCTTCCCGGCGCGACATGCCGATCAGCATGAACTTGGCCGCGGACAGCACGATAAAGGTAATCACGAACAGGATCAGGCCGAGCGCGAACAGCGAGGACAGGTGCAGTTCGGTCGCGGCTTCGGCGAATTCGTTGGCCAGCGTCGAGGCGATGCTGTTGCCCGGTGCGAACAGCGACCAGGACAGATTGTGCGCATTGCCGATCACGAAGGTGACCGCCATCGTCTCGCCGAGCGCGCGCCCGAGGCCGAGCATCACGCCGCCGACGACGCCGACGCGCGTGTAGGGAAGCACGATCTTGCGCACCACTTCCCATTTGGTGCAACCGAGACCGTAGGCCGATTCCTTCAGCACCGCGGGAACGATTTCGAACACGTCGCGCATCACGGAGGCGATGAACGGAATGATCATCACGGCCAGGATCAGGCCGGCGGTCATGATGCCGATACCCATCATCGGACCGCTGAACAGCTCTCCGATCAGCGGCAACTGCCCGAGCGTGGCCTCCAGCGCCGGCTGGACATAATCGGCGAACAGCGGCGCGAAAATGAACAGGCCCCACATGCCGTAGATGATCGAAGGCACGCCGGCCAGCAGTTCGACCGCGGTGCCGAGCGGACGCTTGAGTCCGCTCGGGCAGATCTCGGTCAGGAACAGGGCGATGCCGAAGCTGATCGGGAACGCGACCAGCAAGGCGATGAAGGAGGTCGCCAGCGTGCCGACGATGGCAATCAGCGCGCCGTATTTGTCATTGACCGGGTCCCATTCGATCGTGGTGACGAAGGCCGGGCCGAACTCGCGGAAAGCGGGCCAGGAGCTGATCATCAACGATACGATGATGCCCAGCAGGACGAACAAAACGCTCAGCGCGAAGATGAGCGTGACTTTATGGAACAGAAAGTCCTGTATCCGCTGCTTGCGTACCGTGAATAGGAGGGAGCGCTCGGCGGCCGACTGGTCTCTGCTGTCTGCGATGGTGGCTTGGGTCACGTTCGAGGGACGGTCAGTGAAAAACTGCCGGAAAGTAAAAGTGGGCTGCGCCCGAATATTATCCGAAGATGACATTCAGAGCGACAGCCCGGGCTGCGGATTGGGACGGATAGGCCGGATTACTTCCAGACCGGCTGGCCGTTCGCGCCCTTGATCTGCTTCTTCCAGGCATCCTGGATCAGGTTGACGACTTGATCCGGCAGCGCGACGTAGTCGAGCTCGGAAGCCATCTTGTCGCCATTCTTGAACGACCAGTCGAAGAACTTCAGCACTTCGGCGCCCTTGGCGGGATCGGCCTGGTTCGTGTACATCAGGATGAACGAAGCGGCGGTGATCGGCCAGCTACCCTTGCCCGGAGCGTTGGTCAGCACCACGCCGAAGCCGGGGGTATTGACCCAGTCGGCGCCTGCGGCAGCGGCCTGGAAGCTCGCTTCGTTCGGCTGCACGAACTGGCCTTCGCTGTTGCGCAACTGGGCATGCGAGATCTTGTTGCGCTTGGCATACGCGTACTCGACATAGCCGATCGCGTTGCGGATGCGCTGGACGTTGGCGGCCACGCCTTCGTTACCCTTGCCGCCGATACCGGTCGGCCACTTCACTGCCGTGCTGGAGCCGATCTTTTCCTTGAATTCCGGGCTGACCTTGGACAGGTAGTTGGTGAACTGGAAGGTTGTGCCCGAACCGTCGGAGCGATAGACCGGGTTGATCGAGGAATTCGGCAGCTTCAGATCGGGGTTCAGTTCGGCGATCTCCGGGGCGTTCCACTTCTTGATCTTGCCGGTATAGATGCCGCTCAGGACTTCGCCGGAGAGGCGCAACTGGCCCGGACCGACGCCTTCGAGGTTCACGATCGGCACCACGCCGCCCATGATCGCGGGGAATTGCATCAGGCCGGATGCTTGCAGGTCTTCCGCGCTAAGCGGCATGTCGGATGCACCGAAGTCGACCGTCTTGGCCTTGATCTGCTTGATGCCGCCGCCCGAACCGATCGACTGGTAGTTCAGGCTCACGCCGCTGGCCTGCTTGTAGGCCTCGGCCCACTTCGCGTAGACCGGGTACGGGAAGGTGGCGCCGGCGCCGGTGATCTGCTGCGCGCTCGCCGCGGAAGTAATCGTGAGTGCCGCGACGCCCAGCACGGCGGATTTCAGGAATTTGTTCAGTCGCATATGTGCTCCTTCGGTTGTCAGTCAAAAAATTGACAGGGCGAACTCTATCCGACAAATGTGACAGCTTCGTGACACAGACAGATGGCATTGAATTAAAGTGCCTGCCAAACCGGAAGATGCAGTGAATGCAACGCCTATTTGGTACCGAACAGGCGGTCGCCGGCATCGCCCAGGCCGGGGACGATATAGGCGTCCTCGTTGAGCCGCTCGTCGAGCGATGCGACGAACAGCCTGACGTCCGGATGCGCATCCTGGAACACCTGCACGCCTTCCGGCGCGGCCACCAGCGCCAGGAACAGGATGCGTTCGGCCGGCACGCCCCGCTTTTTCAGCACATCGATCGCATGCACGGCGGAATTTCCGGTGGCGACCATCGGGTCGCACAGGATGAAGGTGCGATCGGGCAGGTCCGGCAGCCGTACCAGGTATTCGACCGGCTCGTGGGTGTCGTGGTCGCGGTAGACGCCGATATGCCCGACGCGCGCGGACGGAATCAGGTCGAGCAGGCCGTCGCTCATGCCGATGCCTGCGCGCAATACCGGCACGATCGCCAGCTTGCGTCCGGCGATCACCGGTGCCTCGATGCTCTGCATCGGCGTGTCGATGCGGCGCGTGGTCAACGGCAGGTCGCGCGTGACCTCGTATCCCATCAGCAGCGTCAATTCGCGCAGCAACTGGCGGAAGGTGCGCGTCGAGGTTTCCTTGTCGCGCATGTAGGTGAGCTTGTGCTGGATCAGCGGGTGATCGAGGATGTAGAGATTCGGAAAGCGCGGATCCTGTTTCATCGCTGGCGGCCGGTCGGTTGGAATGGCAGCGAGTTTAAAGCAAGGACGAGAGCGCGTGCAGGACCAGCCCGACCAGTCCGCCGACCAGGGTGCCGTTGATGCGGATGTACTGCAGGTCGCGTCCGACCTGCAGCTCCAGCTTGCGCGCCATAGTCTCCGCATCCCATTGCCGGATCACGCGTGCGACCAGATCGGCAATCGTCTCGCGCCGCGATACGATTGCTTCGGTGGCGACGATGCGTATCCACTGGTTCAGCTTGCCGCGCACGCGCGCCTCGGCCAGCAGTTCGGTGCCGAAGGTGCGCAGGGCTTCGTCCAGCTTCCTGCCGAGCGCCGAATCCGCGGACTGCCCCTCGGCTTCGAGGCGCGCCTTCAGGTCGCGCCACAGATCGACCGAGAAATCGCGTGCGACCGGATGCCCGAGCGCCTCGCCCAGCACTGTGTGCATCCGTGC
>Ga0164243_10007620_pt1 | contig 16141 bp, 14 predicted proteins | sample OricompcompostOP_FD_108781 | JGI IMG/M metagenome (GOLD analysis project Ga0164243, IMG submission 108781) | Organic Plus compost microbial communities from Emeryville, California, USA - Original compost - Organic plus compost (OP) | ecosystem: Engineered > Solid waste > Mixed feedstock >...
GCTGGAAAGAAAAACGGGGCCGTAGCTCAGTTGGGAGAGCGCTACAATGGCATTGTAGAGGTCAGGGGTTCGACTCCCCTCGGCTCCACCAGGTTTCGCAAAACCCCGGCTCGGCAACCGCCCGGCCGGGGTTTTGTCATTTTGGGGCGATCCGTTTTCCTGGATTGAATGATCGCCGCGAATCGCACTCCGCGCCGGTCTGCGGATTACGCGATTTCCCACCCGCCTCCCGCTAAAGAAGATGCAGAGTCAGTAGATCAGACCAGGGCTCGGCCCCAACAGGCAGGCCTCGTTATGCGTGGTCAGGAGAAGTAAGAGCGGCGACAATCTGCCTTACGGCCTGCGTGACGTGAAACTTCCGCCCGAACAACGTCCGACAGCGCTCAGGCAGGCCGTGGTCGCGGTCGATCCGCTCCAGAAGGTCGATCGTCAGGTCTTCCAGCTCATCGATCTGGTTGCTCTCGCAGGCGACGCCAACATTCTCGGACCGAATGATGCCGACCAGATCGTTACCCGCATTTACGTTCGCCAGAACCGGCAGGCCGCTCTGCATGTAGGTCAGGAATTTTCCCGGAATGTTGTGCGAGCGATGGCGGTGATCGAGCGCGACGATCCCAGCGCTGCACTGGGCATAGAGCGCAGGGATCTCGTCGGGGTGAATTTCGTCACAGAACAGAACATTATCGAGATGGCGCTCGGCGGCCGCCATCTTCAGCCGCTCCGCATCACTGCCACGACCGACAAAGAGGAATCCCACATCCCTGCGAGGAGCGAGCCGTTGCGCGAGATCGACGATGATATCGAGCCCCTGCGCCACACCCATGTTGCCTGCATAGACGAGGACTTTTCTGCCAGCGAGGGACGTATCCTCTACCCGGATGGTGCAGGGCGCGTCAGCAGGCTCGTCGAGCCAATTCTGGAGCACTTCGAGCCGTCGCCCAGGCTTTCGCGTCCAGGCTTCGAAATAGCGACGATTGCCGGGCGTCTGGACGCCAATCACATCCGCCACGGAATATTGATAGCGCGCGACCGCGTCGAAGAAGCGATAGGGGAGTCCGCGGCCCATCAGGCCCATGTCCACCGCCCATTCCGGAAAAATGTCCCGAATGATCAGGTAGCCCCGGCACCCGCTGGCCCGCTTGAGGCGGGCGGCAAGCGGGCCATGAAAGATGGAAGGCGCATACCAGGCCACGCCATCCCAGGTCTCGCGGGCCAGCGGGCTGCGGTGCAAATTGCGCGACATTGCGAACGGCATGACGAATTCGGCGAGGGTGCGACGCACAAGGCCGATGTCCTTGGTCCGCGGCGCTTTCAGTCGCAGGATGCGCGCTCCGTCGAAATCCTCGATCTTCCAAGGCCCATCAAGGTCGGGCGTGGGAAGCATCACGGTCAATGCGTGTCCCTGCCGGACGAACTCGCGAGCGAGGTCCCGCAGTTGGACTGCGCCGGAGGTCCGCAAGGGCGGGAAGGTATCGGCGATCAGCGCGATCCGCATGATATTTTCAGTACTTCTTCCAGACCACGCGATTCACATAATCCGTATAGCTGTGGATAATACGCACGACCTTCTCGGAGACGTTCGGCATCGAGTAGTCCGAGACCAATCGCAGGCTGCGCTCTTCTCCACGCGGCTGGGATGCGAGGATCGCGAGGCCCTGCCGGACCCGATCGACCTCAAGCCCGACCATCATCACCGAGGCCTCTTCCATACCTTCCGGGCGCTCATGCGCCTCACGCAGGTTCAGTGCAGGAAAGTTGAGGATCGAGGATTCCTCGGTGATCGTGCCGCTGTCAGACAGCACGGCCTTCGCATGCATTTGGAGATGGACATAATCGAGGAAGCCGAGCGGCTTCATCAGCCGGACCTGAGGGTGGAAGCGTGCGCCCGTTGACTCCATCCGGTTACGGGTGCGCGGATGGGTCGAGACGACCACCGGCAGGTCGTGATCCTCCGCCACCGCGTTCAGCACCTGCACTAGCTTCGCGAAGCTCTGATCGGACTCGATGTTTTCTTCGCGATGGGCACTGACGACGAAGTAGCGCTCCGCCTCCAGCCCAAGCCGGGCAAGCGCATCGGAAGCCCGGATCTGCGGCATGTAATGATGCAGCACTTCATACATCGGGCTACCGGTTTTAATAACCTGATCGGGCGGCAGACCCTCACGCAGCAGATACTCGCGCGCAATGGTGCTGTAGGTCAGATTGATGTCGGCGGTGTGGTCCACGATCCGACGGTTTGTCTCTTCTGGAACCCGCAGATCAAAGCAGCGGTTGCCAGCCTCCATGTGGAAGATCGGCACCTTGCGGCGCTTGGCGGGGATGACCGAAAGGCAACTGTTGGTATCGCCCAGCACCAACATCGCTTCCGGCTGCACCTCGGCAAGCACGCGATCCACCAACGTAATCAGGTTGCCGATTGTGTTGGCCGCGCTGGTGCTGCCCTCAGCACTGCTCAAGAAGTAGTCCGGCTTCCGGACGCCAAGGTCGTCAAAGAAGACCTGGTTAAGTTCATAGTCATAGTTCTGGCCAGTATGGACCAACACATGATCGGTGTGTCGGTCGAGCGCGGCAAGCACGCGCGAGAGCCGAATGATCTCGGGCCGTGTTCCCACGACCGACATGATCTTGAGTTTCCGCATCGTCAGACCTTGCTGGGAATCGTGTCGGGCCGTGCGCGATCGAAGATCTCGTTCGCCCAGAGCATCACGATCATCTCGTCCGTCCCGATGTTGGTAATATCATGGGACCAGCCGGGAACGGTCTCCACAATCTGCGCTTCTGCTCCTGAGGTCCGCAATTCAACATGCTCACCAGTCAGTAGGTGGCGGAAGCGGAACAGGGCTTCGCCTCGGATTACAAGGAACTTTTCTGTCTTCGAGTGATGGTAATGCCCGCCGCGCGTCACGCCCGGATGGGCGGTGAAAAAGCTGAACTGTCCACAATCGGGCGTCTTCAGCATCTCCACAAAAACCCCGCGCGGATCGGCATACTGCGGCACTTTGTAGGAGAAGTCTTCCACGGGAAGGTAGCTGAGGTAGGTGGCATGCAGCGCGCGGACCAGTCCCGTTCCGGTGCGCTCCGTCACGAGCGTTTCCCGGCTGGCGGCAAAGGCGCGGATCTGCACGGCAAGTTCATCCAGCGTGATCTCGTATTCCGGTGTCACCGTACCGAAACTAACTCCCTTGGCCGCATTCTCAACGGCGGCGATCAACGCGGTCACCACATCGTCGATATAGACCAGACGCAGCCGGGCGTCGGGATCGTTGATCTGAATGGGCAAGCCACGGGCGATGTTATGGCAGAAGGTGGCAACAACCGAATTGTAGTTCGGCCGACACCATTTCCCGAAGACCCCCGGCAGGCGGAAAATCACCGCCGGGTTTCCGGTTTCCTCGGCAAGGGCCTTCACCGCTTCTTCCGCCGCCAGCTTGCTACGCCCGTAGGGGTTGTCCCGCTCCGCCTGGATCGAGGAGGCCAGAATCAGTGGTATCCGGCGGCTTGATCCAGCCACAGCGCTCCGGACGGCATCGCAGAGCGTCCGGGTCAGACCCGCGTTCACCCTGTCGAACGAGGCCTCATCCTTCGGGCGGTTCTCACCGGCAAGATGGATGATCGCATCGGCCTCCGCCATAAGGGCAGGTAGGCGCGCCGGATCATCGCCGCGTCCAAACGGGATCACGGTGATGCGGCTGCCTTCCCCACAGCGGACCGTCAGGTTCCTGCCGATGAAGCCATGCGCCCCTGTGACGAGGATACGCTGAACCGGATCAGCCATTACCTATTCCTCGGGCTCGACATTCTCACCCCGCACAATGGCCTGAATGAAGTGGAGTTTCATCAACAGATCCTGCATGCCCTTCACATCCAGGCGGGTGGTGTTGTGCGAGTTGTACTCCACCGCCTGCGAGATTTCGATCTGCCCGCGTTCAACAAACTTTCCGTAGTTGAGATCGCGCAGGTCCGGCGGTACGCGATAGTAATTGCCGAGGTCTTCGGCTGCCACCATCTCTTCGCGGCTCAGCAGCACCTCGAAAAGCTTCTCGCCATGCCGCGTGCCGATAACGTTGATCGGATGCTCCGGAACGCCCAGCAGACCGGTCAGGGCCTGGGCGAGTGTCTCGATTGTGGCCGCGGGTGCCTTCTGGACGAAGATCTCGCCCGGGCGGCCGTTCCTGAAGGCATAGAGCACTAGGTCCACCGCGTCATCCAGCGTCATCATGAAACGGGTCATGGATCCGTCGGTGATCGTGATCGGCTGGCCGGCGCGGATCTGGTTGGTGAACAGCGGGATCACCGAACCGCGAGAGGCCATCACGTTGCCGTAGCGGGTGGCGCAGATCACCGTGTCGTTGCTCGAGCGCGACTTGGCGACGATCACCTTCTCCATCATCGCCTTGCTGATGCCCATGGCATTGATGGGGTAGACCGCCTTGTCGGTGCTGAGGCAAACCACGCGCTTCACGCCGCAGTTGATGGCGGCTTCCAGCACGTTTTCGGTGCCGAGCACATTGGTCTTCACCGCTTCCATCGGGTGGAATTCGCAGGACGGCACCTGCTTCAGCGCCGCGGCATGATAGACGTAATCCACGCCGCGCATAGCGTTCAGGATGGACTGATAGTCGCGCACGTCCCCAATGTAGAACTTCAGCTTGGAGCTGTTGTATTTCTTACGCATATCATCCTGCTTCTTCTCGTCCCGGCTGAAGATGCGGATTTCGCGCAGGTCGGAATCGAGAAAACGGCGCAGAACGGCATTTCCGAAGGAGCCGGTGCCGCCGGTGATAAGCAGGGTCTTGTCGGTGAACATGAACGCTCCAATCAGATCGCAGAAGACAGAGTTGGAAGTTCGCTAACGAGCGGAAGTAACGAGCGCAAGGTACTTTTCTACCCGCTTACGGGGACTGGAGAAGCTTATTGCGTGATCGCGGGCGGCACGCAATGCCTGTCGATCAGCCCCCTCCCCCCCAAATATGGTAGCGACCCGGTCCGCCGCGCTTTCCGGATCCATGGGATCGAAATAATGAGCATGAGGACCGCAAACATCGCGGTTGAACGGACGATCTGATGCGATCAACGGACGCTCCATGGCCATAGCCTCAAGCGGCGTCGCTGAAAAGCACTCAAGCAGCGAGGGAAAGACGATTGCGTCCATGGCACGGTAAAAGTTAGGGCACTGCGCCACGGTCAGCGGCCCAATGTTTACACATGCCGCTCGAAAATCAGGGGAACAGGCCTGCCACTCCTCGTCGGTGAAAGTGACAAAGAACTTGGCCCGGATGCCATGCTTCCTTTCCAGAGCGCCAGCCACCTGCGGGAATATCGCCGTGTTCTTGTGCAGATAGTTCCTGCCCAGAAAACCGAGGCGCACGTCGCACTCTACATCCGGGATATCAACATTCTGCCAGAGATCTTCCCTATGGTAGATCGACGACAGGCAGTTATGCACCACATGTATCCGCTCTGCCGGAATGCCCAGTTCACGGACCAGCCCCTGGCGAACGTGCTCCAGTTCCACAACCAGGACATCGGCGCGCCGGAAGAACCAGCTTTGGATCTTGAATTTTAGACGCATCTTCAACCGCTGCAACAGCGGCAACATCGCATAGCATTCATTATTTGGATAGATAATCCACGGCTGGGCGAAGCCCACGATGTTCCGGAAGGGCGTCGGCCACCGGTAGAGCGGACCGAAAACTGTAAAAACGGTATCAAAGCTGTCCATGCTGCTCTTGCGGAAAAGACCGAGAGGATTAAAGCCATAAGTGTTCTCGACACTATATGACACCGACTGAGGAACCGTGTATCCGGAAGCACCAAGGTTTCGGTGCACCTCGTCCGAAACGAGCAAGGCGAGCCCATGGGGCAAGTTCAAGCTCGACATTTCAGTTATGAACGATGTCGCAACCTGGACTCCACCGCCCACGTGGAGATTAGAGGAGTTAATCAAAATCATAGGAAATTCACATAGTCCAAAGATCGCACGTGCGCATCCGAAAATACACCATATAAATTACGGGAAGGAAAACCGTCTCCATTCAAGAGGCAATCTTCTGAGACCCCCGACTTTTGCTTCTCCATTAAAACCAGACAGGACCCAGTCGATAAGTTATAAAGCAATGAAATCCAATTCAATACAATCAGGCCTTTTGCTTCGGGGAGCCAACGATATCCGCCTGCGCGACACAGATGAAGCGGTAAAGAAAAATAGCGGCAATAGTGGCTAGCAGTCCGAAGACTGCGGTTTGAGTGCCTCCGAACCAGATCAAGGTTACCGAGAAATGCAGTTTAAACAGCAAAAATCCATAAACCGGCTGCTTTTCCGCCAGAGCCGTTGCGATCTTTTTCTGAATAATCCCAAGACCGAAGCAGAGCACGCAATGCAACAATAGTGCAAGCATGCCCCCGATGGTGAGTATCGGGAGGGCTGGCATGAAGCCGGAAAGCTTGGTCCCAACCTCATCATAATGATTATATAGGGAAATCGGAAGATAGCGGAAAGCTATATAGTCTGGCCCGCTTTTGAACCAGCCGCATCCGAAATAGCACTCAGGCCGCTGTGGGAGCAGCGAGAGCGCCGCTGGATCCTCAACGACACTCCACAACAGCTGGGATTGCAATGCGGCCCGGACCAGCACAAAGGCGGCTTCACGATCTTGCAGGACATAGGAAAGTGCGATGGTGATCAAAAGCAGCGCAGCAATGACCCCACCCAGAACTATGTGCCTTGCCGTGAAGCGAAATTCCGGAAGCACCCCAACCAGAACGACCAGCCAGACGTTCAAGAAGGAAATAAAAAGGCTGAATTTCTCGCCGAGTACCAGCAGACCGGCAAGAATGTAGGCGATCAGGATCAGTGGTGGCAGGAGCGTTTTGCCCGCCGACCGCTGCCTCCACAGGTAAAGATATGCAACGAAGAAAAAAGACTGTGTAATCAGGCTGGGCAAAATAGATGAGCCCGGCGGCGCCAATGTCCGCCAGAAGGTAACGCGATCAACACCGCTCAGGACAGGCCCACCGGTTAAAATGAAGACATATGCAGACAGGAGAAGGCTCGGCAGGACGAAAGCAAGGATGATTGTTCGGTCTATCCCAGACGGAAATCGCAGCGCCTTCTTGCGAAGCCAGACCAGATTTGCATTGCGATAGCCGAGAAATGTCGCCTCGATACCAACCACGAAAAAACCGAGCATTAGCCAGAAGAAGCCATTTGCACTTCCCTGTGCATTTATCTCGATCATCGGTGCACCGCTTGCCACGATGGCGGCGCTGGCCAGCATCCCTAGGGAAGAATATAGTTGATAGAAACTGGTTAGGGTGGCTGCGCGATTATCGCGGATCAACATGCACAGATACCAGACCACCAGAATAGCAGTTAGCCCGTAATGCCAGTTGAATCCCCAGCTTAAAGTGCTGCGTTCCAGAAACCAAAACGCGGTCGACATTGCGAGCAAGGCAATGACAAGCAGGGGGCGACCAGGCATGTATCTGCGACTGGCTGAAGTCATGCTGTTACAGCCGCCGTTTCTACACGCCCCCTAGCTGCTGAGAGTATAGCATACACCTGTTCCGCCATTCTCTGCGCCGCCAACGGTCCCTGAAGTAGGTTCAATGTTCCAGCCAACGTCGCTTCATAATAAGCGGAGACAAAATCGAGATTGTAGGCATCGTCCCAGTCCACGGGACGATCAACATGCGACAGAAGCAAGTCGTGCAATCGTGCCGGGCTTTCGATCCGGGTGACACCCTTGTGGAATTCATAGAAGACCCGGCCGTAAAGGAAAACGCGTTTCTTCAACAGTAGAGCTTCGTAGCCGACAGTGCTGGCCAGCGTGATAACTGCAGCGGATTCCTTGATGAGCTGTTTGGTTGGCGCTTCTGGCGGTAGAAGCCGCACGTTCGGCAGCGCCCGCAGACGCCGGTAAAAGTCCAGTGCTGGATAGGCCCAGGCGCTGATGTGATCCTTGACATAAAGCCGCATACCCTCGGGCAGGTTGAAGGCAATATTGCGGATCACCTCATATTCGTCGAGCCAGCTACCTGCGAGGACAGAGGTGGAAGACTCCGGGTGAAAGTGCAGCGGATAAAGTAGAAAGCGTTCCCCGCTGACCGGCTGCTGGTAAAGCGCGCGCACCCGCGAAGCGCGAAGCCTGCGGCCAATGTTGCGGCGGAAAAGGCCCAGATGGGTTCGCAGAGGGTTGCCGATTTGAAACGCATCGGTCCGGCTGTCCCCAATATGGCGCAGAAGGGCGATAACTCGTGCTATACGGTCGCGCCGGAAATAGCGGCGGAACAAGCCCACTTGATCCAGGCCATTGATCTTCATGTAGTCGGGAGTGATCGTCTCGATCCGCGAGAGGTAGTCTTCCGCCCAGCGACGCACTTCGGGAGCAGGCGTCAGGGAACCGTTGCGGATAACCTCGAAATTACGCGCGGTCGCATCATCCTCCAGCGGGTCTGAGGTGATGGCGAAGCGCCCGGGCAACCTTGACCCGGTAAAGCCCATATAAGCCGCCCCCCTGCGCTGCGCCACAAACAGGGCAAAATGCGCAAAGGCGTTGGAGACGTTCTCGTAGATGACCGTGTTAATGCCGTAGCGCTTGAATATCTCCTCGTAGAAACTCAGCAGGGCGCTTTTCAGCCGGTCAAAATAGTCAAGATTCGCGCTGGCATCCCAAATCCCGTAGGTTTGTGCCCGCTCGAAATCCGACAGCAGTGCGCTGTTCAGATTGACATCGGCATAGCGCGCAAGGATCGTGGGGTCCGTCTTGTGATTGACGAAGTACGTCTCGAACTCGTGAATTTGCGCGAACGTCAGGTCATCCAGCCGGTTTTGCCGACGTGCGAACTTGCCATCCACCGCTACTGTAACGTTCGCGCCGTCCCGAGCGTACAAAGTCGCCAGCGCCTTGAAGAAGTGATGGTAGTTCGGCGCGTTGTTTGAAAGGAGCAGAATGTTCATTACACCTGCCCGTCGTCGAGCAGCTCAAGGCGAACCGGCGTATTGGCTGCGGCATCCTGATTCACGCGCTTCCCCAGCACGGCATCCAGATACTTCGGGGCCAGCCCAAAGCCCGGCCGCACGCTGCGGACGGCGTCGGCGGTGATGACTTCGCCCGCCTTCAGATCCTTCACGAAGTAAAGCGACCGGCGGAACTGCACGTTGCCCTGTTCGCTGGACTTGCGCCCGTAATCGATCCGACCCAGTGCCTGCCAGGCCGTCTTCGCCCCGGCGCAGAGCGCGGCCATCTCGGCAGGCTCGAGGGAGAAGCTGTCATCCGGCCCGCCGCCGCTGCGGTCGAGCGTGAAGTGTTTCTCGATGATAGAGGCTCCGAGCGCCACGCTGGCAATGGCGGTGGTGTTATCGAGCGTATGGTCCGACAAGCCTGTGACCAGGCCGAACCGTTCGATCATGTCCGGAATGGTGCGCAGGTTATAGTCCTCGGGCGGCGCGGGGTAACCCGAGACACAGTGCAGGATCGCCAGTTCCCGGCAGCCGCCGTCACGCGCGGCGGCGATTGCCTCGGCAATCTCCTCGGCATCGGCCATGCCGGTCGAGATGATCAGGGGCTTTCCAGTGCTCGCCGCATAGCGGATCAGCGGCAGGTCCACGGCTTCGAAGGACGCGATTTTGTAAGCTGGCGCGCCCAGGTCCTCCAGGAGGTCGACCGCAGTGGTATCGAAGGGCGAAGAGAAGATAGTGATGCCAAGGCTACGCGCGTGATCGAACAGCGGCTTGTGCCATTCCCACGGCATATGAGCTTCCTGATAAAGATCATACAGCGTCCGCCCGTCCCACAGCCCGCCGCTGATGCGGAACTCGTCGCTGTCGCAATCAAGCGTGATCGTATCCGGCCTGTAAGTTTGCAGTTTGACTGCATCAGCCCCGGCCTGCTTCGCCGCTTCGATAATGCGCAACGCCGTATCCAGGCTGCCGTTATGATTGGCCGAAAGTTCGGCAATGACATAGGGCTGATGATCGGGGCCAATGGCACGGCCGGCGATAGTAATATCTCTGGTCACGTCATTGCTCCTATTGCGCGCCGGTCAGCTTGGCCTGCATTACGTCACGCTTGCCAGCCCATTCATCCGCAAGCAACCCCATCCGGATAATATCGACGTAACCATCTTCGGCTTTGTGTTGCTTGCGGAACGTACCCTCGATCAAGAAGCCGAACTTTTGATGCAATCGGATCACCGGCGTGTTGAAAGCCAGCACCTCGCAGTGCAGCTTGTGCAAACCCATGGTGTTAAAAACATGATCGAGCGCAAGGAATTCCATTCGCGCGCCGGTCCCTCGCGGGGCATCTGGTGCTGCGTAAAAGGCCCATGAGCAGTTGGAGTTGACCCGATCAATCGCGCTGAAGCCAACTATACCCAAGGGTGTATTCGCGTTTTCATACATGAAGTACTGTTGGTCTTCACGTAGCCGGGTCCGCTCCCACCACGCCTGATGCTCATCGGCTGATATTTCATGCCGCGTGTACATGTTGGCGCGCACGGTCGGAGCGTTTCGCCAGGAGCGCATGGTTTCCAGTTCACTGTCTCGAATCGCGCGCAAATGTCCCAGCACACTCATGCTATTCTCCGTGTGTCGGTGGCTTCCCCCAACAGCAACTCCACCGCGATCTGAGCGCCGCGCCCGTCACAGATACGGGCGGAGGCATTTGAAAGAGCCCGCAGCCGATCAGGGTGCAGCGCTCGTATCACATGGGAGAGCCCTTCGTGAAGGCCCGCAAGCGATGGCATGCTCACGGCCGCGTCCAACCTTGAAAAAGCCAAGGCGGCTTCTCTCTGATTCTCCGCCAGCACAAGCTGGATGGTTGGCAGGCCAAGGCAGCAGCGCTCCCAGGCCGTGCTGCCGGCTGCACCAATAGCCAGATCGCTCTCCGTCATCAGTCGGGCCATGTCGCTTACACCAACGAGGACGCGGGTCGGGCGGCGCATGGTCTGGGCGCGCTCGCGCACAGCGGCAAGCCACGGGGCGTGCGGCCCCATCACCACGGTAATCTCCAGCGCCTCGGTCAACGCGCTAGCATCCAGCGCATCGAGCACCTGGCAGGTGATATTGTCCTTGTCTACCCCGCCGAGGGTGACAAGCAGGCGACGCAACTCCGGCTGCGCCCGCCGCGCAAGGCTTTCCGCGCGATGGGCGGCGAACTCCGGCCGGAGCAGGGCATAACGGGGGCCAAGCAATATACGCACACCATCCGGCACAAGTCCGGTGTAATCCGCTTCGCTGCGGCCGATGTTCGGGTCCAGCAGCAGGTCACAGTCATGCGGCCGGTCGGCCAGATCGTCAATTACCATCAACCGGTCACAGACCGGCCGCAGCGCAGTTTGCCACTCCCGATCGAGCGCATAATGGTCCACCACCAGCCAAGCGGCCCGCTCCTCGCCTTCCAGCGCCCGCAGGCTGTCCGCTGCGTCGGTTGCCTGATCCGTTCCCAGCCAGGCGGCGTGAGGCGGGCCAGGCCTCGGGGTCCATCCGGCACTTTCTGGTCCAAATGCCGGAAGCGCCTTCACGCGATGACCGCGCGCAGAAATCAGGTCCATTAGGTGTCCCTGATGCGGACGGCAGAGGAACAGGCACTCCGTGCCGTTTTCGCGCAACGCCTCGGCAAGCGTCAGGCAGCGCATAACATGGCCGGTGCCGATCTGCACCGAAGCATCGCTGCGGAAGACCACCAGCGCTCTGGAGGGCGCAGTTGCGAGAGCAGCGGGCGGCATGATCAGACGGCGTCCCGAGCAGCCAGAGACCGGAACATCCATTCAGCGCGTTCCCAATCCTCGGGCGTGTCGATATCCTGCACGCGATGTCGCGGCAGGCGCACCGGCGCGCTGGCGGACCCGAAGATCGGCGTCCCTGATTTCCAGGCCGACGACCGGCCCCAGTAGAACTGGCCCGCGTCATGCCAGGCCTCCTCCAGATCCTGCGACCGGGTAGCTAAATGCTCAGGCTGGAACACGGCGATCCGGCCGTCTCCCGTGATCCGAACCGCACGCTGGATTGGAAAGGCGTAGCTGGTCACCGAGAATGCGAACTCAGCACCTGATTGATGCAGGATCTCGAGGCCGTGTCGCAGATCCGCAGGCAGCACGAAAGGTGCGGTGGCGTAGATACAGCAAACGTCTGCGATCGGCGTGGAGGCAATCGCCTCCATCGCTGCAATCGCATGAGCGATGACGGGGCTGGTTCCGGTGTAATCATCAGAAAGTTCTGCCGGACGCATGAAGGGGACTTCCGCCCCGTTTTCGCGCGCCACGACGGCGATTTCCTCATCGTCCGTGCTTACAATCACCCGGTCGAAACAGCCACTTTCCGTAGCCGCCCGGATCGACCATGCGATCATCGGGCGCCCGCAGAAGGGGCGGATGTTCTTGCGGGGAATCCGCTTGGAGCCCCCGCGCGCGGGGATCACGGCAAGTCTCATGCTCCGATAGCCTCGCGCAGCGCATCCACGACGAGATCCTGCTCGGCGTCCGTCAGGCTCGGGTGCATCGGAATGCTGATCGCCTCGCGGTAATACTGCTCAGCCTGCGGGAAATCGCCATCGCGAAAACCCATCTTCCGGTACCATGGCTGGGTATGGACGGGGATGTAGTGTAAATTGACCATGATGTCGCGGGCGCGCATTGCCTCGAAGATCTCGCGGTGTGAAGCCTTGATCCGATCGAGCTGCAGGCGGATCACGTAGAGATGCCAAGCCGAATAGCTGTCCGGATGCTGCCAGGGCAGGGTCACCGGCAGATCGGCGAGAAGCCGATTGTAGCGTTCGGCGATCTCGTGGCGGCGGGTGACATACCGGTGGAGCCGTGTCATCTGGCTGACCCCGAGCACGGCCTGCATGTCGGTCATGCGGTAATTATAGCCCAGATCCACCTGCTGATAGTACCAGGGGCCTTCCATTTCCTTGGTCATCAGGTCCGCGTCGCGGGTGATGCCGTGGCTGCGGAGCAGCCCAAGGCGGGTGGCGAGCCCATCGTCATTCGTCAGCGCCATGCCGCCTTCGGCGGTGGTGATGATCTTCACCGGATGGAAGCTGAAGACGGTGATGTCGCTGTAGCGGCAGTTGCCGATCGGCTCGCCCTTGTAGCGGCCGCCGATCGCATGTGAGGCATCCTCAATGATGCGGAAGCCGTATTTCTGCCCCAGCGCGTGGATCTTCGCCATGTTGCAGGGCTGACCGGTCAGATGCACCGGCACGACGATCTTCGGCAGTCGTCCGTCCTTTTCCGCCTGGATCAGCTTTTCCTCCAGCCGTTCGGGGCAGAGATTCCAGGTCCTGGGGTCGATATCGACAAAATCCACCCGCGCGCCGCAGTAGAGCGCGCAGTTCGCCGAGGCAACGAAGGTATTGGGCGTGGTCCAGAGCCAGTCTCCCGGCCCCAGATCGAGTGCGAGGCAAGCAATGTGCAACGCTGAAGTCGCGCTGTTCACCGCAACGGCGTGGCCTGCACCGGTTTCCGCCAGCACGGCCTGCTCGAAAGCCGGTATGTTCGGCCCCTGAGTCAGATTCACCGATTTCAGGACGCCGATGACGGCATCGATATCATCCTGAGTAATGTCTTGTTGTCCGTAGCGGATCATAAATGCGAAGCCCCCGGGAGTCAGAAGGAAACTGCCGGATAATCCGGCTGGCGTGTATCGCGATCTAGCGAAGACCAAGCAAGGCTTTTCCAGATCAGGATAACGGAAAAGGCGATGCAGAGGCCGGCGGGCACGGCCGCCACGCCCAATTGGGGAACGAGCAGCCACCCCCCCACCGCGAATGCAGGTATGGACGAGAGGTGACTAATGATGATCGACCGATCACGACGGTGGGCATAGAGCGCATAATGCGGCACCATCCCCAAGGCGTTGAGAACGGTTGCCGCCAGCAGCCAAGGATAAATCCCAAGGCTCTCGCGATAGAATGGGCGGCCGATCCAGTCCAGAAGCACTGGCATCAGAAGCCAGCTGCTCGCGCCGAAGATCGCGCCGGCTGTGAGAATTTGGGCCACCATCTGACGCAGACGTCGACGCATCGTGTCGTATGCCCCGGCTTGGGCCTGCCGCACGAGATCCGGATAGGCGAAAGCGAACACACCCGCATCAAGAAACACCATCAGCGCGCTTGCGACGCCAAAGAACAACACGTAAGCGCCAACTACCTCAATCCCAACGAGAGATTCCACCCAGTAGCGGTCGATGGTCTGCATCCCGCGCAGTGCCAGGGTAGCAATAAGGAAGGTCAGGCTGACACGAACACCGGTGAATATCCAGTTGCGATCGACCGACAGGCGCCAGCCGCCCATGCCGGTTCGCAGCAGTGCCAGGGCACCACCCCCGGCCGCAAGGATGCCAGCCCCCACCCAGAGCGCCATGACCAGACCCAGCCGCCGGCTTTCCGGCAAAACGGACATCATCACCACTGCCGCGATGGCCCAGCTGCCTTGTCGGATGAAAAGCAAAAAGCTGGCCAGGGTCTGCCGAGACAATGCGATCAGCAGTCGGTAGATCTCCTGGTTAACATGTTCAAGGACGAGAATTGGAACGAACCACCACATTAGCCAGTTCGGCCATCCGGATCGCTCAAGCAGCAAGAGCGCCACTGGCAGCGTCGCCACATAGAGCACCGACGATAGCAGGATCTGGCTTTTGACCAGCCTGCCACGATGCTCTGCCGGTGTAGCAATGATCTCCCGCGTCACGTAGACGTAGAAGTCCAGGCCAACGAAATAGATCGCATAGCCTACGGCAGCCGTGAACAGGCCATAGTAGCCGACTGCATCCGGCACGAGATAACGTGCCAGGAAGAAGATGAACAGGAAGCGAGCGCCCAAGGTAACAAGACGCAAGCCAATGTTCAGCAGGCGATCCGCTTTATCTGCCATGGGACGGCTGCATTCTGGATTGCTTGGACGCGGTTTTCACGATTCGCTGGCCTTTATCATCATTTGCGTCCAGTTCTGCCTGAAGCGCTTCGATTTCTGCCAGCAAGGCCTCATGCTCCTGCAATTTGCGCCGAAGAAAACGCCCAGTGAGTGCGGCCTTCTCGGCCAAACCCTTCGGGGTGAGTACATAGGTGTATCTTCGCTTGTCCGGCGAGGCCGTGAAGTTGCCAATCTTAATGAGTCCCTTATCGACCAGTGCCCGCAAAGCGTAGTGGATGCCGCCGGTGCTCACTCCTAGCGCACGGGCCAGATCCCGCTGGCTGAGTGCGGGGTTGTCCTGCAGGAGACGGAGAATGCGGAAACGAACGTCTTCACGAAGATCGTCATTTCTTGCACCCAAGAAAGTCACTCCGGATTCAGATTGCAGCATCGATTATCAGCTGGCGAGCATCCCGAACGATGCCGCTCATTTGTGAGCAGTAGCGGAAATTTGTAACAGACAAAAGCCTGAATTCGCCTTGCCGATCCGGGGCAGCGCCAGGAATTCCGACAAGATGCGGAGCTCACGCCAATCCCGGCCAGTTGCTGTGCGTTTCCAGCGGCGGTTGCAGGCCAGCAAAGAATGTAGATACCCCATCGACCATCCGCGAATTTCACTCGCTCTTTGCGTCCGCACCTGCCATAGAACGATCGATCTGACTGCAAACATAGCGACGGTGCCGGAGTATACGTCCCGTACCCACTCGGCTTGTCACGCAAGAGAGCTTTACAGTACGACTATGAATAGCCAGCAGCCTGTAACTTCAAATGTTCTTGATGGCGACGAGATCGATTTGCTCGCCCTGCTCGCTGCAATATGGCAGCGACGGTGGATCGTGATCGGCACGGTCATCGCCTGCCTTGCTGTTGCGATCTTTTATTTAAATATTGCTACCTACAAATATACGGCAGAACTGAAGGTCATGCCGTCAGAGTCGTCAGGCGCGGGCAGCGTTTCTACCGGTGGTCTGGCCAGCCTTGCATCCATGGCCGGCGTGAACTTGTCCAAGGAGGGAAGCGTCACACCTTTCGAGCAGTATCTTGAGGGTTTAAAGTCGGGCCTGGTCGCTGAAACGCTGGCCAACCGCACTGAAATCATGAAGGTGCTCTTCCGGTCGGAGTGGGACGAAAGCAAGCAGCGTTTCGTGGAAACCTCAGGTCTGCCGAGCAGGGCCATCCGGAGCATCTCCCATATGCTCGGTCTTCCCACCTACCCTTGGCAGCAGCC
>Ga0164243_10007621_pt1 | contig 16140 bp, 13 predicted proteins | sample OricompcompostOP_FD_108781 | JGI IMG/M metagenome (GOLD analysis project Ga0164243, IMG submission 108781) | Organic Plus compost microbial communities from Emeryville, California, USA - Original compost - Organic plus compost (OP) | ecosystem: Engineered > Solid waste > Mixed feedstock >...
CCGATGAAGCCGCCAAGCTCTCGAATCACAGTTGAATCAGCGCCATGCGCTTCGTCCATCCAAACTCAACCGGACAGCCGTGGACCAAGCCCGAGGATGACGTTTGAGGCGGCGTGCGCGCCCGACTTCGCCAAGCGAGATTGCGTAGATGGCCGCTTCGCGCGGCCATGACGTACCAAGGCTGGGTATCACACGATCAGCCCCTAGCTCCAGCCCGCGTCAATGGCAGACAACAAAACGGCCGCCCATTGGGCGGCCGTCTGCTTGTCAGGCAGCGCTGCGCGCTTACTCGTGGGAGCCGATGGCGAGGTCGCGGCGCGCGACACGGATGCCGATCGTGAAGCCGGCGACGACGTCGATAGCGGTCGCCACCATGATGAGAAAGAAGGTCGAGGTTGCCGCCTGCGGCACGAGCAGGAACTCGACCAGGCAGGCCACGAAGACGACCATCGACAGGCCATGATCGATGAGCGAGGAGGTCGAGGTGTACGTCGCCTTGATCAGCTCGGCGAAGAGAAGGAACAGCGTAAAGAGGATGATGAGATCGCCGACGGTGAAGCGCCACATGCCGCCGCTCAGCATGTTGAGCTCGAACAGCGAGTTGTTCAGCACGTCGGTGCTGCCCGCGACGAAGACCACGACGTTATAGAGTATAAACGCGAGGATGATCGACGGAAGCGACCTGAGCGACATTACGCATTCCCCCTGTTCGGCCCACCGCGGGCCGTTTCGGCACTCGTTCTGCCACGAGGACCTTGCCGCTGCAACGCCGAAAGGATGCCCGTGGTTGCCGCCGCGGGCATGGCATCAGCGCTGTTAGACGTCGGCCTTCGGCTCGAGGATCTGCCGGCCGCGATACTTGCCCGTCTTGAGGTCGATGTGGTGCGGGCGGCGACGCTCACCGGAATCCTTGTCCTCGATGTAGGTCGGGGCGCTGAGCGCGTCGTGCGCGCGGCGCTGCCCGCGCTTCATGCGGGTCACTTTCTTCCGCGGAACTGCCATCGTCGTAACTCCGTGCTTTGACCTGGGGCTCGCTGGCGAAATTCGCCTCGCTCGGACCCTTGAAGTCCGCCTAAACCCCGGCGCGTGGGAAGCTCTTTTCCAATGTTAACGCCCGGCGCCGCGAGAGCGGCGGGGCATGCATGGGGGCGCCTTATACCCACATTCTCACGGGAGTGCCAGAGCCTTGCGGCAGCTTAACGGCGAATGTCGACGCAGGCCGAAGCGCCACGCGCGCGGGCCGCACGGGCTTGGATAACCGAGGCTTTGCGGGAGGTTCGCGGGCCTGGGGTGCCGGCATCGCGGACGATGGGATTGGGCAAGACGGCGGCGAGCTGGGCAGCCTGGCGGGCCGTGAGGCTTGACGCTGCGCGGCCGAAATGCCCTCGCGAGGCCGCCTCGGCACCGAAAACGCCCGGTCCCCACTCGACGATATTGAGATAGACCTCGAGGATGCGCCGCTTCGGCCACACGAGTTCGATGGCGAAGGTGAGCGGGATCTCGACCATCTTGCGCAGGTAGCTCTTGGCCGGGACGAGGAACAGGTTCTTCGCCACCTGCATGGTGATGGTGCTCGCTCCGCGGGGGTAGCCGTCGGAGGCACGGCGAATGGCGTTCGCCGCCTCGATGAAGTCGACGCCCCAATGGCTGCAGAAGCGGCCATCCTCGGCGACGATGACGGCGCGGGAGAGGTTGGACGAGATGCGCGTAAGCGGCACCCACTCCTTGTTGATGGCCGTGCCGCCAAGCCAGCGCTGCGCCATGAGCATGGAGAATGGCGGGTTGATGAAGCGATAGGCGACGATGAGCACGAGCACGGCGATGAACCAGCCGGCGAGGAGGAGAAACGCGACGTGGGCCGCTCGTCCCACAAGCTCGCGCCAGTCGCGGCGCGGGGCAGTCGCGACCTCCAGGGTGTCATCGCGTCGCGGCGCGTAGAGCGAGGGTGCCGGTCCCACCCTGGATGCGAACACCGGCTCGTGGCGATCGTCGCGCGGTGGCACCTCGAGACGGAAGCTCGGTGCGGGCCGTACGACCGGCGGAGGCTGAGGAGGAGCTGGCGGTGGTGGTGGCGGCGGCTCTAGATGCCGCACGTCAGCGGGCGGCGGCTCGACCGCCGCAGGGGCAACCGGCTGAGGCACGGGCGGCAGAGGCACAGCTTCCTGTGGCTCGGCGATTTGCTGCTCGACGGGCGGTGGCGGGGAACCCTGCTGCTCCACAGGCGAGGAGGCTATGTGGTTCGGCTCGGGCGGAGGCTCCTCGGGGCTCAGGTTAGCGGTACCATCGCCCGTCTCTTGTGGCGGCGGCTCGCCGGCGTCGCCAACCAGCGGGCGGCGCGCCCAGACGGGTACGAATGCAGATGGCGCCGGCACGCTGAACGGCAAGGGCTGGAAGGTGCGATCGCCGCTCTGCGCGACCTCGTCCTGCGGCTCCGGGGCCGGGGCGAGCGTATTCGGCCGGACTAGCGATGCCTCCGAATCCGGCGCTGCCACGTGACCCGCTCCCTGCATGGCGCGCGAGAGCTCAGCGACATAGTCAGGCTGGCCCGGCTGGACGGGACCCGTGTTCCGCGGCGCAGCATCGATCGGACGCCTGACCGGCTGCGTCGTCTCGCGCTCCAAGTGCTCGAAGTGGGCTCGCTCGGCGGCCTCGTCTGCGGGCAGCAGCGGCAAGCTGCTCTCAGCAACGGCGATATCGTCCCGGGGCGTGGACCCGGACGAGGGCGTGCGCTTCTCCGCCTCGGAATTTGTGGCGGCGGGAAGGGTGCCTGGAGGCCATCTAGGGTCGGAGCTTCCCATACTTTGCCTGCACCGCCCCGATGCTGTATCCGCTCGCTCATCACCCGCTGCCGGATGGCATGGGCGGTCTGGCCCGACGCTGCTAGGTAATCCGAGAATGATGTTTGTGCAAAGGCTGGGCGCCGTCGCGGGCCATATTGAACAGCGCCTCACTCAATTGCTTCAAGAATGCGGGCCGGAAAAAGGCGAACGACTCGCAGCCGCAATGCAGCATGCGCTGCTCGGAGGCGGCAAGCGCTTCCGGCCGTTCCTCGTCGTCGAGAGCGCGGGCCTGTTCGGGTTGGATATACCGCAAACAGTGGATGCCGCCGCAGCGTTCGAATGCGTGCACTGCTATTCCCTCGTCCACGACGACCTGCCGTCCATGGACGACGACGATATGCGCCGCGGACGACCGACGGTGCACAAGGCGTTCGACGAGTGGACGGCCATTCTCGCCGGCGATGCACTGTTGACACTCGCGTTCGAGATTATCGCGCGGTCACAGACGCACGATGAGCCTGCCGTGCGCGCCGAGCTGGCGCGTCTCCTTGCCCACGCCGCCGGCGGGCGCGGCATGGTTCTCGGGCAGATGCTGGACCTTGCCGCGGAAAAGCGCGGCGAGCCGGCGGACCCGAGCCCCGAACATGTGCGACGCTTGCAAGCACTGAAGACCGGCGCGCTGCTCGCTGCGGCGTGCGAAGCCGGTGCGGTGCTGGCGTGCGCACGAGAACCCGAGCGCGAAGCGTTGCGACGCTATGGCGAGAAACTCGGCCTCGCATTCCAGATCGCCGACGACCTGCTCGACGCGGAGGGCGATGCTGCAACGGTCGGCAAGGCGACGGGCAAGGACAGTGCTGCCGGCAAGGCGACGCTCGTCTCGCTCATCGGCATTGCGGCTGCGCGAGCTGAGCTCGCCGAAGCGGTGAAGAACGCGGAGCAGGAGGTCGCTCCCTTCGGCGAACGGGCCGAAATGCTCGTTGCGGCAGCGCGCTTTGTCGCCAGCCGCGGGCATTAGAGCATTTTCCGATCGGCTGGAATCGCACTCCCTGGTCCCCCTCCCCCTTGCGGGCAGGGGTTAGCGGTCCCCATCGAGGGGAGGGCGGAGTGAAACGAGCTCGTCTGATCGGAAAATGCGCCAAGTGCTTGATGGGTTGGATTGATTCATCCTCGCTCCGACCCATCAAATGCCGGGACTAAACAGCTAGGTGGCCCCGGTAAAGCTGCCGGGCGCAAGCAAGTCAGAAGCGGAAGTTGACGCCAGCACGCACGGTGTGGAAGTCCGTGTCCGTGGTGTAGGTGCCTGACGGCCCGGACAATGTCTGCTCGCCGAGATCCACGTAGAGGTATTCGGTCTTCAGCGACCAGTTGGGTGCGAACTGCCATTCGACACCGCCGCCCAACGTATAACCCGAGGCAATCTCGTCCTTGCTCATCGAAACGGTGGGCGACGTCACACTCTGGTCGAGATCGGCGAACGCCCAACCGCCGGTGAAGTAGACGAGCGTCGGTCCGGCTGCATAGCCGATGCGTCCGCGCACGGTCGAAAACCAATCGATGTCGGTGGTCACGTTGGTGAAGCCGCCGGCAAGCGCGCTCGAGTCGGAAAGGTTGGCGCCTTGGAGGTCGGCTTCGAGGCCGAGCACAAGCCAGTTGAACTGTGCGTTGTAGCCGATCTGGCCACCGCCAAACCAACCGTCGGGGCTCAGCGATCCGCCGCCCCCGCCGACGCCCGAATAGGACGCGGAGTTGTCATTGCCCCAGCCGTATCCGGCGTTGGCGCCGAAGTAGAGACCTTGCCAGTTCCACGCGCTGCGCCCGCGCGCCGGCTCGTAGATCGGCTCGATAGGCGGTGGGGGATTGTAAGGTCCAAGATCGGCGGCAAGGGCGCCGCCAGACCACGCTACGGCAGCGAGGCCGGCGAGTAGCAGCTTCTTCATGGCTATGGTCCCCGTTCGTCTGCGATGACTTGCACGCTGAACAACCTCGCTCGCGCGCAAGTTCCGTCGCGGGATGGGTGAGGCAAAAAAGCTAGGCAGCTTCAGTGGCCTAAGCTTGGCCGCGAAGAGACGAAATCAGGGAGTGAATGGGGCAGGCGCCGGAGGCTATGGGATGCCCGGCGTGCTCTTCTCGCGCGGATCGCCCGATTCTGGTTTCTTCTTGTCGAAGATCTGCTCGGTGTGAGCACGCGCACCGGCGACCTGGCTCGCGGTCAGCTTGCACTCGTTGTTCTTGTCAAGGAGCGCAAAGGCGCGGTTCGGCTTGTCGACGAACTCGGTGCGCGAGACTTTGCCGTCGCCGTCTGCATCATAGTAACCGAACTCGACGGTCTCGAACATGCGATCCGTGGAGATCACCTTGGCGTACTCGGTGCGGTCGATGAAGCCGTCGCGATTGGCATCTGCTGCATCGAAGAGCTCGGCGGCGTAGGCCTTCCACTCGTCGCAGGTTACGATGCCGTCGTGGTTGCGGTCCCAGTTACCGGCTGCAGAAAGAAACACGCGGTCGACGTCGGGCAGCGAGGAGCCGGAGCAGGCGGCAAGGACAAGGAACACGGCGGTTGCCGGGGCGAGGCGGAGCGCGCTACGCAACAGAGGCGTCTTTGTCTTCATTGTTTTAACTTCCCCCAGTGCTACTGGCCCCGCCTTCAGGCCGTATGCCTTTCGTGTGCCGCTACTTCGAGCTCGCTCCCGCTGCCGAATCGACGCTCGATATAGTCTTCTACGAGCTGCTGAAATTCAGCGGCAATGTTGGGACCGCGCAGGGTTGTCACCTTTTTTCCATCGACGAACACCGGCGCCGCCGGTGCCTCGCCGGTGCCGGGCAACGAGATGCCGATGTCGGCATGCTTCGATTCACCCGGCCCGTTCACGATGCAGCCCATGACGGCAAAGTTGAGCGTCTCGACTCCGGGGTAGTGGCTGCGCCACTCGGGCATGCGATCGCGGATCATATCCTGCACACTGCGGGCGAGCTCCTGGAACACGGTCGAGGTCGTGCGTCCGCATCCGGGGCAAGCGGTGACGATGGGCATGAAGGCACGCAGGCCCATCGACTGCAGGATCTCCTGCGCGACGCGAACCTCGAGCGTGCGATCGCCGCCTGGCTCCGGCGTCAGCGAGACGCGAATGGTGTCACCGATGCCGGACTGAAGCAAAAGGCCGATGCCGGCCGTCGAAGCGACGATGCCCTTCGAGCCCATGCCGGCCTCGGTGAGGCCGACGTGCAGCGCGTATGCGCTACGCGAGGCGAGCAGATTGTAGACGGCGACAAGGTCCTGCACGGCGGACACCTTGGCCGAGAGGATGATATCGTTGGCGGTGAGGCCAAGCTCCTCGGCGCGCTGCGCAGAGAGGAGCGCCGACTGCACGATGGCTTCGTGCATCACTGCGCGCGCATCTTTGGGCGCATTCGAGCGTGCGTTCTCGTCCATCAAGTGCGTCAGGAGCTCCTGGTCGAGCGAGCCCCAGTTGACGCCGATGCGCACCGGCTTCTTGAAGCGCAACGCCGTCTCGACGATGGCGGCGAACTGGCGGTCTTTTTTATCCTTGAAGCCGACGTTGCCGGGATTGATGCGGTACTTGTCGAGCGCTTCGGCCGCGGCCGGGTTGTCGGCGAGCAGCGTGTGACCGTTGTAGTGAAAGTCGCCGACCAGCGGCACGTCGATGCCGCGCGCCAAGAGGCGGTCGCGGATGTGGGGCACGGCCTTGGCCGACTCGTCGCGATCGACGGTGATGCGCACCAGCTCGGATCCGGCGCGGGCGAGGGCGGCGACCTGCGCCGCAGTCGCCTCGACGTCGGCGGTGTCGGTATTGGTCATCGACTGGACGACAACCGGCGCTTCGCCGCCTACAGTCACGCCGGCAATGCGGACGGGGTGCGTGCGCCGACGTGGGGCGATGAGATCGGTGGGGGAGGCCCGCATGGATCCGTTTCCGCCATTGTTGCCAAACGTCTACCTAATCCAGCGCCCACAACTTGGCCAGAGGGCGATGTCAGCGAGGTTAGCCGTGCCTTTGGCCAGGACGCCCGAAAGCGGCCCAGCTCAGCGACAATCCAGCCAGAAGCGACATGATCAGCACGATCGACGGGCCGCCCGGGCTGTCGATGGCGGTGGAGAGCCAGAGACCGGCGATGACGCTCGATGCGGCGATGAGGCCGGTCAGCGCAACCATGCGCTCGGGGGTGCCCGCCAGCGGCCGGGCGGCGACCGCCGGCACGACGAGGAAGGCCATGACGAGCAGGATGCCGACGATCTTCATGGCGACGGCAATAGTAACGGCCAACAGCACGATGAATGCGGTGCGCACCAGCTCGCGGTCGACGCCTTCCGCTGCGGCGAGCTCCTCGTGCACGGCGAGCCGCAGCAGGGGTTGCCAAAGCCAGCCAACGGCAGCCAGGACGCCGGCACCGCCGACGAGAATGATGGCGATGTCGGTAGCGGTGATGGCGAACACATCGCCGAACAGGAAGCCGGTCAGATCGACAGGCGCGCCCTTGATCATCGACGTGGCGATGACGCCGGCGGCGAGCGCAGCATGGTGCAGCAGGCCGAGCACGGAATCGAGTGCGACCAGTCTCTGGCGGCTGAACCAGACCAGGAGCGCGGCGACGGCAAGCGCAACGATGAGCACGCCCCAGGTCACATCCATCTGCAATGCGAGTCCGAGCGCGACGCCGATGAGCCCGGCCTGGGCGACGGTCTCACCGAAGTAGGCCATGCGCTGCCAGACGACGAAGCAGCCGAGCGGCGCCGCGACGACGGCTAGACCCAAGCTGGCGACTAGGGCGCGCAGAAGGAATGGCTCGAACACTATTTCTCTCCGCGCGCCGGGCCAGACTGGTCGTCCTCGGGCGAGGGATGCGGCATGCCGGCAAGATCGTGGCTGTGGTCGTGGTGATGGCGATAGAGGGCAAATGAGCGCGCCGCGTCGGCGCCGAAGAGGCGCACATAGGAGGGATGCTGCGCCACCGCTTCCGGGATGCCCGAGCAGCAGACGTGATGGTTGAGGCAGACGACGCGATCGGAGCGCGCCATGACGATGTGCAGATCGTGCGAGACCAGCAGCACGCCGAAGCCGGCCTCGTCGCGCAGGCGCGCGATCAGGTTGTAGAGATCGGCCTCGCCGCTGTAGTCGACGCCTTGCACGGGCTCGTCGAGCACGAGGAGATTGGGATCGCGCAGCAGCGCGCGGGCGAGCACGACGCGCTGCAATTCGCCACCCGACAGCTCGCCGAGCTGCTGATGACGCACCGAGGCGGCATCGACGTGCGCCAGTATCTCGGCGATGCGGGCGTTGCCGTAGCTTCCGCCCAGCATCAAGAAGCGCTCAACCGTCATGGGGATCACGGCATCGCTATCGAAGCGCTGCGGCACGTAGCCGATGCGCAGATCGGGGCGGCGATGCACGGTGCCGCGATCGGGCTTCTCGAGGCCCAGCAGCACGCGCACGAGCGTCGTCTTGCCGGCTCCGTTGGGACCGATGAGGGTGACGATCTCGCGCTCGCAAATGTCGAGATTGATATCGATGAGAAGGTCGCGACCCTGGCGGGAGACGCAGATGCCGCGCGCCGAGATGAGTGCCGCGGGATCGAACGGCAGCACATGCTCGTCGCCGTCATGGCGGTGCGCGCAAGCATGCCCTGAGCCATGACCGCACGGCTCGGGTGCCGAGGCGGCCGCTCCAACGCTGTGCGGCATGAGCGATCAGTCCTTCTTCGACTGGCAGGCGCGACACAGCCCGGACACCTCGACGAACTTCACCCGCGGCTGAAAGGATGCGTCGCGGGCGAGCCGGTCGATGGTGTCGAAGATGCCCTCTGAATCCACCTCCTGCACTGCATTGCACCTCTCGCACGACAGGAAGATCGGACGACGGCCGGTGCGATGGTCCATGCGCCGGCAGGCGAAGAAGGCGTTCTTGCTCTCCAGGCGGTGGATGACGCCAGCCTCGAGCAGCGCGTCAATGGCGCGGTAGACGGAGATAGGTGCGAGGCGCGTGCCCTTCTCGGCGAGCTTGGCGAGGATCTCATAGGCGCCGATGGAAGCATGCGTGGCCGCGATCTCCTCGAACACGCCCTGGCGCAATTTGGTGAAGCGAAGGTTCTTCTCGCTGAAGGCTTGGTTGGCTCGTTCGACGGCTTTGGCCAATTTGCGCTCCGCCTGCGTCGGTGACAGGGTCTTGGCCTCGGTCATCGTTTCATCCCAAGCGTTTCTGTTTGCGATACTTTATACCAGAGGCTCGGCGCGGCATAGCGAACACGCGCAAGGGATCATAAACCAACCTGAAGATGATCCCTTTTCCGCCAACATCATATGGTTGCTAGCGTCGACCCGACAACGGAAGTCGAGAGCCGGCGCACTGCATTCGCGCCTTCCCGGTTGCTCCCTCGCTTGTCAGTTTTCGAGAGCCCGAAATAGTAGATATGCCTTCGCAATCCGCGTACATCGTCGCGGCCCGCCGCACCGCTATCGGTCGCATCGGCGGGCTGCACAAGAACCGGCGCATCGAGGAGCTGTGCGCACCGTTGATCGGTGTTGCACTGCAAGATAGCGGCCTTGAGCCCCAGCAGATCGACGAGCTGATCGTCGGCAACGCTACCGAGGGCGGCAATCCCGCGCGGTTGATCGCGCTGGCGGCAGGTCTGCCGGAGACGTCGCCGGCGTCGACCATCGACCGGCAGTGCGGCTCGGGCCTCGATGCGATCCTCGCCGCCGTGCGGGCGGTGAGCCTGGGCGAATCGGAGGCGGTCGTCGCCGGCGGCGCCGAGGCCATCTCGATGGCGCCCTGGCGGGTCGCCAAGCCCCGCAGCCTGCAGCAGCTTCCGCGCTTCCTGAGCTTCGAGCCAGGCTCGGGGGAGGAGCGCGAGGGCCCGGCGCACGTCGAATCGACCGAAGCGCTCGCCGCGCGCCACGGCATCAGTCGCGCCGACCAGGATGCCTATGCGCTGCGCTCCTACCTCAAGGCCGAGCAGGCGCGCGAGCACAAGCGCTTCGTCGGCGAGATCTCGCCGTTGCGTGCCAACGCCGAAGAGGCACGCGACCAGAGCTCGGTTGCCCCCGACTTCAAGGACCTGGCTCAGCTTGCCCCTTACCTTCCGCCCGACGGCACGCTGACCCCCGGCAACACCTCGAGCCTGCATGACGGCGCCTCCGTCGCCGTGGTCGTCTCGCAGAGCGTGTGGTCATCGCTCGGCAAGCCGCGCGGGCTGCGCCTGCTGGCGCATGCGATGCGGGGGACTTCGCCCGACGACGAGGCGGCGGCGCCGATCGACGCGATGGGGAAATTGAAAGCCCGCTTCGCGAGTTACAAATCGTCGGATATCAGCGTCATCGAGATGAGCGAATCCTCGGCAGCACAGGCGATCGCCCTTGCACGCAGCCTCGACCTCGATGAGGACCTGCTCAATCCGGATGGCGGCGCCATTGCGCGCGGGCATCCGTTCGCGGCGGCAAGCTCGGTGCTCGTCACACGCCTCTTCACGCGCCTTGCACGTGGTGAGAGCAAGGGCGGCGCGCTCGGCATCGCCACGCTCGGCGTCGCCGGCGGCATGGGCACGGCGGCATTGTTCGAAGCCGTCTAACGACCTCTGCACACGCGCTGTGCAATCGAAAGGTGCGAAGCGCCGCGGCATTCATGTTGCGCTTGCATTCAATTCCACCAACGCCCAACTTGCGCTGTAGCGCGCGTGGCAGCGCCCAGCCCATCGGCATCTCTGTGAACCCTCGTGCAGGCCGTCCGTGCACATGGGATCGCCGCAATCCTGCCTAGAAGCAGCCCGGAGCTGTGGTCATCCTGCATCGTTCGCGTGACCTTTGCGCCGCTGCGATCGAAAGCGGCGACGGAATTTCCGGCTACGGCCGGTTGAGCGGGAAATGCAGATGGACATCAAACAGGCACTCGATGCGGTAATGGCCAATCCGGCCGCGTATGCGCGCAGCATACTTCTCGGCGTTCTGGTCATCGCAGCCCTCATTGCCCTGTTCAAAGTGGGGCCGCGCTTGTGGCGTGCCGTCGAGGAGGTGTTCTTCACCAACTGGCAGCTCGCCATGCTGGGCTCCGCGGCGCTGGTGCTCTCCCTCGCCGGCGGCTGGACAACGTGGGACGGCATGACGAACTTCACCGGCGAGCCGGTGCTGTCGCTCATGTTCACCTTCGGCATCCACGGCGTGATGCTGATCGTCGCCTGGCTGATCGGCGAGAGCTTCGCCACCGGCATGAGCACGGTGCCTCGTGCCGGCTATGCGCGGGTCACGGCACCGCTGATCGTCGTCATCGGGCTCGCCGTCATTCTGCTCGCCGCGGCGGTGACCTTCTATCAATGGAAGCACGGCATCGCGCCGGACTTGTGGATCGAGTCGCTGGCGGGCGCCGGTCTTCTGCTCGGTGGGCTCGGGCTGTTGACGGCTTTCGCCCGCACCGATGTCGTTTCGCCCTATGCGCAGGCGCTGCGCATCATGGCCAAGAACTCGATGCTGTGGGTAATGTTCCTCGCCTGCATGTCGACGTCGGTGTTCTTCTCCTTCGACAGCCGCTTCAACGTCGTGTTCCCCAAGGAGCAGCGCGAGCGTGTCGCCGAGCTGCGCGCCACCAACCAGGTGTCGGGCATCATCGCAGATATCGGCAACACGATCGCCAGCCAGGAGCTGGAGCAGACCTCGTCACTGTTCCAAAGCGAGGGCTGGCATGCCTACGAAAGCCAGCTCGACCGACTTGCCTCGGCGGCGCAGGACTCGACGGGTGCGATCGAGAAGTATTTCAACGACCAGATCGAGGCGCGCAACCGCGGCATCAAGGAGCAGCAGGAGCGCATCACGACAGCGCAGAGCGGGCAGGCTGGCCTCGCTGGCAAGAAGACGTCGCTGACGGATGAGCTGGCGCGTCTCGAGGGCGACCGCGCGACGCTCTCGGCCGACTACGCAGCGACCAAGAGCGAGCTCGATAGTCGCGCCAAAGCGATCGATGCCAAGCGCGTCGAGGCGATGGCCGAAGGCCAAGGCGTCGAGGGCACGCTGAAGGAGGGCCGCGGCCCCGTCTATCGCCAACTCATGGGCGAACTCGGCAAGATGCAGGCGGCGTACAAGATCCAGGACGATCGCGTAAAGGACGCCAAGAAGCGCCTCGACACGGCGGAGACGCGCATCTCGCAAATCAAGCGGGAGCTGGCGTCCATCGACGGCGAGCTCGCCAAGTACAAGGGCGAGGAGGCAACCGCCAGCCAGCGGATCAAGATGGCGGAGGATAGCACCGGCAGCGTGGACCAGAGCGCGCGCATCGATCCCGGCCGCGTGTTGCCGGCCTTCGATACGGCGCGCGCCGAGTTCCGCCAGCACCCCGACGCCGAGCGTCTCGCCGCGGTGCAGCAGCGCTGCTCGCAGCTTTACAGCGCCATGTTCTCGGCCGACGTGACGAAGCCGAAGGTCTCCGGCATCGACTGCGACCCCAAGCAGGCGAGCGAAGCGGCAGCGAGCCTCTTTACGCTGCAGGCGGGCACGAAGACGTTCAATGCCAATTGCGTCGGCGGCGACAAGCTCGCAGCCCAGCGCTCCACCGACGCGCTGTTCGGCTTTGCCGTGAAGTGCCTTTCCGACAGCGGTCTTCCCAGCAAACAGACGGATGAGCTGCGCACCAAGATCTCGTTCGCGGAGATGAACCGCGACGACAAAGCCCACCGCTTCGTCGTCTCATGGAACGCCTTCCAGGACGGCAACCGGCTGGCCTACCTCGCACTCGCCATCGCCATCGGCATCGACAGCCTGATCTTCATGACCGGTCTGTTCGGTGCCAATGCCGTGCGCTCGCCACTCGCCGACGTACCTTCCGCCAAGGGGCGCAACTCGCAGCAGCTCGAGGCGATCATCGAGAACGCGCTTTTGCCGGACACCTTCGACAACGCGCGCGCGACGCTCAATGCCATGCGCCCGATCACCAATGCGTCGGGCTTCATGGCCGAGGTGCGTCCCGAGCAGCTCGACCCGCACAGCGCCCAGCGCGTGCTCAATGTCCTCAACGCCGGCGCGACGATCAATGCCGTCGACTACGACGAGGAGCGAGGACGCTACCTCGTGCGTGCGGAGCTGTTCGAGTTCCTGTCGATCGTCTCCAAGCGCTCGTTCGAGGCAGACAAGTCGAACGTCGATCTCGCCGAGCTGGAGAAGATCGTCGGCGTGGCGCTGTTGCCAAACATCAACGAGAATGCGGAGACGGTGCTGCACTACATGCACCCGATTGATGAGGATCGCGGCTTCACGGCCGAGATCAACCTCGCCGAGGTGGAGGCAGAGCATAAGCGCGTCGTTCGCGGCACGCTCAACGCCGGCGCTACGCTCGGCCGCGTGCAGCGGCGCGGCAAGAGCACCGACGAGTTCTGGATCCACCGCGACCTCTATAAGACGCTGGCCCGGATCCGCGCCCGCACGCTGATGGCCGACTATGGGCGACCGCGGATCGCGAGTGCGCCGGCGCAAGGTGCGAGCTATGGCGGCTCGCTCACCGAGCGCACCAAGGCGCTCGAGCACAAGCCGGCCATCGATGAGGAAACCACGGCCGAGATTCGCGCCGAGTTCACGACGAAGCTCCTCGCGGTGCTCAATATCGAAGCTCAAAGCTGGGAGCGGCTTTGGGGCAACGCACATACGGCGGCGCTCGCCGCCTACGACGCCTTCGCGCGTGCCCGGCAGGTCAACGCGCAACTCGATCTCCTCCTGCGTAGGCGCGAGGACAAGGCACGGCTCCTGCTGGACGAAGCGCACCGGCAGCTCCACGACCGGCTGAGGCCGCAGGCGATGGGTGATCGGCTCATGCTCGATGAGGCTTATCAGGATCTCGATCAGAACCTGCACGTCGTCATGCTGCTACCCAACGGGCCCTACGAATCCGTGCTTCACGAAGTCGTCGATGAGCTCGAAGCCGATAACGGTGCGGGGCGTCTCTCCAACGATCAGCAGATGCTCTATAGCCTCGCACGCAGGTTGCTCGATGCCTTCAAGGCCAACCCACGGACCAACGAAGTGGCGTGGCGTCGCCTTGAGGTAAGCTTCGATGAGGCGCAGCACTCAGAGACGCGCGTAGCGGCCGGCGACGACCGGCCGACGCTGAACTGAGACCATTTCGACTAAGGCAAAAAGGCGGCTCACTTGGTGAGTCGCCCTTTTTGCTAGCACTGCGGCAGAGGATAGGTGCCGCATGGCGCCTGGTAGGGCGCCCCCATTGTCGCGCGCGCCGTCGGAACCGGCGGCTGCGGCCGGGAGAGCAGCGTCGAAGCGCCGAAGTTAGGCCCCACGATCGGCAAGGATGGTGAAGGCGTCGACGGTAGCGCTCCCGATGTCGGCAGGTTCGGCAATGCCCCTGACGTCGAGAGGGGTGGTAGTCCTCCCGACGTTGGCAAAGACGATGGCGCGGCCATCATCGGCGAGGACGATGGCAGCATTCCAGCGCCGCGAGGTGCCATCCCGGCGGCGCGGGGCGTGATTCCCCCAGCCCGGGGCGCGCCTGCTATGCCACCGCGACTCTGCGCATAGGCAATAGCTCCAACGGATTGCAGAGCGCCAGCGATGGCCAGCGCTGCGCACAAATGCCTGAGCGTCATGTTGGCTCTCCTTAGTTCCAGCATGTCTGCGACGTGGCGTGCGTGTCGAAACGCGCCAACCCGCGAAAGTGCGAAGGAGCACTTAGTCGCCTCCGAATGATGCCCAGCGAGCACATCCGTGTGCGGCACCGTCCGCGCGGGCGTCGGCGCATCTTTCGGACATTGGACCGACGCCGTTTCGCCATTCCCCGAGCCCGCTTCCGCCCTCGCCGACCGGTACGTTGCGCACGCATTGCATTTGAGGAGATTTCGCGATGTCGATGACACGATGCGCAGCGCTCGTTATTGCCCTTGCCACTCCGATGATGATCGCTCTGCCCGCCGCCGCGGCGGAGCTGAAGCTCGAAGCCGACCTCGGCCAGACCGTTCTCTCAGCCAAAGCGCCGGGGACCGTCTACCTGCGCTTGAATCTCAAGAGTCTTGTGGGCGCCAAGCGCGAGAAGCGCACGCCGATCAACGCGGCGATCGTCGTCGACCGTTCCGGCTCCATGCAGGGCGAGCGTATCGCCGCCGCCAAGGAAGGTGCACGCGTCGCCCTGAAACGGCTGGCGCCGGACGACAAGGTCGCGCTCGTCTCCTACAACCACGAAGTTGATGTGATGAGCCCCGCGGCGCCGCTCAGCAACGCGCGCGAACGGCTCATCGAGGCGATCGACGGGCTGCGCGCCGGAGGTACAACGGCGCTCTATGCCGGCGTCAAGGAAGGTGGCCGGCAAGTCGAGGCATATCTGTCGGACAATGCCGTCAATCGGGTGATCCTGCTGTCCGACGGGCTTGCCAACGTCGGTCCATCGACGCCGGGCGAGCTGGCGGAACTCGGTCGCAAGCTTGCATCCAAGGGCATCACGGTGTCGACCATCGGCCTCGGGCTCGAGTACAACGAGGACCTGATGCAAAGGCTTGCCGCCGCGTCCGACGGCAACCATGTGTTCGTCGAGCGGCCGAGCGACCTCGCCGAGATCTTCGAGCGCGAGTTCGGCGATGCGCTGTCCGTCACGGCGCGGGACATCACCATCATCATCGAGTGCAAAGCCGGCTTCGTGCCCAAGCGCATCCTCGGCCGGGACGGCACGATCGATGGCGACAAGATCACGCTGAAGCTGAACCAATTGCAGGCGGACAACGAGCGCTACGTGGTCGTCGAGCTCGCGGCGGCGAATGCGCACGCAGAAGGCGCGGCTGATGTTGCCGATGTGCGCGTCACGTACACGGACCTCGATAGCGGCAAGGCGGCCGAGGCGCGGGCGAGGCCCACGGTACGCTTCTCGGACGATACCAAGGAGGTGGAGGCGAGCCTCAACAAGCCGGTGATGAGCCAGGTGACGCAGCAGATCGCCACCGAGAGCAGCGAGAAGGCGGTCAACCTGCGCGACAAAGGCGATATCGCCGGTGCGCGCAGGGTGCTGGAGGAGAATGCCGACTACCTTAGACGCTCGCGCGAAACCTATGCGTCGGGCGCGGCGCCGGCAGCTCCGGCTTCAGTCGGCGCGCTGTCCGACCTCGAGAAGCAGAGCCGCGAGGCGGCGAATAGCCTCGATGCCGGCACCTGGGACCGCACGCGCAAAATGATGCGCTACGACCAGCACAAGGCGAAGGTGCAACAGACATACTAGTTGCAGCGCGCGACTCCCCTGCGGGAAGCCGGCCGCGCCGCTGCCCTATCTCTATTGGTCAGGACTGCGCCATGGTGTCGTCCTCGGCTTAATGCCAAGACTGGCAATCGGATCATGGTTTGAACGGTATGACCTTGGAGCGCTGCTCGCCGAGGCCATCG
>Ga0164243_10007622_pt1 | contig 16139 bp, 16 predicted proteins | sample OricompcompostOP_FD_108781 | JGI IMG/M metagenome (GOLD analysis project Ga0164243, IMG submission 108781) | Organic Plus compost microbial communities from Emeryville, California, USA - Original compost - Organic plus compost (OP) | ecosystem: Engineered > Solid waste > Mixed feedstock >...
AATGCTGACGCAGCTGTTGCGCGAAAAAGAAGCCCCCAGCAACCCCACTCAATCCCGGTTCAAGCGGGCTGCTCGCATCCTTTTCAAACCACGCCGTTGGCCCCAACTCTGGCAGCGCCTTCGACTCGTGCGCGACATATCGGCCTTGAAGCGTTCAGGCCTTTTCGATGCGGAATGGTACTTGAACACTTACACCGACGTCGCGGCGGCCAAAGCCGATCCCCTCCGCCATTACGTCCAATTTGGCGCCGCCGAGGGCCGAAAGCCGAGTGCGTCCGCAACACCCGGAACGCGACCTCGCCGCACTGACTGCATTCACCGATAGGTTCGCCGGGGAGGGGAGAACGCCGAGATGAAAAGTTCCAAGAAGGCGTACATCGAAGCCATCCGCGCCTCGAACCCGTTCGACGCCGAGTGGTATCTCAAGACCTATCCGGACGTAAAAGCGCTCGGCATGGATCCGCTCGAGCACTATTTGTGGCTAGGAGTAAGACTGAACCGCCCGCCCTCTCCGACGATGGACACGAACGACTGTTCCAGTCGCCTCCGCACCGTCGCAGATCAACGCATCAATCCGCTCGCGAATTATCTCAAGCCCCATGAGGACAAGGCAAACGAACTAACCAAGGCGAATGTGCTACTCGTTGGCCACCTGGCCGGCGATACATTCTTTGGTGCCGAGAATAGTCTTATCGGACTTGCTTCGTCGATCGACAAGCGCAAATATAATATTCACCTAGCGCTTCCTCGCGCCAACAAAAAATACATCGAATTATTCCAACCTCATTGCGCGAGCATCTCCGTCTTCAAATACGGTTGGATCAACAAAAACGCTCAATACGACACAGAAATTAAACAGTTTCAGGAGCTGATAAGAGAGCGAAGCATCCAGCTGGTTCATGTCAATTCTGCTGTGCTTGTGGCACCGCTAATCGCAGCCCGCCAAGAAGGCGTTGTTGGCATCTCTCATGTGCGCGAAATATTTCAAGTCGACCCCGCACTTTGCCTTTCTTTAGGGATGCGACCGGACGAAATAATCCGCACCATTCAGAATTATGCCGATGAGATCATCGTCAACTCCCGGGCCACTCGAGTGTATAATGGCTTTAGTGAGCAGGCTTGCTTGGTATATAACGAGGTCGACATCGAAGGGCTTGCGATTCCCAATTCAATTCGAAGTGACGCAATATACGTAGGGATGGTTAGTAGCAACACCACAAAGAAGGGAGTAAATGAGTTTTTCAGAATTGCTAGTATGGCCACTGCGCGGCTTCCCATGGTCAAATTCCGGTTAATCGGTCCAGCTACCGAATTCGTAACTCAGTGCAGTAGCATTCCCAACAACGTTGAATTGGTACCCTACAAAGAAACTCCCAAGGAGGCCATCTCTCTAGTCAACATTATTTTGAACCTTTCAACATTCATGGAGTCGTTCGGCAGGTCTGTTGCGGAGGGCATGGCTGCGGGCAGACCCGTCATTACGTATGATTGGGGGGCCCTGCCCGAATTGGTTCGCAACAACGTTGACGGCTTCGTCGTACCGTTCATGGATTGCGCTGAGGTTCTCGAACGCATTGAGCGTCTTGCGCGAACGCCTGAAAATATTGACACAATGGGTCGTTCCGCCCGAACACGAGCCATCGAACTTTTCTCGCGCGACAGAATGAGACGAGATCTCGACACCGTATACTCCCGAGCTCTCACTGCCATCCCTAAAGGTCTGGACTCTCAAAAGCAGGTATCACCACCCCCCCGCTTGCCACACGCGCGCAGTTCCCTTCGTATTGGTTACTTTATATGGCATTTTCCCGTGCCGAGCGAAACGTTTGTATTAAATGAACTGCGGCAGCTGGTGGATGATGGACATGATGTGACGGTATTTTGCCGGCACTCCCCCCACAAGAACTTTGCGCCTGATTTCCCTATCACCTGGAAGCAGGTTAATTCTCCCGACGATCTAGCTAGATCACTAGTCGCTACTGGTCGCGAAGTTGTCCATAGTCATTTTGTCTACCCAACCGTAACTGATTTTCTTTGGCCGGCATGCGAAGCAGCGAAAGTCCCATTTACTTTCATCGGTCATTCGCAGGACATATTTCGCCACGACAACGAGCAACACAATCGCCTAGCCGAGATTTCTCGCTCTGAAATGTGCTTATCCGTGCTCGCGCCCTCGCGTTTCCATCGCGACTACTTCATTCAACAAGGCGTTTCAGCGAATAAGATCATCATTAATCCAAATGGGGTGGATCCTCGCCGCTACCCTTCTCCTCCTAGCTCGAATCGCTGCTCCAGCAAGAAACTCTGTGCGATTCATCGGTTTGTCGAGAAGAAAGGCTTGGAGAACCTCATTCGAGCTGCGAAATACGTTCGCCAAGAGGGCGTTACGATCGACATCTTTGGCTATGGACCGCTCGAAGACAGCTATCGTCAGCTCATTAAGGCGGAGAAAGCCACGAACGTGCAGTTGTTGGGTCCTCTGAATTCATTTTCGGACGTGGTGGCTACGCTTTCCACGTATGATGCGCTTCTTTGTCCTTCCATCAGAGCCAATGACGGGGACATGGACGGCCTCCCTACCGTTCTTTTAGACGCTATGGCCGCTGGCACGCCTGTGTTGGCTACCCCCATTTCAGGGATTCCCGAACTCGTAGTTGACGAAGTTACCGGGTTCATTTGCGACGCGAGCCCAGAGGGAATTGCCGCTTCCATAAAGCGCTTCTACGCCACACCAACGGGCAAGATGGACTCCATTCGCAACGCTGCGCGTCATTTGGTGCAAAACAATTACGACGTACGCCAATTGACGCGCAACTTAGTGCGCATCTGGCGAAGAGAGACAATAGATATCATCGTGGTCAGCTGGGATAACCTTCCTGAGCTCCAGGAAGTTATCCGACGAATACAGCACTACACCACCTACCCATATAAGTTGATTGTTTGGGATAACGCCAGTCAAACGCCAACGCGCGATTATCTTCGTGGGCTGGCGAGGACATGCTCAAATGTCGAGGTTATATTACACGATGCAAATATCATGGTTGGGCCTGGCACCAACTCGGCCCTGCAGCGCGGCTCTTCGGAGTTCGCTATTTATGTGTGTGGAAAGGAAGGCTTCATCCTGAATTTCAATTGGGAGCTCCCATTTATTCAATGTCTGACTGAAAACCCTCTAGTTGCGCTCGCCGGCACGCTCGGTTATTCCCCTTCATATCTTTTTGGAAAGGATTTCGCGAGCGGTAGTAGGTTTTTTCCGAGCTTTAGAAATCGCGACTTCGCAGAGCGTAATCCAGACAGAGAATTCCGGCACGTCCAGGGTGGATTGTTCGCCATGCGGAGGTCGGCTGTCGAACAGCTAGGCGGCTTCTCAAGTCTGGTGAAGCACGATGGGACGGATGTTGAGTTGAGTTTCTATGCGGAAAGCGAGGGCTGGAAGCTGGGGCAAGTCCGTAACACCGTCTCCCTTTATGCGAAAACGAGGCCCTTTTTGGAAGCTCGCGTGGATGAGTCAACACGGTCCGTCCATCCGGCTCGACTTGAGGACCTTCCTCGACTCGACGAGATCGTTGCTCGCCGTCACCATCTATGTACGCTGTGTGGATGGGAAGGTGGCGAGTTTACACGGTCCCACGCATCTGCGATTTGCCCCAACTGCGGGTCACACGGCGACGATAGGTCGTTATGGCGTTATCTAGCGGAGTCAACACTAACTTACAGGCGCGCGCCGGCCCTCGGAGTCGGCCTCTCTCCCACCTTGGAACGTACGTGGAGAACGCAATTTCGAGGCCGCACTTTGCAGTACTCTTCACTGGCTGCCGAACTGGATAGTAGTGGGCGACTAAGCGACTGCGACAATCGCCTATTACTCGTTTACGCGGACGCGCTCCTGTCGTCGATGGAGCCAAAAATCAGAGCTTTGGCGTTGGCTGAGTTCCACCGAATTATTGAACCCGAAAAGGGCCGTCTTATCTTACATTGTGATGTTTCCTTCCTTAAGGATGAGCTTGAACTCGGGTCCGGCGGAGAAGCCCGCCTCGTTTGCAAGGGCGGTGACGTAGCATTTCGCGTCATAGACCAAAGGCGATTTAGCAGTTATGCGTGCCAATTCGGATGGCAGCCAATAACGGTACTTGAGAAGATCATTAATGCTTAACGTTGCAATTACCGGGGGCGCGGGCTTTATCGGAATTAGCGCGCTTGATAGTTTCTTGCGGAGTGGATTTCGCGTGGCAATTCTAGATACTGCGCGAAGGCTATCGCGCGCTGGCAGGCATTTGTGCGGCGCGACTGCAATTCGGAGTGATAACCTGTCGATTCACGAGATTGCTCGGCATCTCGATGGCGTTGACGTTCTTGTTCATCTGGCATGGAGTTCTCAGCCCGCCAACTCGATGTCCGAAATGGCCGAAGATGCTAACCGAAATATCGTTGGAAGCATCGAGCTTTTTGGCCAAGCCGCCCTGCACGGGGTACCAAAGATCGTATTCGCTTCCAGCGGTGGGACAGTCTATGGGAACACTCACTCTGTACCGATTTCGGAAGGTCGGCTACTGAACCCTGTATCAGCCTACGGCGTTTCGAAGGCCGCAGTTGAACGATATTTGCAGCTTATCTGCTTTCACCACAATTTAGCAGGGGTTAGCTTGCGGATTGGGAACCCGTATGGCCCATACCAACTAATGGGCACCGGCCTCCCTATTGGCGTCATTGCGCGCTTCATACGGTGCATCCGAAATGGCGAACCTCTAACGATCTACGGAGACGGCAAAGTTGTTAGAGATTATATATGGATAGACGACACAGTTAACGCTCTCGTAGCAGCGGTCAGCTCTGAGATCCCTTCGGGCGAATACAATATCGGTTCGGGTGTCGGGTACTCAGTCAACGCCATTGCCGATCTTCTTGAAGCTCACCTTGGTCAGATACCGCATCGCGCCTACATATCGCACCGGTCGTTCGATGCCGAAAAGATTGTCCTCGATATCACGAAGTTTAAGATCGCTTCGGGCTGGCGACCCTTGGTCGACATTCCGGAAGGCATAAGCCTGATGTGCAAAGGGATCGAAAGCGGGCTATGACACATGATTTGGATAAGGTATTCGCCGAGGCGCACGATCCGGCGTTTCGGGGTAGAGCCATACACGAATACGGGACTATCCGCCAAGTGGTTGGAGGCGAATAAACTGGGGCCGGAGCAGGATCCTCAATTTCGGTTGCGGAACAGGCATTGCTAGCGCCGCATTCGCGATCAGACACCCGCACGCGAGCGTCTTGGGAGTGGAATGTCTTGGGAGTGGAATACAGGGCTAGCAATCCCACGAAATTTGAAACTCGAGCGGATCACTTCTGGAACGCTTTCAAAGGAGTGCGGGCAGCAAGATCTAATTTACGCCTGGCCTGTATTTGAACACTTCAAATTCGATCAGCTGACTGCGACTTTACCGATGACCTTCTCGACGCCGTGCTGGCGCTTTGCGCCCACCGAGACGATCTCGTCGTAGGCGGCCCGCAAGCCGGCAAGCTGCAGCTGGCCCATCATGTCGGCGATCTCAGAGCGCTCCATGACAGACTGACCTTGCCCCCGGAAGGTACTCGCTCATAACTGGAGTCCGTTCTGGTTATGGTCCTACGCGGACCTCCTTGCAAACTCGTTCGGCGTGAGCCCGTCTAGGCTCGCGTGCGGTCTCTCGGCGTTGTAGTCCTCCCGCCAACCGGCGAGTACGTCTCGGGCATGCGCCAAGCTGCGGAAGATCGACTCATTCAATAGCTCGTCACGCAGCCACCCGTTGATGGGGAAGACGGCCCCGCTCCTCGAATGGCACCGTATGATGGTCCTGCCTTCACCCAACAGGGAGCCGTACCGATGGAACCAGCAACGACAGGCCTCGATCTCGCAAAGCACGTTTTTCATATCTGTCCGTCGTCAGGCTTTTTGGGACAGCTGATGCCGTGACCTAAGAGAGGGTTCGGCCTATCTGGTTTTCGTTCATGCTGCTGCGTTGAAGTGCTGACGGCGACGTCGCTCGATGGTTCGTCGCTTGATCTCGTGGCGCCGTTCCAGGATTCGAGAGGCGCATCCGAAGTAGACGTCAGCGGGCGTGATGTTGTCCAGGCTCTCGTGATAGCGGCTATGATTGTAGTAGTCGACGAAGTCGGCGACGGCTCTCTCAAGGTCGCCGGGCAGGTAGTAGTTTTCAAGCAGGGTGCGGCTCTTGAGCGAGAGATGCCAAACCACCGCCACGATGCCCGAGCACTGGCGTCTGCGCCCGAGACCATTCATGTGAATTCCGTCGAGCGGATGCTTGTCCCGCGGATCCTCTTAGGTCCCGGTGGCTGGCACAGCACGCTGCGCCGATCAATCTTGGAGAGAAATGCTGCTAAGACTCCAGCCTGCACCTATGACCAATTATCGCCAGGCACGTTTGTTCTTAAGAACTTGGATAGACGCGGGAGGCGAATTTGCGGCAAAAGCGAACGCTCGAATTATTGTCCGTCTTCAAGAATCCAGTGGACCAGTCTGCTTGCGAGTCAAGCTCACTACAGATTCAAAAGACCTGACCAAAATCTATCTACCGGTCCGTATCGGGCACGCCGATATCTACATGGCAGGTATGTCAATAGCATGTGACAGGGAAGTTGGTGCGAAGCGTACTCTGCAGTTCATACTTCCAGCGGGTTATGCAGGTCGCCGAATTCGCGTCGATCCTATTAGGAATGCAGGCAGGCTGGCCGACCTGACAATCGAGACAGGAACTACCAATTGAGCCCTCCCGTCTATCGACTCCCACCGCACTGTTGTGACCCCCGCGCTTTAGTCCAGAAGGCGCTAGAATCCGGCCCATGGAGAGCGAGCCGGAAGATGAAGCGTAAGCGGTTTTCAGAGGAGCAGATCATTGCCCGACGGCGGATCTATGCCGCAAGCACGGCATGTCGAGCGTGACCTTGCCTGCCCTTACGCATCATCCGTCTCCTTCTCGGATCGACGGACTCTAGCTCAGATCGGGTACTCCTGCGGGGGCAAGGTCAGCTCATTTGAAGTCTCGGGTTGCGTGTTGCGCGTGTCGTCCAATCCATGAATTGGCCTGATATACCGATACCCGCAGCGCGAAGCCTCCGGAAAGACCTCTGGACAAGTCGTGCAGCTTCTCCTCGGTCAAGATCGAGAGCGCCGTGCGCTACTGCATCGAAGTCGACGATGCGATCGAGATCGCGGAGAAGATCGATATCTGACAGCCGGTTCACCCCACGAGCGGACGTGGTTGCGACGCCTCAGGGGGGCGCCGACCATAGTCAGACCGATGGCTGCTCATGGGACATCTCGACGGACATCGTCGCTGATCACGCTGCGCGATCATGCAGGTCACCGCGGCGCCGCAACAGCAGAAGGGACCTTCTTCCCGGTAATTTCTGCGACGCCACTATGGCCGTCGAGCAACGAGAATGAATCACTCACATCCCGCGAAACACCTCGCTTCAGCTGACTCGACAAAACCCGCCTAGAACGCTATCTATTTCGCTTCTATTCGCGATTTCATTGCGCGCGTATGGTGCATTGCGAAACGGCATCTAATTGAATTTAAAAGCACTCTTCTATTTGCATCATAGGTGCTACGGAAAAACGACGAGAGCACGCAAGCCCGGTTGCCGGGAGGGTGCCATCTTGTTCACGGGAACAGAATATGCACTATGTTCTCTATTTGTGGTCATCGAAGCCTGTTTTAACGAGACGGATGACATTATCATTCCCGCTCATGGGGATGTCGTACCTAATCTTGATCGCGGCATCGAGGCGCGGATAGCTGTGCTCGGGATAGGCGCCGGGCTTCCACTTGGCATAGGCGAGGCCGGCATTGACCAGGCAATCGCGTACCGGCCCGGCCGTCTTCCGATAGGCCACGTGCGGCTCGAAGAGCATCTTCGGCCGGATCTTGCTGTCGAAGCCCCTGCCCGCCGCCTCGACCTCGAGAAATGCGAGCAGCGCGGCAGTTTCGATGCCCAGCACACGCGCAGCATCGCCAACGTCGCCCTGGGCAAGGCGGCGCCCTGTTCCCACGAAGTTCATGGGGTTCACCTGTGTCTGGGTTAGGCCAAGGCCGCGCGCGGCCTAAGTCGCGTTCGTTGGCCATACTGATCTACTGTTGATAAGGCTTAGATACGCGGCAGGCTTGGAACGGTTGTCCCTTTGATTTCTCTGCGGTAGACGAGGAAGAATTGACGGACTGGAGAACTCAGGCGCTAATGAATAAAATTCAGCTTGTGCGATACACCCCATCCACTCGGGATAAGGTACTCCATCGTCTCCGCAACATGTCGGAAGCCATGCCTTTTCATGTGGGTAGGCACTTCGTACATGAGTTCCCGAAAATCGGCTTAATACTCGCCTGCGTAGAACCAGCCACCCAGTTAATCCCCGGAAGCCAACATACTTACATCGAAGGCGATGACTTCTTAACTTTCGACGGCGTGCCGCTTTTTGAGGGGCAGGACGTTTCCCGTCCGTGGGCGCAACGCCTCTTTGAGTTATTTGTCCGATACGGCCCAGCAGGGTTCTTTGACCGCGTGATGGGTGACTATTGCGTAACCGTCAAACATGGACCTCGGCTGTTTGCTTTTGGTGACTTTGCCGGCCTGTGCCCTATCTTTTAGGGCGAGAACACCGGAACGCTCGCCATCGGAAATCGTCAAAGACTGCTTCAATCTATTCTGCTCAATAGTGATAAGGCTACGCTCGACCCGGAAGCATGCGCCTTTATAACCGGTCAGGGCAATATGTTTGGTGAGAACTCCATATACGAGGGCATCAAGCTAATAGCCCCCAGTCGTTATTTGATGCTGGACGAGGGGGGTGCCAAGCTCGGCGGCTTCTCTCGCTTCTATGCCCAAGAGCGCCGCAGTCTTTCCGAAGCGGATGGCAGTGCGGCTGCTGATGCAATATTCAAGCAGGCCAGATGCTTTGCCGAACTGCCTGTGTCAGATTACCAAATGGACCTTACGGGGGGCATGGACTCTCGTGCTGTCCTCGCCATTGCCCTGCAATCTGGCTTGATGAATAAGGTATCGAGCCTGAAAACATATGGCCCAGAGGGCATGCCAGAATTCGAAGTCACCTCCGAACTGGCTCGTATTTTCAACCTGCCGCATGAGAATGTGAATACAAAAACGGCAGGGAATGCCTCGCCTGAGGATCACTGGCGGCGACTTCGTTACAATGCCATGGCACTGGACGGAGCGGTGTCGGCCGACACCGGTATGCCAGGCCCGATGAAAACCAGCTTCCCTTGCTTGTCTGGTACAGGCGGAGAGCTTTTCCGACCGCATATCCGTTCCCGGCGGGATCTAAGACTGACTTCAGTAGACGGCCTCAATGCCATGGTAGAAAACTATCAGCGAACCATGGACCCGTTGGGGGTTCATGGTGAAGGCGTGACCGAAGCGCTCCGAAAGACTATGCGGGACATTGCCCGGCACTATGTCTCACAAGGAGTGCCCTTTGACGATGTGCATTACCTCTTTTACGCCGAACACCGTCTCCCTTGGTGGGCCGGGTATGCTTTGTCAAATCTGATGGGGCGTCGTCGACTGTTCCCGCTGGTAAACAAGGAAGCGGCTCGTATCGTTTATTCCGGCAGTCCAGAGCTTAAGAAAATGGATTGGCTGCACTTCATGCTGATGAAGCAGGCCGATCCTCGACTGATCCAGATACCGTTCTATGAAAACACATGGGATGCTCGCCTCAAGGGCTATTCAGGCGGATTGCCCATGGCAGACAGGCCGTTCCCAATCAAATCGGCAACCCCCACCCTATCTACTGGCAGCTGGATGACCGAGTTCGCGGAGGCAGAATGGGACCGGCTATTCGACTATGTTCTCTCAAGCCCCAGTTCTCAGATTTTCCAATTCGTTGACCGGGCGCGTCTGGAGCAGAGGTGGGGCGAAAGAAAATGGGCTTCTCGCCTAGCCTCTGCTTCTGCGCTATTGTCCTTGGTGAGTTTTCGCATGGTCGAAGCTAACGACATGCTGCCCGCGAAACAGGGCGTACCGCTTGCTTGTTAACGCCTGTTACGGCTTCGGCTTAAAGATACGTAGTTTCCAGCAACGGTCGGCACAGCAATGTTATCGGACGAAGTGTTCCTCGCATCGATCAGCACGGCACCCGTAGTGCACCGCACCTCGTAAACAAAACCGTTAATGAAAGCAGTGGCTCCGCCTGGCTGTTAGATCGCAGTATCGCCTTCTTCTACTCCGGCAACAGCTATAGGAATCTGTGAGCGAGTCCCTGCATTGACTGTGCCAAAAGTTGGCGAGGCATCTGCTTGGAGTGTATAACCGCCAGAATTTAAGCCGGTCGCTTTCCGTATCCTGTTTGTCACAGCGGCGTAAAACCGATTGGCATCCCCGATCAGGTTACTAGTGCTTGAATTGTTCTCGACAATGCCATTGGTGCATCCGACAATGTTATTGTCGCCAGTTAGGCAACTTGTTGTTGGAGCATGTCCTGAAAATGCAGTCTGACTCATCGAAATGGCTGTATGTGAGGCACAGTTAGCCCAGCTACGCAGACGGATTTGGTTGCCTGTTATATTTGCACTATTGATACCCAAAAGTCGGATGGCGATACGAACGGCAGACCAGGGTGATCGGCGCGCAATTTTGACCCCACGTATTACCTCAGGAAGGAATGTTACCAGGGCGGAGGTGGTTGGACCCGTCGCTTTGTCGCTGTGTTAGCGGTGGTGGCGAGACGGGGTGAGGGCTGCGCCCGAACGCAGGCTCGTCAGCACCGGGGGCGGCCATGGATCCTTTGACGGCAGTGTCGGTAATGACGCGGTGTGCCGAGCGCTTGCGAAGTGTCCGCAACAGCCGCTGCACAATCGAATGCTGCGCGTCGCTGAAGTGACCTTGCCCCCGCAGGAGTACCCGATCTGAGCTAGAGTCCGTCGATCCGAGAAGGAGACGGATGATGCGTAAGGGTAGGTTTTCACAGGAGCAGATCATCGCAATCCTGCGCGAGCAGGAAGCCGGTATGGCCACTGCCGAGGTGTGCCGCCGGCACGGGATCTCGTCGGCGACGGTTCTACGCCTGGAAGTCGAAGTACGGCGGGCTCGAGGTGTCGGAGGCCAAGCGCCTGAAGACGCTCGAGGACGAGAACCGCAAGCTGAAGAAGCTGTTGGCCGAGCAGATGCTCGACAACGCCACGCTCAAAGAGCTGCTGACAAAAACCTTCTGACTCCCGCCGCGAGGAGGACCGTCGTGAGCTGGGCGATCGAAGAGAAGGACTACTCGCAACTCCGCGCGTGCGCCCTGATCGGGCTTGCACCGAAGGGTCTACCGCTATCGACGGCGAAGTGATGATGGTGTGCTGCGCACGCGCTTGAAAGCCTTGGCGGCTCAGCGCCGCCGCTTCGGCTACCGCCGTTTGCACCTGCTGCTGCGGCGAGAGGGCTTCACCGTGAACCACAAGAAGCTCTTCCGCATCTATCGGCAGGCGCGGCTTGTTGCCCGCAAGCCCGGCGGCCGCAAGCGGGCGCTCGGCACGCGGGCTCCGGCGGCCGTGCCGGGAGAGGAACCAGCGATGGTCGCTGGACTTCGTCTCGGACACATTCGCGGACGGGCGCCGCTTCCGCATGCTCGCCATCGTCGATGACTTCACGCGCGAGTGTCTTGCCCTGGTGCCCGAACCTCGTTGTCGGGCCATCGCGTCGCGCGCGAGCTGGACGACCTGATCGCGCGGCGCGGCAAGCCGGCGATGGTGGTCAGCGACAACGGCACCGAGCTCACCTCGATGGCGATCCTACGGGCATCGCCTGGCACTACATCGCGCCGGGCAAGCCGATGCAGAACCCGGCTTCGTCGAGAGCTTCAACGGGCGACCGCGCGACGAGCTGCTGAATGAGACGATGTTCCGCAGCCTGGCGCATGCCCGCGAGGTGCTCGCCGGCTGGCGGGCGGACTATGAGCGACCACACACAAGCCTCGACGGGCTCACGCCGAACGAGTTTGCAAGGAGGTCCACGTCGGACCATAACCAGAACGGACTCCAGTTATGAGCGAGTACCTTCCGGGGGCAAGGTCACCGTTTCGTGAAAAGTCGCGCGAGAAAAACTTCGGTCTCCGCCGGGGGAAAGACGAGGGTCACATCAATTGCCCTGGCAGTCGATAGATGCTCAATTGGCGGTCCCGGTTTCGATTGTCAGGTCAGTCAGCCTCCCTGCTTTTGTCACCGGATCAACGCGAACACGGCGACCTGAATAACGCGTGGGAAGTACTAGTTGCAGAATACGCTTCGCTCCAACTTTTCGATCATATAATATAGACATCCCCGCGGAATACGTATCGTCCTGGCGGCGCGGCAGAAAGACTTCGGTAGCGTCTCTCGAATCTGTTGTGAACCTGACTCGCAAACAGACGGGCCTAGTGGCTTCTTGAAGAGGGACGATAATTTGCGAGTCCACTTTGGCCGCATATTCTCCCCCTTTGCGACGGTCCAGGTTCTTGAGAGCGAATTCTTTTGCGCTCAACTGGCGATATCTGCACTTGGCAGCTTTGGCATCGTTCCTCTCCACAATCGACCGACCCAGCGCGCCATGCCAGCCGAGAGGTCCTGTGAGCACCCGACCGATAAGCATTCGCTCGACGGTATTCACGTGGATTGTGTTAAGTGCAGATGCCAGCGCCACATTGACGTTGGCAGCGTCGTCATAGCTGGCCCACGTCGCCTTAGGAAGAAATGTCCGCAGCAGGTTGAGCGATACCTTGTAGAAAGAGTCGTGTAGTATCAGCATGTTGTCCGAGGGCACGCTGGTCTTTCGCCAAGCATCTATCCATGCTTTGTCGTAGGTGTTCTGCGGGCTGACTCCATCGAGCCTAAGGATGCGAAGAAGATCCACGTCGCCACCCGACGCGACCGGCACGGGTAAAGGCTCGACTAGCTTTGATTCAGGAACGCCGAACGTGCGCGCGAGCTGAGTAAACGCAAGCGCGCGACCATACTCGTTCCAATGCGTCCCCGTCGCAGAATAACGGAGTGTCCCAGGCTTTGCCCCCTCGAGAGCCTCCAGGTAATCGATGAACTTCACGCCCAGTTCCTTTGCCCGACGCCTCAGGCGCCTTGCCGACTCCAGTTTGCATCCCGCAGCAAGGCTACCATAGAACCCTAGGTGTTCAGGATGAACTACGGACTTGTCGGGTGCCACGCTATAAGTCAGCGTGAGGTCAGCAGCCTCGGCCAGAATGCGCGTGGTCTCCATATTGAGCAGCACTTTCTGAATCGTCTCTTCACCTAGACATTTACCCGAGAAGAACTGACTTTTGTAATAGAGCCAATCTCTCTCTCCGGATACGACACGGCTGGTCTCCACGAACCCCAGCACCCTATAGTCGAGAAAGGACTTGGCACTAATCGCTGACATTCCGACCGGTGTTGAGCTGATGAGATTGCGCGCCACCGACGAGCGATAGCTGCTGTCTTCTGCAAGGAGCTGCCAGACATCTGTCGTCTGCCATCGCGGAGGCTTCTCGGCCCGATCGGAATAGCCAAGCCAAACCACGCTCGCTATTGGCGCTATAAGCATGCTGTAAAATAGCAGCGACGTGGCAATATGCAAAATCCGCATTGTCAAAACCGGAAATACAAGAACGGGGAGAATGATTGTGGAATCACTTCGGTGACGCACAGAGCGAAAACCACCGTCGTAAACAACAGCCGAACGAAAGGCCTGCTGTCTGCTGCGTTTGGATCCCCAATCCAGGGCCCCATCGGCGCCACTCTCCCCTGAGATACAATAATAGCGGCCGCCGCGACGAGGACGACAATCGCCTGCGGCGTTAAGGCTTTGGCAACATGCTGAGGAAGCAAAAGGGCTCCGCCCGAGAATGGATTGAGCAGCGCCTTGGCGTAGAGACCAAACGTCTGGATATCCGGCGCACGAAACAGAACCCAGCCGAAGATCACGGCGGGAAAGAAATAGAGGAACCTCAGCAAATTTGACGACGCCTCCGCGCGATGTGCGATCGACGCCATCCGCTCGAACAGCAAGAAGCTCCCATGCCAAAGTCCCCAGAGCAGGAAATTCCAAGCCGCGCCGTGCCAGAAGCCGGTAAGGGCGAATACAGTGAGAAGATTGCCCAGTGTGCGCGTCCTTCCTTTTCGATTACCGCCTAGAGGAATATAGACGTAGTCGCGAAAGAAGCTCGACAACGAGATATGCCACCGCTTCCAGAATTCGGTAAGTGTAGTGGCCGCGTACGGATGATTGAAGTTCTCCAAAAAGCGCACCCCGAACATTTGCCCAAGGCCAATCGCCATGTCTGAGTATCCGGAAAAGTCAAAGTAAATCTGTATAGTGTAAGCAACGGCGCCCAGTACGGCCGCAGAGAATCCCAGATCTCCCGTTTGACCGAACGCCGCGTCAGCGATCGGTGCTACTTTGTCAGCGATTAGCACCTTTTTTCCGAGGCCGAGCACGAAGCGGGCCGCGCCTGCTGAAAACATGTCGAACGAGACAGCGGGACGATGGAACTCCGCTGTCACATCCCGATAGCGTACGATGGGGCCCGCGATGAGCTGAGGAAAGAAGGAAATGTACGCTCCGAACGTGAGCAGATTGTGCTCGGCGGGTATCTCGCCTCGCCAGACATCGACAACGTATGAAATTCCCTGAAACGTGTAGAAGGAGATGCCAATCGGCAGTGCGATCGACGTCAGAAACTCGGGCGGTCTCGTACCGGCAGCGGAAGCAATGACATCGGCAGCAAAGCCTGCGTATTTGAACGCCATTAGCACTGCCAGGTTGAATACAATTATGAGCGCCAGCAAAAACACGGAGCGCTTTGCCTCGAGCAGGCGAGCGCCGACGTAGTTGCCGGCGATGCTGGCAATTAGAAGAAGCGTCTGGTAGCCGGAAGCCCAGTAAAAGAAGGTCAGGCTTAAACACAGTATGCCGGCGTGAAAACTTTGCGTGCGGACCGATGCCAGTCCAAGAGCGAGGGCAATAGGAAGAAAAAGAAAGAGGAAGATCTGATCGGAAAATACCATTACTCACACTCGACTCCAAAATCTCGGGCAAGGAGACGCCACACGGGACGTTGCCAATGCGGCTGGTCTCTGTGTACTCACCCACGGATCTTCTAAGCGATCCACCGCCCCTCGCTCGAAGCCACGAGTTGAAATTTACTCACCCCGCGCCACAAATACAGCCCCGCCACCAACGCGAATATCAGCCACTCCCAAGTTACGCCACAGGTCGCCAAGCCTAGCCATCCGGATGCGACGATCATCTTCATACGGAGATTGAGTGATCGTACCTTGAAACCCACGGGATAGTGAACGCGTGCGAATTAGGTATTGAACGACAATGCCGGCGTAGCGTATGGCGCTCGACATCACTCCGTTGGAGGTCATTCTTCATTTCGTGGGGATCTTGTTGTGAGATACACGCGCGGCGCTTGTCAGCTGCGCTCAGCGTGGGGTGCGCTTCAACATTACGCCGCTTCGCATCTGGTTTTGAGTGCCCCGACTGCGACATTTCTTGCTGGTTGATGGGATCGGATCGGCGAACTTCGTTTCGCCATGACAGCATGCTTCGAGTTTGGACATCAAAGACTGCAGGCGCTTCGGCGGCCTTGCGAATGCGCGAATGCTTCGCGCATCAGGAATGGGTGGGGGCGAAGAAACGCCTGCGTTTGCGTTCGGGAACCATGAGGCCGATTGGTCTCGTCCCCCAAGCAGGCCTATCCGGCGACAGTCTAGTGCCGCCTACCAAATACTGCTTGATCTCGGATCCTGAGATCTTTCGACCGTAATCCGAACGTCGCCGCTGAATCAAACTGGCCCTCGGACCCTCTTTTTGAGCGACCGAACGACCGCACGCCTAAGCGTCGACCTCGACACTGCAAGCTTTAAGGCAATGTCCCGAACCGATCGCCTGCTTCGCGCCAACGACCTGCTAGCCGAAGACACCTGAGCCGGCGATAGCTTTCGAGGTCGCCCGAGCACAGCGCCTCTCGTCTTCGCAGCGGCCATCCCAGCCCTGGTACGCTCGCTTATAAGAGTACGCTCGAACTCGGCGAGGGCGCCCATCACGTGGAAGAGCAGGCGTCCCCCGGCGGTTTCCGTATCGATGGCCTCCGACAGGCTGCG
>Ga0164243_10007623_pt1 | contig 16137 bp, 2 predicted proteins | sample OricompcompostOP_FD_108781 | JGI IMG/M metagenome (GOLD analysis project Ga0164243, IMG submission 108781) | Organic Plus compost microbial communities from Emeryville, California, USA - Original compost - Organic plus compost (OP) | ecosystem: Engineered > Solid waste > Mixed feedstock >...
CGTGATCGGCGCGCTGGCGTCGGGCCGGGCGGCCCCCCGGGCGGGCGAAGTGGTCGACCTGCTGGCGCCCCGCTGGCTCGGCACCTTCTCGCTGACCGTCGGCCTGTTCACGCTGGCCGTCTTCGCCTACCTGGCGGCCGTCTACCTGATTTTGGAGACGGACGACCCGGCCCTGCGCAACGACTTCCGCCTCCGCGCCCTGGGGGCGGCCGTCGTGGTCGGGGGCCTCGCCTGGGCGGTCTACCTGCTGAGCCGGACGGAGGCGCCGCTGGTTTTCAGCCGGCTCGACGTCTCGCCATGGGGGTTCCCCGTCCGGGTCGCGACCGGCGCCTGCGCGGTCCTCGCGCTGCTGGCGCTGGCCTTGCGGCGGTACCGCGTCGCCCGCGTGGCGGCGATGGCTCAGGTGGCCTTGATCCTCTGGGGTTGCGGCCTGGCGCTCCACCCGTACCTCGTCCCCCCCGACCTGACGATCGAGAACGCCGCCGCCCCGCGTCGGACGCTCACGCTGCTCCTCGCGTCCCTCTCGGCCGGGGCGTTGATCCTCTTCCCCTCGCTCTTCTACCTCTTCCGCGTCTTCAAGACCCACACGTTCGGGCGCGGGGCGGAGGTCCCTTGAGGAATTTGCGGGACGGCCCCGATCCGGTATGATCCCCCTCGGCGCCGGGCGCGCGCCGCGGGGCGTCCCGTCCCCGCCTCTTCGTTCCCGAAACGACCAACGGAGGGTCGCGCTGTGACGACCGTTGAGGCCCTCGGGGCGGCCTTCGAGCACCACCGGGCCGGGCGCTGGGCGGAGGCCGAGGCGCTCTACCGGCGCGTCCTTCAGGACGACCCCCGCCACGCCGACGCGCTCCACCTGCTCGGCGTCCTCGCCCACGACGTCGGGCGCTACGACTCGGCCGTCGACCTCATCAACCGGGCGATCGCCGTCGACCCGGCGCGGGCGAACTTCCACTTCAACCTCGGGGAAGCCCTCCGCCGCCTCAAACGCCTCGACGACGCCCAAGGCGCCTACGAGGCCGCGCTCCGGCTCGACCCCGACCACCTGACCGCGCACAACAACCTGGGGATCGTCCACCAGACCCGGGGCGACTGGGACGCCGCCGAAGCCTGTTTCCGCCGGGCCGTGCAGGTCGGCCCCGGGCACCCGTTCGTGCGGAACAACCTGGGGGTGGTCCTGATCCACCGCGGCCGGTTCGACGAGGCCCGCGGCGTTCTGGAACAGGCCCTCGCCCTCCGGCCCGACTACCCCGACGCCCACAACAACCTGGGGACCGTCTGGATGAAGCTCGGCCGGTTCGACGAGGCCCGGGCCCTCTTCGAACGCGCCGTGGCGTTGAACCCCCACTACGCCGTCGCCCACCACAACCTCGGAACCGTCCTCCACAGGCTCGGCCTCCTGCGCGACGCGGAGGCCAGCCTACGGACCGCCCTCCGCTACGCCCCCGACTACGCCTCGGCCCACTTCGTGCTCGGCGCGGTGCTCAAAGACGCCTTCCTCTACGCCGACGCCAGGGCCAGCCTGGAGCGCGCCCTGGCGCTCGCGCCGGACTACGTCGAGGCGATGAACACCCTGGCCGCGGTCTACGGGGCGCAGGGGATGGTGGCGGAGGCGCGGGCGGTCGCGGCGCGGGCGCAGGCGGTCCGGCCGTCCGACGCGCAGAAGGTCCGCTCGGCCCTGCTCCTGCCCGTGATCTACGACTCCGCGGAGGAACTCCTCCGCGAGCGCCGACGCTTCGAAGGCGAACTCGCGCGGCTCGAGGCCGAACCGCTCGCGGTCGACGACCCGTACCAGGACGTCGGCCTGACCACGTTCTACCTGGCCTACCAGGGGGAGAACGACCGCGACGCGCACGCCCGCCTCGCCGCGCTCCACCGCCGGGCCTGCCCCGGCCTCGACTTCGTCGCCCCCCACTGCCGCCCCGGCGCCGAGGCCCCGCCCCCCGACGCGCCGGTCCGCGTCGGCTTCCTCTCCGCGTTCTTCTTCGACCACACGATCGGCAAGCTCAACCTCGGGTTCGTCCGCGGCCTGCCGCGCGAGCGACTCTCCGTCACCCTCTTCCGCTTCCCCGGCCCCGACGACCCCCTCGCCCGCGCCCTGCAAGACGCGGCCGACCGCGTGGTCGCGCTCCCCCGCCGGCTCGACGCCGCCCGCGAGAGGGTCGCCGAGGAACGTTTGGACGTGCTCTATTATGCCGACATCGGCATGGACCCCCTCACGTACTTCCTCGCCTTCGCCCGCCTGGCGCCGGTCCAGTGCGTGACCTGGGGGCACCCGGTCACGACCGGAATCCCGACGGTCGACTACTTCCTCTCCTGCGCCCTGGTCGAGCCCGACGGGGCCGAGGCCCACTACACCGAACGGCTCGTCAAATTCAACCACATCAATTCCTGTTACGACGAGCCCGAGCCGCCCCGCGCGTCGAAGACCCGGCGCGACCTCGGCCTGGACGACGGCGACCACGTTTACGCCTGCACGCAGAGCCTCTTCAAGCTGCACCCCGAGTTCGACGACGCCCTCGGCGCGATCCTGCGGGGCGACCCGCGCGGCGTGGTCGTGCTCCTCTCCGGGTTCGACCCGCACTGGAACCGGCTTTGGACCGACCGCTTCCGCCGGTCGTTCCCGGACGTCGCCGACCGGGTGCGGATCCTCCCGCGGCTCTCGCGCGACGACTTCCTCGGCCTCCAGGCCATCGCCGACGTGCTGCTCGACACCTTCCCGTTCGGCGGCGGGAACACCTGCTACGAGGCGTTCGCCTTCGGCACGCCCGTCGTCACCCTCCCCGGCCGGTTCCTCCGCGGCCGGCTCGCCGCCGGTTTCTATCGACAAATGGGAGTCCTCGACTGCGTCGCGGAGACCCCACAGGGTTACGTCGACGTCGCCCTCCGCCTGGGGACCGACCCGGCCCTGCGGGACGACGTCCGCGCGCGCATCCTCGCCGCGAAACACCGGCTCTACGGCGACGCGGAGGCCGTTCGGGAACTCGCCCGGTTCTTCCTCGACGCCGCCCGTGCCGCGCGGGGGCAGGGCGGGGCGGCGCCGCGTTGAGCCGTTACCGCCCCCCGGCCGGGGCCGTCGCCGGCTTCGCGGCGGCTTCCGCGGCCGGCGCGGTCAGCGACTCGGGGACGGCCCGCGGCCAGCGGCCGCGGTAGGTGACGTTGCGCACGCGGACCTCGGTCTCGTCCGCGTAGTGGAAGAGGCCGAAGAGGCGCTGGTTGGTCGGCTCCAGGGTCCGCTCGTGAACGACCTGGTCGTTCAGGCGGACGGTCAACTTGTCGCCGGCCAGGGCGAGCACCACCCGGTTCCACCCTTTCGCCTTCAGCGGGAGGGAAGCCGAGGGGCGCCCGCCGTCGGACGCCGCCTCGCGGTTGCCGGGGGTCAGGCCGGTGCGCTCGTACTGGGCGTCGGTCAGCCGGTGGACTTTGACGCCATCGGGTTCGAGCAGCAGGGCGAGGCGGTCGACGGCGGGGTGGACGTGGACGCCGGCCGGGTTGTAGTAGAACTCGTAGGAGACCTCGCCGTCTTCGAGCAGCGGGCGGTGGTAGCGGAGGACGCTCTCCTGGAGGCTGCCGGGCGACTCCTCGCGGCGCCGGGCGATGATCTCGCCGCCGCGCTTGTCCCAGTCGGGGTTGTCGCCGGTCACGGAGTCGCCGTACTCGTCGGCGATCCAGCCGGTCAGGTCGGAGGGCGCGGAGAGGTTCAGTTGCTCGGGGACGTCGGGCCGGCCGGTGATTTTCAGCCCCCGGGCGCCGCCGGCGGACGCCCCTTCCGCGTCGAGGGCGAGCCAGGGGTCGGCCTCGGCCGGGACCGGTGCCTGGAAGACCTGGCGGCCGTTGACAAACGAGGTCATCACCCCCCCCTTGACCACGAGCCGGTAGCCGTACCAGTCCCCGAGCTTCTCCAAAGGCGGGTTGATCCCGGGGTCGGGGAGGGGGCGGCCGTACTGCGAGCGGTGGAGGTGCTTCAGATCGGGGTTCGGCCCGAGGGCCTGGCCGCCGTAGGAGAGGCGGACCTCGCGGCCGGCGGCGGCGCTCAACTCGCAGTCGACCTGGAAGTCGCCGCGGAGGGGGACGCCGAGGTAGAGCATGTCGTTGCCGTGGCCCGGGTGGTGGGTGAACTCACCGCCGCGCCGGGTCCACGCCGGCCGGGGCGCGCCGCGGCCGCGGGACTCGGGCCGGGTGTGCGTAACGGCCGCCCAGGGCGCGCCCGACCCGGGGGCGTCGGCCGACTCCCCGGGGGCCGCGAGCAAACGCCCCTGGGCGAGGACGTGCTTGACCTGCACCTCCCAGAGCGGCCGGGGCGACTTCTTCTGCGCCTGTTCGGCCGCCGCCTCCAGCAAGGCCAGGGCCGGTCCGCGGAGCGCGGGGCGTTGGACCGCCCGCGAGGCCGCGGCGACCTCGGGCCAGCGGACCCACTCGGGCTCGTCGGGCGAGAGCTTGTCCAACAGCGGCTTCAACCCGGTCAGCGCGTCCGACGCCTTGGCGTCGTCGTCCCGGGCGATCGCGATCAGGGCGAGGAGCGCGAGTTGACCGCGGCGGCCGAGGTCGCCCCCGCCCTCGAATTTCTCGACCCGGTTCGCGAGGTCGTCGAGCTTGCCGGCCGCGGCGGCCGCGTCGACCAGTTCGAGGGCCGGAGCCCGGAGTTCGCCGCCGACCAGGGGGCGCGGGGCCGCGGGCTTGCCGTCGGCCGGCGCGGCGGGGTTCGTCGGCGTGAACACGCCTTGGAAACGGAAAATGGCACGGGTTTCGCCCGGGAGAACCCAGTCGGCGAGGAACGGGTAGCGGGCTTCGGGGGACAGTTCCCGGGCGCGGCGCAGGGTTTCCTCGGCGGTGAAGGCGAAGAAGGGCTCGCCGATCAAGACCTGCCGGGCGCGGCGGTCGTCCGCGGAGCCCGGCTCGGGGCTCGGGAGGGACGCCGCCGCGACGACCTGTTCGGCCGAGGGCGACTCGGGCCAGCGGCCGCGGAGCACGACGTTGCGGACCTGCACGGAGGTCCGGTCCTTGTCGTGGTAGAGGCCGAACTGGCGGCTATTGGAGGGCTCCAGGGGGCGGCGGTAGACGTCCTCGCCGTTCAGGCGGAGCGTCGCCACGCCGCCGTCGAGCGCGACCGTCAGGGCGTTCCAGGCGCCCGGCTTGAGGGGGAGCGTCTTCGGCCCGAGGCGGTTCTCCGGCTCGTCGACCGCGTTGTCGGCCGGGAGGCCGGAGGGGTCGGACGCGCCGGCGGTCATCCAGTGGAGGCGGACCCCCTCGGGTTCGAGCAGGAAGGCGAGGCGGTCGAGCGCGGGGTGGACCATCACCTGGTCCGGCTCGTAATAGAACTCGTAGCCGAGCGTGTCGCCGTCGCGGAGCGGGCGGTGGTAGTAGAGCCGGCTCTGCGACGTGGCGGAAGGGTCGTTCGTGTCGACGGACCGGTTCGGGGCCGACGCCAGCAGGCGGCGCCCGCGGATCACGCCGTCCTGCGACGACCAGTCGAACTGCTCGGGGTCGATCGGGGCCTTCGGCAGCCCCTTACCGCGCGAGCCGGAGCGGGTGGGGAGGCGGGTGGGGTTACCGAACGAGTCGGACGCCAGCGACCCCCTCCGGTCGGGCTGGCGTTCGTTGTAGAACGTCGAGACCCAGCCGTCGAGCCGGTCCGCGTGGGAGAGGCGGACCTCGCGGGGGACGACGGGGCTCCCCTTCAGCGTCAGGTTCCGCCAGGCGGCCTGGCGCTCGGACCGGCTGAACAGGCCGACCCAGGGGCTCGTCGGGCTCGGGTCGTCGTCTTCAAAGAGTAAATGGTCGTTCACAAAATAACGGACCTTGCCCGGCTCGACCCGGACGGTCAGCCGGTTGAAGTCGTCCGCGCGGTTCAGCTTCCAGGGCAGGACGACCGCCGCGTCGGTGCCGAAGGGGAACGACCGGACGTTGTTGAAGCCGGAGGAGGGCTCGATGACGAGCCCGCCGTGGACGACCGAGCCCTGGGCGAACGACCCCTCGTAGCAGTCGGCGGAGAACTCGTAGGTCCCCTCAAGCGGGTAGTCGAACAGGAGCAGGTCTTGTTCGGGCCCGGCCAGGTGGGCGACGAGTCCGCCGCCGGCGAGCCACCACGACCCGGCGCCGCCGGTGCCGGACAGGGCCCCCTGGTACTCGGCCGGGTGCCAGTGCTCCAGGCCCCCGTCGCGCCGGGCGGCGACCTCCGGCGAACCCGCCCGCAGGGCCTTCGCCGCCGCGACGTCGGTGTACAGCCGGGGGAGGACGCCCCACTGGTGGACCTTCCGGGCGCGGTCGATCAGGACCTCGGCCAGCCGAAGGCCGACGTCGCGGAGGGCCGCGTCGCCCTGGGCGAGCGCGGCGCGGACCGCCAGATAGTCGGTCCAGGGGAAGGTCAGGGGTTTCTGGCGGCCGGGGGGGCGGGGCGCGGTCGGCCGTCCGGCGTTCTGGTCGGGCCTCGCCTCACTCTCCTTGGCGAGTTCGGCGATCCGGGCTTCGATCCTGGGCCGGGCGTCGGCCGCCTTGCCGCGGGCGAAGGCGACGAGGGTGTCGAGCACCTCGGCGTTTTCGACTTTCTGTTTGACGGCCTCGGCGACCTCGGCGGCGAGGGCGTCGAGCGTGCCGGCCTCGCGGGCAGCGTCGATCAGGGCCGAGGCGGTGCCGACCACCTCGTCGCGGCCGTCGGGCGCCTTCCCCGGCGCCGCGGCGGCCCCCTTCGCGGCCGAGAAGACGGCCGGGGCGTCGTCGGGCGAGCCCAGGGCGGCGAAGACCCGCACGACGCGCCGGTCCGGCGTCGGCATCGTCCAGGCCCGGAGGGTCTCGTAGCGGGCCTTCGCCGGCCGCGCCGCGAGCCCGCGGACGAGCGGGACGAGCGCGGCCCCCACGGGGACCTCGCCGCCGGAGTAGGCCGGGGCGTCGTGGAGCCGGCCGAGGGCGTCGAGCGCGTCGTCCCAGAGGCCGGCGCGGGCGTACTCGGAGGCGACGCGCTGGAGCGCCAGCCGGCGCTGGTAGACCGGGTAGTCGCCGCCGTAGTTCAGGTACGCGCGGTCGGAGACGCCGAGGTAGTCGTTGAGGCGCTTCCGGCCGCCGTCGGCGTCGCCGGTTTCGAACTGCCGGCGGGCGGCGGCGATCAGGAGCGACTGGGCCGGCTCGGCCGTGGTGGCCCCCTGGTACGTCGTCAGGGTGACGTCGAGCACGGCCAGGGCCGACGCCGCCGTCTCGGCCCGGCGGAGGGCCGGCAGCGCGGCGTGACAGGCGAGGTCGGCGGCGGTCCGCAGGGTGTTCCGCTTGAGCCGTTCGGCGACGTCCTTCAGCGCCGCGTTCGCCGCGGCGGCGTCGCCGCCGGCCAGCTCGAGCTGCGCGGCGAGGACGGCGGCCGGGAAGGCGGCCATCGGCGACTCCCGGCGGGCCGCGATCTTGCGGCGGAGGTCGTCGGCCTTGCCGGCCCGGACCGCCCAGAAGGCGAGCATCGCGCCGAGGTCGCGGGGCCGGCCGACCGTCGCCGCGCTGAGCGGCTGGGCGAACAGGAACAGTTCCGCCGGGCGGCCCGCGGGCATCGCCGCCGCGAGGAAGGCGTCGTACACCAGATCGGCCGGCGCCGAGCCGCTCCGCAAGACCCCTTCGAGCGCGACGAGTTGGGCGATCACCCGGGGGGTGATCGGGTCGGGGGGCTCCTCGGACGACCCGTTCCGTATGACCACCCGGTTCGACGCCTGCTTCGGCGCGACGGGTACCGGCGGCCCCCCCGCCAGCGACTCGCGGACCGCCCGCAGGCTGAGTTCGAACTGCCCGTGCTCCGCGGCCAGCTTGGCGATCTGCATCGCCTGCTCGAAGCGCTCGACCGTCAGGATCGGGACGTTCCCCGCGGCGGCAGCCGGGGCCGGCGCGGTGACGACCCTCGGCGCGGCGGCCCCCGGGGGGGCCGCCCCTTTGGTCAGTTCCAGCGACGCGCGGCGGACGGCCCCCTTCGCCCGCATCACCCCCGCCCCCGGCGCCGGCGCGGGGGCCGCCGGGGCTGCGGGTGGGGCCGCGCCCGGGGCGACCGCGCGGGGGGCGGGGCCCTTCTTACGGGCGGCGTCGCGGGCGAGGACCTGGTCGAGCATCCGGCCCCACGCGGCGGCGGCCCCGGCCTTGTCGCCGCCGTCGAGGGCGCGCTGGCCCTGCTCGCGGAGCATCGCCAGCGTCCAGCGGTTGTCCGACTGCCGGCAGGCGGCCTCGAGCGCCTGGCCGGCGAACTTATCGGCGAGGTCCCGCGCCACCCCCTTCTCGCGGCAGGCCCGGGCGACGAGCCAGAGCGGGATCCGGCGCAAGGCCTCGGCCCGGACGCGGGCGTTGGCGCGGGCGCCGGGGGGGAGCGCTTCCAGCGGCTTGTCTTCGACCAGGCGGTTCAAGTCGTCCAGCGCGGCCTTGGCCCGCTCGGCGTCGCCCCCGGCCAGCGCGACGAGGGCCGCGGCGGCCCGGACCGATTCGTCGTCGGGGTAGCGCTCCCGCAGGGCCTTCAGCGGCGCTTCGACCGCGGCGAGCCGCTCGGGGGACGAGGCGAAGGCCTTGACCGCGTCGGCGAAGACGCTCCGGACGGCCGCCTTGTCCAGTTCGCGGGGGTGGACCAGGAGCATCCAGTCGACGGCCTGGTCGCGCCGGGGCTTGTCCTTGTCCCGGCCGCCGTCCTTCTCCTTCGCCGCATCCTTTTCCTTCGCCGCCGCGCCGTCGGGGTCGGGGGAGAGCATCCGCTGCACGGTCTGCGCGAGCTGGTCGCCCTCCAGCCCCTGGAGGGCGGCCGAGAGCCCGTCGCGCGCCGACCGGACGAGCCCGTCGCGGTTGCCGATGTAGTTCGGCGCGTCGGGGCCGATCGTCTCGGCGACGGCGAGCGCGTCGCTGTAGAACGAGACGGATTCGGCCACGAAGCCCATCGTGGAGAGCTGCTGCGCGACCCCCGACAGGCTTTGGAGCCGCATCTGGGCGGCGTAGTCTTCGGGGTAGCCGTTGGGGAGGTCCATCGGCTTCCCGTATTCGAGCAGGACGCGCCGCACGTCGTCCTTCTTCCCCTCGTGCTGGTAGATGCTCACCAGGCGTTTGATAGGGCTGAAGTTGAAGTCGATCTGCGAATTGGGGTCGTCGCGGACTTTCAGGCAGCGCTCGTAGACGGCCGTCGCCAAATCGCGCGTCGCGCCGTAGTTCTCCAGCTCGGAGCCGATGATCCAGAGGGCGGTCGCCATGATCCGCTCGCCCTTCTCCGGGTCGATCAGGTCGTCGATCAAACGGCGGGCCTCGTCGAACTTGCCGGCCCGGCAGCGGAGCATGGCGAGGATCGCCTTGCCGGCCGACCAGTCCGGGGCCTTCGCGAGCCCGGCCTCCACCTCCTTCGTCAGCTCGTCGACCTTGTTCTGCCCCGCGGCGAGGTCGAGGACGCGCGACATCGTGCTGGTGATCCGGCCGTCGCTTTGGTACGAGCTGATGCTCTGGAAGGGGGCCCACTGCCGGTCCGCCTGGAACGAGCCGGAGTCGGGCACGAGCATCTGGCGGGCGTACCCGAAGATCTCCGGGAGCTGCCAGAACTCGTCGCGGTGGATGTACGTCAGGAGATCCGAGCGCTGCTGGGGGAACGCCTCCCAGGCCTTGCGGAACAGGGGCATGACCCGGTCCCGCTGCGTGCCGTCGTTCATCATGTTCTGGATCAGGTTCGTGACGACGTACGGCTGGCCCAGCGCCTTGAGGTCGATCTCGTCGAGGAGCTGCATCAGCTCGTCGGCCTTGTTCGCCTGGCGGAAGGCGTTCTCGACCTCCCAGTAGTTCCGGCCGAACAGGCTGGGCATCTTCTTGAGCGCGGACTTGTAATAGGTGACGGCCTCGGCCGCCTGACCTTCGCGGGCGAGTTGACCGGCGACCTGGTAGGCGAGCAGGGAGTCGTCGGGGCGGAGTTCCACGACCTTCGCCAGTTCGGCGCGGGCCTTGTCGCGCTGCCCGTCGGCCTTGTAGTAGTCGGCCAGGGCCTGGTGGAGCTGGACGGCGTTCGGGGCGCGTTGGAGCTGTTCGCGGACGCGGTCGATCATCCCCTTGAGCCGGCCGGACCGCGCGAGGACCTGCACGGCCGAGTCGCGGGCGGCGTCGGCGTTGTCCGCGTTGTAGACGAACGGGTTGCTGTTGCGCACGCCCGTCGAGCTGCGGAGGATCTGGAGCGCGACCTGGACGGCGGTGTCGACCTTGTCCTGGCGCTGGTACTGGAGCATCAGGCCGACCAGCGCCGTCGCCTTGCCGCCGGCGCGTCGGCGGGCGCGGGCGAGCACGGACTCGGCCAGTTCGTGCATGCCGAGCTGGTGCATCTGCCCGGAGAGCCGGACCTGGGTGTCGGTGTCGAGCCGGAGGCCGAAGAGGCGCTCGGCCGCCTTGCGGGCGCGTTCGAGGTCGCCGGTCAGGACCGCCAGGCGGAGCGCCTGCTCCTCGCGGCGCTGCATCGTGGCGTTGTCCAGCGGCTTCACGTCGTCGACCAGCGCGAGGGCGTCGGCCGGCTCGCCGCGCTGTTCGAGGAGTTCGGCCAGCACGAGCCGGAGGTCGGACTCGACCTTGGAGTCGTCGGCCACCTTGGTGAACTCGGCGATCGCGGCGTCCTTGTCGTCGTCCCACCAGGCGAGGTAGCTGAGCGCCAGCCTCGGGTAGAGGGCGTCGGCGGGGGTCTTGGCGGCGTCGGCCTGTTTGCGGAAGTGGGCGACCAGGTCGCTCGACAGGTCGTCGCGCTTGTAAAGCTCGTAGGCGGTGCGCAGCAGCGTGATCGCGCCGGTGTCGTAGTATTCGTTCGGCAGGGGGAACGCGATCGGCATGTAGCGCTGCGTCCGGCCGACCCAGATCTGGTAGTTCGGCGTGTAGCCGACCGGGTAGGTATTACCGTACCGGTTGCCGCGGGCCGCCTGCGCGGGCTGCTTGTCGTGGCGGCGGCGGGCCGAGGCGAGGTAGAGGTCGAGCAGGCGGAGGACGTCGCCGTACGCCTTCTCCCCCGCGCGGACGCTCATGGCCTGCGACAGCGCGCTGGCCGTGCCCGCGAAGTAGAACCCCTGGCCGTAGACCACGCCCGACGACGGGTTGCCCTGGAGCCGCTCGTACGCCTCGAACAGGCGGACCAGTCCGTCGACGTCCCCCCGCTGCCCGGCGAGCCCCATGACGGAGGCCACCTGGCCCGCCTGGTCGGCCCCTTCGACGGCCTCGCGGTACAGTTTGGCCTCGTCGTCGGCCCGTTTGGCGCGTTTCAACTCGGTCACGACGTTGCCGAGCACCGCCCCTTGGGCCAGGTCCGGCCGGCGCTGGCGGAGGGCGCGGTAGCTCGCCACGGCGTGGTCGACCTCCTCGTCCGGGAGCGGGGGCGTGAGGTCTTTGCCCTCGGTCCCCGGCGCGACGTAATAGCGGGGGCCGGCCGCGATGTTGCGCGAGCCGAGCGAGGTCAGGTAGATCCACAGGGCGGTCGGGTCGGACGCGGCCGACCGGCTGAGTTCGCGGGCCGCCTCGTAGGCCGCGCGGTTCTCGTTCCGCATCGCGCAGAGGTAGTACCAGTCCCAGAGCGCCCGGGGGTCGCGCGGCGTCTTGGCGGCGGCCTTCTGGAACCCGGCCACGGCCGCCTCTTCCGCGGCCTTGCCCTGCTTCCGGGCGAGGCTGACGACCCAGCCGAGGGCCGCCATCCGGGCCTGGCCGAAGTCGGGGGGGGCCCACGACGCCGCCCCCGGGCCGCGGACGTTGTAATACTCGCGCGCCTCCAGCCCCGTCGTCATGCGGATCTGGTAGACGGCGTTGATCCGGTCTTCCAGCGGGGACGATCGGTACTGGTTCAGCCGCGACGGCCGCGCGCCGGACGACTGGAGCTTGGGGTCGCGCTGCCGGGCCTTGACGGCCGCGCTTTTCTCGTCGTCGTCGAGGGGGAGGTCGAGCAGGGCGCGGAACCGCCGCGCCGCCTCGTCCGGGCGCCCGAGTTCGGTCAGGGCCACCCCCTCGCGGTACAACGCCTCCCAGTCGCGCGGGTCCTTGCGGACCAGCGCCTCGGTGACCTCCAAAACGGCCTTCGGCTTGCCGTTGCCGAGCAGGCTGTCGATCGCCGTGAGGACCCGGTGGGCCTCCTTCTGCCCCGACGCCATCTTCGACCAGAGCGCCTGCGCCTCGTTTAGCTCGCCGTAACGCACGTAAAGCTGGGCGAGCCGGAGCGAGGCTTCGTCGCCCGGGGCAAGTTCGACGAACTGCTTCTGATACTTGGCCGCGCTCTCCAGGTCGCCCTCCTCCTCGGCCAGCTTGGAGAGTTGCTGGAGGAGTTGCGTGTCGCGCGCGTTGGCCGACAGGAGCCGCTCCAACTCGGACCGGGCCATGCCGAGGTCGCCCGACGAGGCGTACGCCTGGGCGATGCAGATCGCCAGTTCGCGCTGCTGGCCGGCCTGCGCCTCCCCTTGCTCGCGCTGGAGGCGGCCCAGGAGCCGGTCGAACTGGTTTCGCTGGAGGTAAAGTTCGGTCAGGCGGCTGACCACGTTGATCTTGCCGTCGAGGTCCGGCGACTTCTCGAACGCCCGCCAGTACATCTCGACGGCCTCGTCCGTGCGGAACTGGCCGGCGAGGGTTTCGGCCAGCGTGAGGACCGACTTCACCTCGTTCGGGTTGATCCGGACGGCCCGGCGGAGGGCGTCGAGCCCTTCGTCGTTGCGGCCGAGTTGGAAGCAGAGGCCGGAGAAGAATTCGTAGTGCTCGGGGTTCCCCGGCGCGGCGGCGATCAGGTCGCGGCCGGCCTTGAGCGCCGGCTCGGTCCGGCCCATCCGGGCCTCCAGCTTGGCGACGCCGGTCAGGTATTCGCTCCGGTTGCGGCGGTCGATCTCGGCCAGGCGCCGGAAGGCGTCGGCGGCGTCGCCGAGCCGGCCGGCCGACTCGTGGACCCGGGCCGCCAGCGTCCAGGCGGGGACCGACCGCGGTTCGACCTCGATCGCCTTGGCGACCGCCGCCGCGGCCTCGGGGACCTTGCCGTCGGCCTCCAGATACCGGGCGAGCCGCGCCCAGCGCACGGCCGAAGCGCCCTTGCCCGAGTCGACCTCCTTGCGGAGTTCCGCGATCCGCTCCGCGGCCTTGCCCGACGCCAGGTCGTTCTTGACCTGCGCTTCGAGGGCCGCCGACCGCTCCTCGTCGTTCTCCGCGAGCCGTTCGGCGTGGTCGAGTTGGGCGCGGGCGTCGTCGAAGAGCCCGGCCCGGTGGTCCAGGTCGGCCAGCTTGAGCCGCAGGTTGAAGTCGTTCTTGTCGAGCGCGACGGCCTCGGACATCGGCGGGATGGCCTGCTTGAGGTAGCCGAACCCGGCGAGCACTTCCGCCCGGCGGACGAGGTTCTTCGCGTCGCGGTTGGGGCCGTCGCCGATCTTGCCCCAGACGGCCAGCGCCTCGTCGGGCCGCTTCAAAACGTGCAGGTATTCGCCGAGATATTCACGGTACTGCGCGTCGGCCGGGGCGAGTTCCACGGCCTTCCGGTAGAGGGCGAGGGCGTCGTCGACCATCTCCGCCTGGCGGAGCAGGTCGGCGACCTGGGCGATCGTCACCGGGTCTTTCGGCCGGGCCTCCAGCAGCCGCCGCCAGACGGCCGCGGCGGCGGTTTTGCGCGCGGCCTCGGGCTTCGAGACGTCGCGGAGGAGCAGGCCGCCCCAGTCGCGGAGGGTGTCGGGGTTGTTCGGCTCGGCCTTATCGAGCGCCTCGTACTGCGCGGCGGCGTCGGCGAACTTCTGGTCCTGTACGAGTTGGCCGATGAGCGCCAGCCGGAGTTCGCGGCGCGTCGGGGCGAGGGCGACGGCCTTTTCGTACCAACTCCGCGCCTCGGCGAGCCGCCCCTGCGCGGCGTAGCCCCGGCCGAGCCGGACCAGGGCCTCGACGTCGTCCGGGTTCTTCTTGACCCAACCTTCGTAGTAGGCGGTCAGACCCGACTGGTCGTCGTTGCGCAGGAAGACCTCGTCGATCTTGCGGCGGACCTCGCGGTAGAGCCAGCTGTCGGGCCGGAGCTTGCCCAGGAGCGTTTCGAATTCGCGGAGCGCCTGGTCGGTCTTCCCGAGCCGGACCTTCAGGTCGGCGGCCGTCATCGCGAACTGGGCCTGGCGGAACGGGTCTTTCACCGACCGGGCCAGGGCCTCGTAGCGCGGCAGGGCCTGCTCGGAGCGCCCCTCTTCGGCCAGGGCGGAGGCGATCTGCTCGCGGACCCGCGCGTCGTCCGGGAAGAGGGCTTCGAGCCGCGCCCAGACCTCCATCGCCTCCTTGGTCCGCTGCGCCCGCTGGTAGACCCGCCCGAGGGCCTGGAAGATCTCCAACAGGTCGTTCCGCTTCGGCTTGCGCTTCAGCGCCCGCTCGAACGCGGCGGCCGCCTCGTCGGGCTGGCCGACCAGGACGAGCGACTGGCCGAGGTAGTACGCGGGCATCGGGTCGTCGGGGCGGGTCGCTTCGGCCTTGCGCAGGGCGTTGACCGCCGCCGCGTCGCGGCCGCGCTGCGACTCCAGCAGGCCGAGGATGAGCCAGCCGGTGCCGTCGTCCGGGGCCTTGGCGACGCGGTCCTCGTACCCTTTGACGAACCCGTCGAGCGTCCCGCGTTCGACGTGGTAGCCGTAGGCGCGGTCGAGGGCCGTGCCGCGGCGGGGGTTCTTCTCCAGCAGGGCGAGGAACCGGTCCAGGGCCACGCGCTCGCGCCGCTCCTCCGCGTCGGCGGCGTCGGCCCCCGGGCGCTGGGCCGGGGCCGACGGCCCAAACGCGGCCAGGGCGGCGACGGCGACGAGCAGCGGGCGGGCCCACCCAAAAAATTTGGACATGTCGACGACCCTTTGATGTGGACGTGCGCAAACCCTCTGATTCACGCTCCGGAGCCAGCAGGATATCCACGCCGAATACCTTCGTCAAACCTATAAAACGGCCAGAAGTGCGTCTCCGGCGAAGATTCCGCCGGGTTTTTGGTTGCACGACGAATCCTTTCGGGTTACCCTCAGCCGACATCTGTCAATGGCACGCGCCGCAGGGCCGCGGCAACGAACCCGCGCGGCCCGCAAGTGGGGTCGGCCCCCGCGGTCGTCGTGTTCCCGGGATTTCACGCCCGCTCCTTCTTGGAAACGACGACGCCCCGAATCGCGGTCCGCCGTTCGAACCTGTGACGTTCCCGCGGGCGGGCCGGTCGGCCCGCGCCCGACGCCCCGAGAGGCCGTGCCGATGACCGAGACCCCCGACGAAGTGAGGCAGCAGCTCGACCAGTTCCGGGCCGACTTCGAGGCCCTCCGCCGCGAGATCCGCAAGGTGATCGTCGGCCACGACGACATCGTGGACGGCACGCTGACCGCCCTGATCGCCGGCGGCCACGTCCTCCTCGAAGGGGTCCCCGGGCTCGGCAAGACCCTCCTCGTGCGCACCCTGGCCGACGCCCTCCGCCTGAAATTCCAGCGGATCCAGTTCACCCCCGACCTGATGCCGGCCGACCTGATCGGCACCAACGTCGTGCTCGAATCCCCCGAAGGGGGCCGCCGGTTCGAGTTCCAGCAGGGGCCCCTCTTCGCCAACCTCGTCCTCGCCGACGAAATCAACAGGGCCACGCCCAAGACGCAGTCGGCCCTGCTCGAAGCGATGCAGGAGCGCTCCGTGACGGTCGCCGGCAAGACCCACGGCCTCACCCGCCCGTTCTTCGTCATGGCGACGCAGAACCCGCTGGAGATGGAGGGGACGTACCCGCTCCCCGAGGCGCAGCTCGACCGCTTCTTCTTCAAGCTCCTCGTCACGTTCCCGACGGCCGACGAGCTTGAGGCGATCCTCGACCGGACGACCGAGGCCGTCGAGCCCCGCGCCGAGCCGGTCTTCGACGGCGCCCGGATCGTCGAGCTCTCGCACCTCGCCCGCCAGATCCCGATCGCCGCGGAATTACGCCGCTACGCGATCGCGCTGGTCCTGGGGACGCACCCCGAGAGCGAGCTGGCCGGCGAACTGACCCGCCGCTACGTCCGCTACGGGGCGAGCCCGCGCGGCGCGCAGGCGCTGATCCTCGCCGCCAAGATCCGCGCGATCCTCGACCACCGCTACCACGTCGCCCGCGAAGACATCCGCGCGGCGGCCCTGCCGGCCCTGCGGCACCGCCTGATCCTCAACTTCGAAGGCCAGGCCGAGAACGTCCAGGCCGACGACGTGGTTACCAACATCCTCGAAACCGTCGAG
>Ga0164243_10007624_pt1 | contig 16136 bp, 15 predicted proteins | sample OricompcompostOP_FD_108781 | JGI IMG/M metagenome (GOLD analysis project Ga0164243, IMG submission 108781) | Organic Plus compost microbial communities from Emeryville, California, USA - Original compost - Organic plus compost (OP) | ecosystem: Engineered > Solid waste > Mixed feedstock >...
CAGGAAGGCGCATCCTGGCTGTTCCCCGATTACTGGGAAGACTATGTGGCGCCGATCCCGCTGGATGAGCGCGACGACCTGATCGCCGCCTACCGCAAGCGCCTGACCGGCGACGATCATGAAGTGCAGATCAATGCGGCGCGCGCCTGGAGCCAATGGGAAGGCCGCACCATCACGCTGTATCCGGACCAGTCCAATACCCAGAACTACATTGCCGACCACTTCGCACTGGCCTTCGCCCGCATCGAAAACCATTACTTCACCCATGCGGGCTTTATGGAAGAAAACCAGTTGCTGGACAATGCCCATCTGCTCAAGGACATTCCCGGCGTGATTATCCAGGGTCGTTATGACTGCTGCACGCCTGCACGCACCGCGTGGGATCTGCACAAGGCGTGGCCACAGGCCGAGTTCCATATGGTGCCCGACGCCGGACATGCTTTTAATGAACCGGGCATTCTTAAACTGCTGCTGGAAGCCACCGACCGGTTTGCAGGAAAATAATTCTGTTTGAAATAAAAACCGATGCAGCTGAACAGACCGCGCCCGACAGGCGCGGTTTTTCTTGTGTGCGCCCCGTATGAGCACGGGCGGGTGGCCGAATGCCATGTCGTCTTTGCCTGACACGCAGCAGCGCGCCCCACAGATTCATTGACCAATCAGCGAACATACAGTCAATTGAACGATATTGATAGACAATTGACGACTTCTAACATTTATTAACCTTCAGGGTCTTCCGTTTGTCATGTATTCAATGAATAATAGGAGAACGCACACATCGTGCGATATCGACGTTGTCATTCAACGATAACAAGGAGTCATAACAATGGGTATTCTCAGTTTTATCAAGGAAGTCGGCGAGAAAGTGTTCGGCGGCAGCGAAGCACAGGCAGCCACGCCAGACGATCTCAAAAAAGAACTGGCCAAGCACGGCCTGAATGCTGATGGCCTGGATATCGCCGTGGATGGCGACAAAGTCACGGTCAAGGGCAATGCCGCCAATACGGCCGACGCGGAAAAAATCGCAATCGCCATTGGCAATACGCAGGGTGTGGCTTCGGTAGACAACCAGCTGACCGCCGCCACGACCGAAGAAGAGTCCAACTTCTACACAGTCAAATCGGGCGATACGCTGTCCAAAATCTCCAAAGACCAGTACGGCGACGCCAACCAGTACCAGAAAATCTTTGAAGCCAACCGCCCTATGCTCAGCCATCCGGATAAAATTTATCCTGGCCAGGTGCTGCGTATTCCCAAGTAAGCAAATGCAAGCCTGGCGTCATTCTTAACGCACCAGGATGACCAAAGCGGTCATTTTTGCAGACGGGCAGCAGTTCAACTTCTGCCCTGCTCATGAACCCGACTCTGTTCAAGCGGAATCGGGTTTTTTATTGCCATCCCGGCACCCGTTCACCCGGCTACAATAGCACCCGATCGGAAAAATTCAAAACAAGCCCCGGCCGTGGCCAGAGCATTTTGACCAATCGTCCGCTTGAAGACAGCGTCACCCAGGCGGTGCGCATATCCTGTCCACCGAAACAGATATTTGTCACGCTGCGATCGGGCAGCCGAAAGAAATCGTCGGCTGTTCCCTGCGGGGTAACGCTGGTCACCCCGCCCTGATACAGCGTCGCCACGCAGATATTGCCATTTTCTTCCACTTTCAGCGAATCGTATCGCTGGTAGTGGGCAGCACCGTAAACATACCGTCCGCCGTTGGGCGACGGATAGGGCAAAAGTCCGATACGGCCTGAGGCCAAGACCTCGTATTCCCATAGCCTGCCTGTTTCTGATTCGGCGACATACAGCCTGTCTTCCGCCGGCGACAAGCCGATTCCATTGGGAAACGGAATAGGAAATATCACAGGTGTTATGTTCCTACCGTGGATGTCGGCATAATAAACCACTCCCCGATCAATCTCATCGTGGCGACGCTTGCCATTATCGGTAAAATAAAAACCGCCCTGCCGGTCAAATACCAGGTCGTTCGGCCCATTGAGCCGTTTATCGCCGCAATGGGTATACAGCACGCTGACCTCTCCGGTGGCCAGATTCACGCGCTCTATCCGGCCGCCGGCATAGTCCGCAGCCTGTGTCGTCGGGCGCTGAATTGGACCGTCCTGCACCCAGGTAAAGCCCCCATTGTTGCAGACATAAATTGCGCCATCCGGTCCCACGGCAGCGCCATTGGGCCCGCCCCCTGTCTGCGCGACCACCTCCAGATGACCGGACGGGTAAACGCGCGTCAGGCACCCCTTGGCAATTTCCACAAGCAGGACGGATCCGTCCGGCAAGGCAACTGGCCCTTCCGGAAAGCCCAGTCCCGTTGCCACCACTTCATGTTCAGCAAAAGGACCTTCGGGCGAAAACCGGGTTTCATCAGTAAACATCGGCATCACTTTCTCTTCAGGTGTGCATTGCGAATGACTTCGGCCCAGCGTTTGCTTTCGCGCTGCATCAATTGTTCCAGATCCGCCGGTGTACCGGGATGCAGTGCAAACCCCTGGCTGGTCAGGGTCGCAACCACGTTCGGCTGCACCAGCGCTGTGTTCACTTCTTTATTGATCCGGGTCACAATCGCCTCGGGCGTCCCCGCCGGAGCGAGCAAAGCGTACCAGATGGCCGCTTCGTAACCCGGCAGCCCGGCTTCCGCCACGGTCGCCACATCGGGAAGCTGCGGCGCACGCGTTGTGCTTCCTACCGCCAGCGCCCGAATCTGGCCGGCATCCAGCGCCTTGCGAGCTGAGGACAGGGTTGGGAACAGAAACTGCACCTGGTTTGAAATGAGGCCCACGGTCGATGCCGGCCCGCCATTGTAGGGAACATGCACCACATCCACGCCTGCCATGGACTTGAACAGTTCGCCCGCAAGATGCAGCGAGGAACCGCTGCCCACCGAACCGAAATTCAGCGTACCGGGTTTTGCCTTGGCCAGCGCGATCAGCGCCTTCACATCATCAACCGGCAGGTTCTTGTTCACCACCAGGACCTGCGGGACGCTGCCCACGTAGGCAACCGGCATAAAATCCTTCTGCGCGTCAAACGGCAGATTTTCGAACATGTAGGGATTGAAAACATGATCGGTGTAGGTGAGCAAAAACGTATAGCCATCAGCCGCAGATTTTGCGACATGCGTAGTTCCGATCACATTGCCCGCGCCGGGCCGGTTTTCCACGACAACCGGGACTTTCATTGCGCGGGCAAGCTGGTCGCCGATCAGCCGGGCTACCAGATCGGACGCGCCGCCCGCCGCACTCGGCACGACAATATGTATTGGCTTGACTGGATATGGCGCTTGTTGTGCCAGGGCGCTCTCCGAGAAAAAGAACGGCAACAGCAAGACCATCAAATAGCTGAACCATGACCAAATGCGCCACTGACTCATGTGTATCTCCTGAAAAGAATACTTCTTTGCAATAAGCACTGATTGACGACGACAACCCCGCGACTTACGCCGACGCCCTCGCGCGCAGCAACACGCCCTCTGCACTGGTGATATATAGTGATTTCATATCGGCATCTCCCAGCGCGCAGGCAAACGGGGTCCGCACGGGCAGCTCATGTACAGAAAGCGACACGCCGTCACAGGCAAAAACCTGTATGGTCCCGCACTCGCCCTCCGCTTTGCCGCCCACGCACACATAAGCACGATTGTCATCATCCACGCAGATCCCTTCGGCCACCCCGTTAATGTCGGCCAGGTGAATTTTTTGCACAGGTTTGTCATCTGCCAGTGTGTATGCGTATAACCTGGATACGCTTTGCGCCATGTCGACCTCTGCCAGATACAGCCGATCTTTGGTCGGAGAAAATGCCAGCCCCCTGGGCGCGCTAGTATCAACCGTCATACGCGCCAGAGTCCAACGCTTGCTATCATTCGATGACAGGCGCAGCACCGACTGATGCGTCAACAGTGGAAAAATCTGCGGCCCCGATGCCGGTTGCGGATGATAGCAATCGCTGAACCAGGCCGACCCGGCGCGATCCACGGCAATATGGCGGGGGAAATTATGCAATTGACCTTCCAGCCGGGTTTCGGTTTGCACGGCCGAGCCATCGGGCAACAGCCGCACCACGCGACGCGCGCCTTCCTGCCCCGCGAACACCGCGCCACGCCCATCCTCGGCAATCGCATTGCTGCGATTGGTGTACGCGCGCCACACGACGACTTGATCTTCTGTCGGGTCAAAAGCGTAAATAACAGAGGCTTCAACTGCACTGAAAAGCAGGCGGGTGCCATTCCACAATAGCCCGCCAAGCGAACCGTTGTCGACGCGATGTATCGTTCGAATATGCCAACTCATCACACGCTCCCCGACAATGCGACGGGCAGCCCCGCGAGCGCCAAACGAGTACGAAAGACGCAGGTCTGCGTGACAATATACAAGGCCCGCCAATCTCTGTCGCCAAACGCAATATTGGTGGGATGGCCAGGCACTTTGATGCGGCCCAACTGAGAACCGTCCGGCGAAAACACATGGACGCCGCCCGGCCCCGTACAGTACACATTCCCTGCCGTATCCACCTTCAAGCCGTCAGCACGACCCGGCTCGGTCCCCTGCAGCCGGGCAAACAGCGTGGCTTTTCCGATTCGGCCATCGGGCTGCACTTTGCCGACGCGGATAAGATTCTGACGGGTATCGTTGATATAGAGCAATGATTCGTCAACAGAAAACGCAAGGCCGTTGGGATAGACAAAATCATCGGCGAGCAGTTCGGGCTCGTGACCTTCGACCACCCGATACACACCATGAAAGTCAAGATACCTTTGCACATCGTCCCCGCCCATATCCACATTATTCAATGCGCCGGATGGATCGGTAAAATAGATCGCGCCATCGGACTTGACGACAAGATCGTTCGGAGAGTTGATCCTGCGACCCTTGTATTCCGAACATAAAACGGTACGGGAACCATCCGGCTCCAGTCGCCATATATTGCGCCCGGCCCAGCCTGCGGCAAGCAGGCGGCCCTGTCGGTCAAACGTCAGACCGTTAGCCTTCCCACTCGGACGCACCACCACTTGCGCGCGCTCGCTTCCCCTTTTTTTCCATATCGTATTTCCTACGATATCGACCCAATAGAATGCGTCCTCCCGTGAATTCCATACCGGGCCCTCGCCGAACTTCATCCCGGTGGCCATGCGTTCAAGTGTCGCGCCCTGCTTCAGAATACGAGAAAGACCGGGCGCATTCATATCTATTTCAAGGGAAATCAACGGTTCATTCATTGCCGGCGCACTCAATTCAGACTGACCCCGGCAGCATGAATAATCTGCGCCTTGTGCTCGACATCTTCATTGATGAGCTTGCTGAAGGCAGCGGGGTCGCCGTCTTGAGGCAATGCACCATTACTTTTGAGCAATGCCGTCACTTTCGGGTCATTGACAATCTCATGGGCCACCTTACCGTATTGCTCGATCAAATCGGCCGGTGTATGCGACGGCGCAAACAAGCCAAACCATGCGGTATCATCCATCTCCGGCCCCCCGCCCTCTTTCGTCGTCGGCACATCCGGCAGAAACTCGGAACGTTCCCCCAGGGTAACGGCCAAAACACGAAGCTTGCCTGATTCCACATGCGGCTTGATGATCGGCAACCCCGCAAAAACCATATTGACGCGACCCGCAATCAGCTCTGTCGAATACTGTCCCGCAGAGTTAAAGGGCACGTGTGTCAGCTTGATGCCTGCCTTTTGCTGCAACGACTCGCCAAGCAGGTGGCCGCCACTGCCTGTGCCGGTAGAGGCGAAGGTCAGCGTGCCGGGCTGCTTTTTTGCCATGGCGATCAGCTCGCCGATGCTTTTAACCGGCAAGTCCTTGTTGACCGCCAGAAAGTACGGCGTTTTGGCCAGCAGCGCGACAGGTGCCAGATCCTTCTTCAGGTCATAGTCCAGTTTTTTATATAAGGTAGCGGATCCGGCCATTTGGGAGGTTCCCAGCAGTAAAGTATTGCCATCCGGTTTTGCGCGCGACAGGTAGGTAGCAGCAATATTGCCGTTGGCGCCCGGCTTGTTCTCGACAATGAACGAGCGTTTCAGCACCGGCCCCATGCGCTCGGCAAGCAGGCGGGCCAGCATATCATTGAGTCCGCCCGGGCCGACCGGTACAACGATCCTTACCGGCACACTTGTGCTCTCGGCGGTCTGGGCAGAGGCACCGGTTGCCAATAAGAAGAAAATTCCCAGTCCGACGGCGCCCGCGACGCCCGCATTTTTCATATTAATCATCATGTCTCCTGCTGGTACAAAGGCCATCTCGCCTTTGCTATTTTTGTTTATCTATCGGCATGCCCGGCCAGCCCGACAATGCCTTCCTGGTATGACGCCCCATCGTGATACACGGCGTCAACTTACCGAAAATTCTAGCGACAATCGTCGCTTATCAGTCATACTATTGGGCATACCTGCTATGCGTGATACATCAACAGCCCCCTTCTTCCCCGGCTCTATGCCTGCAATTACATAGGCACGGACGCCTCGCCCGGCGCATCCCGCTCAGCTGCGTTCCAGGACGTCGCGATAATCGGGATGGGCGATGTCAAGCAACAACCTGCGCCTGTCGGTCAATGTCTTGCCACGCAGATCCGCAATACCAAACTCGGTAACAACAATACCGGCATCACCTGCAGACAGCGTTGCCGGCCCTGAAAGCGTCGACACAATCCGGCTTTGATTGCCGCCGGTGGATGCCAGCGCAATAATCGGCAGCCCCCCGCGACTGGCATGCGCGCCCCGCAAGAAATCGGCGCCACCACCCAATGCCCCAACATAATTGCCTGCGGCGACTTCTGCATTCACCTGGCCGGACAAATCCACTTCCAGTCCGGAGTTGATCGCGACGAATCGGTCAAGCGTGGACAAGACGTTCAGATTATGGGTGTAGTCAGCGCCACGCAATTGCAGCGCCGGGTTCTGGTGTACGAAACGATAAAGGCTCTCGGAGCCCATCACCATACCGGCCACGCTCACTCCCGTATCACGCGATTTCCTGGCGTTGGTCAGCACCCCCTTCTGCGCCAGCGCGGCCCAGCCGTCTCCGGCATTTCCGGAATGGAAACCCAGATCCCGATGGTCACTCAGGGCCGCCAGGACCGCATCAGGAACTTTCCCGATGCCGACCTGAAGCGTCGACCCGTCTTCGACGAGCGACGCAACATGTCGTCCTATTGCCCTTTCTATCGGGCCGGCAGCGCCGCCGGCCTTTGCCCCGTGGCCGGCATCATCGGTGTGCGCATGCACCAGCAAGTCAAAATCGCTGCGAACCAAAGACCGCTCGCCATGCGTCCACGGCACGTGTTCATCCACCTCTGCGATCACCACGCGCGCCGATTCAACCGCCGCACACAGGTAATCATTGGACAGGCCAAGGCTATACCGGCCATGAGCGTCGGGTGCCGACACACGAAGCATGACCACGTCGACCTGCAATCTGCCGGAACGTATCATCGCCGGCAAATCGGAATAGTGACACGGCAGAATGTCCAGCGCACCGGCAACAGACAGGCGTCGATTCGAGCCGGTGCCGCAATAGCTGACCAGTTCAAACACATCCGTATGGTTAGGATGCAGAATATTCGAACAGCCGATCCCCAGAAAAATTTTCAAAGAACGCCAGTCGTGCCGTTGCCCGACCAATAACCGCGTCAATAGCCGCGGCTGCGCATCTGCCTGTCCCCAGACAATGGTATCGCCGTCGCGCACCCAATCGGTCAGGCGCAGCGCGACAGAACCAGCCAGCTCAGGCTCAAGACAACGCGTCGCGATCATTGCGGCTTCAGGCCCGCTTTATCGATTACGGCCTTCCACTGGCGGTCGGTCGTATCCAGCAAATTGACAAACTCGTCGCCCACTACCGCCTGGGGCTGCGCCGACATGTCGACTGCAAATTTTTTCATATCCTCTGTCTGCATGGCGCCCTGAATAGCATGACTCAGCTTGTCGACGACGGGCCGGGGCGTGCCTGCCGGCGCCCACAGTCCGATCCAGTTCCACACGGCAAAGTCCTTCACGCCGGCTTCTGCAAACGTCGGTACATCCGGCAACGAAGCCAGGCGCTGATCGCCGGTCACAGCCAGCATTTTCAGGCGACCGCTTTTCAGGTTTCCAATGGCCGTAGAAGGCGTCACCAGCTGCATATCGATTGTTTTTCCTGCAACTGCCATAATGGCTTCGCCAGCCCCTTTGAACGGTACGTGCATCAACTGGGTGCCCGTGGCATTGGCAAAGGCTTCGGCGGCCAGGTGCGGGCTGGTACCTACGCCACCCGATCCGTATGTGATTTTCCCCGGATTCGCTTTTGCCTTGTCAATCAGATCCGGCAGGGTCTTCGTATCACTGCTTGCGTTGACAACGAGCCCGAAAGGAGAAAACACATAGGCGCCCACCGGGGTAAAGTCTTTCTTCGTATCGTACGGCAGCGATTTGCGCAGGTGCGGCAACATCACAATCCCGGTATCGTTGGCGACCAGGGTATACCCATCGGGCCTGGACCGGGCCGCATCAGCCATGCCGATCGTACCCATTGCCCCGGCCTTGTTTTCCACGACAAATGTCTGGCCCAATTGTTTACCCAGCTCCTGCGCCATGCGCCGAGTCACCGTATCGCTGGTGCCGCCCGGGGCAAACGGCACGATAATTCGTACCGGCCTGTCCGGCCAGGCTGCGTGCGCTGCCTGCGTGCCGAACGATGCGACTGCGCACGCGGCCAGCAGCAGCCTGCCCATATTGTTAAGCTTGAACATGACTTGTCTCCTTATATTGAATTTCATTACATCTGTCATTTTTATCCAACCCGGAAATCGCAATTAAGCCGATTCTCAGGCACGCCCTGCACATCCATCTCGAAGGCCAGCACTGCGCCTGCCAGCGCCGGATCCCGCGAAGCCATGTCACCGTGCGCATGCGCCGTGGTCACAAACAGCGTCTTCATATCCGGACCGCCAAACGTGCAGTGCGTCGGATCCGCCACCGGCAACTGCAGACGGTCAATCAAACGCCCGTCGGGCAAATAGCGATCGATACATCCACCCATAATCCGCGCACTCCACAGGCATCCTTCGGCATCCACCGTGCAGCCATCGGGCCGTCCGGCGGTGCCATCCAGAACACTGACCACCGTTCGGTTTCCCAGACGCGGACCCTCCTTGGCATACCGGAAAATGGTCCGGTTCCTGGAATCGGAAAAATACAGGGCGCTATCATCGTTCGCAAAACATATACCATTACCTATCACCGCCTGACTGGGCGTCACTGTACCCCGGAACCCGGAGTCGAAGTGTACAATCGAACCCAGCGGGGACTGCGTCTTGCGGTCCAGTGTACTGATCCAGATGTCTCCCGCAAGATCACAGCGGCCGTCATTGAAACGCTCGGCATCCTTGAGCGGTGCGCTGAAGGACACCTTTTCCAGCGCGCCGCTATCCAGATCCAGCCAGGCCAGCCCGGACCGCAGCGCAACCAGCAGGTGATGCCCGTCCGCCAGATAGATAGAGCCTACCGGCTTCGGACATTCAAATCGCTCAACTTTCTGATTGCACATGCGATAGACGGCCGGCCCGGTAATATCAATCCAGTACAGCGCAGACTGTGCACGGTCCCAAAGCGGATTTTCGCCGATCTGGCAACGCGCCTCGGAGACCCAGACGGCAGATGGGGTCAGCAGCATCGGTGATCCTTTCGTTTGTGATGGCAGCACATGTTTTCAGCTCCCGCCCAATCCATTCGCCCCGGACAGCAGTCTTGCAGCCAACTCATGTTTTGCAATCTTTCCCGTGGACGTCATGGGCCAGTCCCGGGATTGCACCTCGTAAAATTCGGTGGGCACCTTAAAGGGCGCCATGCGTGCACGACTCCAGGCCCGCAAGGCAGCCATATCCAATGCACCCTGCGTATGCAATTCCACGAAAGCGACCGGCACTTCGCCCCGATCGCTGTCGGGACGCGCAACCACGGCGGCCAGCGATACCGCCTCGTTTTGCATCAACGTGTCCTCGATTTCGCCGGCAGACACATTCTCTCCGGCCACCTTAATCAAATCCTTGAAGCGCCCGACCAGCTGGTAACGACCATTGGCCAGCCGGCGCATCAAATCGCCGGTCCGGTACCAGCCCTCTTCGTCATACAGCCTGGCGCGCTCCTCATCGGTCTGATTGACATAGCCAATCAGTTTTTGCCCGCGCGTCAGCAACATGCCGACCTCACCGTCGGGCACCTCCAGACCAGACTCCGGCGACACAATTTTCAGGTCAATCCTGGTAAAAGGATAACCGCAGGATTCGCAAGCGACGTCCAGCGAATCCCCGGGCAGTGTGCTCATGATGAATCCGCCAAGCTCAGTCATCCCATAGGTCTGCAACATGGCGTTGAACCCGATCGCCGCCTGTATGCGCTTCATTTCATCGGGCGGCAATGCCGATCCGCCAAAGTAACCCAGTCGCACATGGGCGAATGCCTCGGGGTCAAACGCGCTGTCCTGAATCAGCCTCTTGAACATGACCGGATTGCCCGACAGGATGGTGATGCGTTCCGACTTGCACAGCTGTACCATTTCCTGGGCCGTAAAGTGGCTTCCAATCACACTGCAAGCGCCTTTGAGCAAGGGCCCCAGCAGCGACCAGAAATGGCCGGCAATATAAAAAAGCGGACGGGAAGTCAGTACCCGATCGTCCGGACCATATCCGGCCAGCGTCGTCCATTCGCTGATAATCTCTACCGTGGATTGCGGCAGAAGCGCAGCCTTGGGACGGCTTGTCGTGCCCGAGGTCCAGAAAAGCCACATGGGTTCCGCACCCGAGCGTTCTGCAGCCAGCGATGCGACCGAAGCCGTTACCGGCGCAGCCTGATCGGACAAAACGTTATAGGACAATACGCCTTGGTCCGCTTTCCCGTCGATCAGCACGATGTGCTTTAGCATGGGCAGCGAATCAATCGGGTGGGCCGGCCCCGCCAATGCGCCGCCGGCAATGGCTTGCAGGCGCTCCAGAAGCGGATTGGACAAAAATTGCGTTTGTGAAAAAAGAACACGCACGCCGGAACCCAGCAACGCATGGTGCAACTCTTCGGGGCGGTAGCGCACATTGATAGGGACAACGCAAACGCCCGCCAGCGCAGCCGCCAGCGTCAGGTCTGCCCACTCGGGACGATTGGGCAGACAAATTGCGATACGGTCTCCCTGTTCAATACCCATATGACGCAAAACCGCGAGCGCAGTCAGTACCCTTTGCTCCAGCATGGCGTAGGTGATCGCCTCGCCGTCCTGGGGCTTGATGGCCTCTCTGTCCGAAAAACGCGCCACACTGTCCGCGAATGCCTGCGCCAGCGTCCCGGGCGTGGCGTTAGCCTGCCCGTCTGGCGCAGCATGAAAAGATTGCTTCAATTCTGATTCCATTTTTTGCCCAACAAGATGATTCCCGGCTTGTATACCGGCACGACAGTATTGCAGAGTTGGGCAGGTAACAGACTTAGGCCGGTGCATAGCTACTATGCGTTGAACTATGAGCACGGGAACCACTGCCATGAAATACTTCAGTATCACGACTGCGATTACACCCGGCCATTTGGCGGATGCAATCCGGTTTTCTAAAAAAATTGAAACAATATTGGAGACAGTAGATGAGTCACTCTCCCGCCCGCAGCGCAGCAGCGATCGCAGGCATCGGAACCACGACGTATGGCGTGCACCCCGGACAGAACAGCTACTCCCTGGGGTCTGCGGCCCTGCGCGCGGCGCTGGATGATGCCGCGCTGGGCATCAACGATATTGACGGCCTGATTGTCTGTCGTATTCCCGACTACCAGCGCTTTGGCGAAATGAACGGAATGAATCCGCGCCTGGCTTTCGGCCTGCAAGGACAGGGTCGCATGTCCGGCGTCGCGCTGGAACTGGCCGTGGCCAATATCACGGCAGGTTATATGAATACGGTGGCCCTGGTGTACGGCAATGACGGAAAATCGGCGGGCGTGAAGTATGGCGGCCTCAAGGATACCTACGGTAGCGGCGGCGCCGCGCAATGGTTTCCCTTTGGCATGACGTCGCCCGGCGCGGCACACGCCATGATGTTCACCATGCACGCCGAGCGTTATGGCACCCGCGCCCAGGACCTGGGCATGATCGCCAAAACATTCCGCGACCATGCCGCGCTCAACCCTGCAGCCGTCATGCGCATGCCCTTTGATATGGATGACTATATGGCGGCCCGGTATATTGCAGAACCGCTGCGCCTGCTGGACTACTGCCTGATCAACGACGGTGGCATCGCACTCATCATTACCCGGGCAGATAGGGCGGCCGATCGTCCCCAGCCGCCCGTCTATATCCGCGGCCTGGGCACCAGTACGGTACTGGAAAACTCATCGTTACCTCGGGATGATTTCTGGAGACCCGCGCTGCAGGCGGCAGGCGATGCCTCACTGAAGATGGCGGGCCTGTCACGCGACGAGATGAACGGACTGATGATCTATGACAATTTTACCCCTACTGTGCTCTTTGCGCTGGAAGGGTACGGATACTGCGCACCGGGCGAAGCCGGCGCCTTTGTCGCAGACGGCAATCTGGCGCTGGGCGGCAGCCTGCCGGCCAATACCCATGGCGGCCATCTGTCCGAAAGCTATATGCAGGGCTGGAATCACTTTATCGAGGCAACGCGACAGGTTCGGGGCCAATGCGGCCAGCGCCAGATTCCCTCTGCACAAAACATTCACTACCTGTGTGCAACCCCGATTGCCAGTTCAATCATTTTTTCGGACACGCCGTGATGAACGCTCCCAAGCACAGCCAATTCCAGGCCGCAGACAACCAGGCCGAGCCCGGCGGCATCAGACCGCTGCAGCCCCCTTTGCCGACTCAGCAAGAACGTGAAACGCCCTTCTGGCAGGCGGCCAGACAAGGAAAACTGCGAATCCAGGCATGCCTGGATTGCGCAAGCCATCGTTTCCCCGACGCCCCCGTATGCGCCCATTGCCTGTCGACCAATGCACACTGGGTAGACGTGCCGCCCACTGCCGTGGTCAAGGCGTGGTGCCGCTTTCATCGTGCGTATTTTGAGGGCTTTCACATGCCGCATACCGTGCTATTGATTGAACTCGAAGGTGGCGCAAGAATGTATGCCAATCTGGCCAGCGGGCACGAAGACGTCACGCCCCATGTCGGGATGAAGCTGCAAGCCGAGTTCGAAGAAATTGCGCCAGAGGTCACCATGCCGAAATTTCGCCCTGCGTAAAGCGCCGGCCCTGCAACTTCGATAGTTCATTGCCACCGCCTGCCCTCGGCTCTGCGTCGGTTTTCGACCTGGACCCTCAGGTGGTTGCCACCAATTGCATCCACAGATCACATCGGCTAAGCTAGCGGGCAAATCAACGACAAATGTAATATCCTGATGTCAGCCGGGCCCGACAATGAATTTTGAGCTTGATACAAAGGCGTTGCGATACTTCGCCGCAGTAGCGGAACGCGGCAGTTTCCTGCAGGCGGCAACCCATTTACGAATCACGCAACCGGCAGTCAGCCGACAAATCCAGGCCATTGAAAAGGCCTATGGCGTGCGCCTTTTCCGCCAGCAAGGCCGTAAAATGGTCCTGACCGAAGCGGGCCAGCTACTGCTGCAGCAAAGCACCGAAATCCTCACACGACTGGATGAGCTGGGTTCATCCATGAGAACCGCAGCCCAGAAGCCGACCGGGCGTATTTCTATCGGTGTCACCTCTTCGCCAGCCGAAATTCTCATGCCAGATGTGATACAACGGTATAGCGTGCAGCATCCTGATGTATTTGTTCATATTGTGCAGGGCTCGTCCGCAGAATTGAAAGAATTGCTGATGCATGGCGAGCTTGACCTTGCCCTGATTTACGGCCAGCCAGCCAAGGCAAGTGTTTCCATGCAGCCACTGCTCGATCTGCACGTCGGCCTGGTCGCCCCGGCGAAGGCCGCGCTCAAAGGCCGAGATCCGATTGATGGTATCCACGCAATCACCCTGGAAAAAATTGCCAGCCTGCCCCTTATTTTTCCGGGCCGCAAGGAACTAATGCGCAGCGCCTTCGAGCAGGCCTTTTCCGCAGCCGGCGTGACACCAACGGTCATACTGGAATCGGAATCATTGCTGCTATCCAAAGCACTGATCAAGACTGGGATGGGCTATATGCTGATCGGCTATGTTGGCGTACACGAAGAAGTCCAGGAAGGCTCACTGCGCTTCATTCCGTTGGCCGCTCCGGGCATTACCTGGCGCCTGTCCCTTGCCACGCGTGGCACCAAAGCGCCCAGCCTGGCCGTCAAAACCATGGCCGATGAAATCATGGATGCCATAAAACGAGGCGGGCAGGACAATCGATGGCAGGCAGAAATCCTTTTCTGAATCGCTGACGCAACCGCACCAGTCCGCCTGAGCACTTGCCTATTTCAAGCGCCCGGAAATCAGAACAAATGCCCGATCACCGGCAAGATGCCATCCTTGTGCAAATAGTTCAACAAGATAAAGAACGGACCAGCCAGCAGGAAACACAGGGCTTCACGCACCGTGCGACCCAGGGCCTTCATGGAAATATCCAGATTCTCAGGATTATTCCAGTGCCGCAGCGTCATACCCAGGCGAGGCACGTACCGCTTATAGTGCCGGTAAGGCTGGCCAAAAATCATCTCCAGCGTTTCTTCTTCCTGGGCAATCACCCAATTGAACACCAGATAAATCAGGCCGCCGCTGATCAAGCCCGTCAGCAAAGAGCCCGACAACAGCCCCATACCGGTCACGCCCAGAATGGAAAAAACATACAAGGGGTTGCGCGTGAGCGAATACGGGCCATGCGTCATCAGCTCGGTGTTTTTGCGGCCATTCAAATACAGTGACGACCAGATCCGGCCCAGGGCGCCGGTCAGGATCAGCACCAGGCCGGCGGCCTGAATCAAATCATGAACCAGCGCCAGATTGCGCCAGGCCGAATCGGTAAAAAGACAGACGCCCGTGATAATAAGACCCGAGGCACCCAGCAGCACGCGACGGATGCGCTGCACGCGGCTCAAACGCTTGAGCCGGGCAAAAACGGCTGAATCAGGCGAGGCAGGCGCGGCGCGCGCGCCGCTCGATCGGGAATCGGCCGCACCGGCAATCGTATTTTCGGTAAATTCGTTTACAGACATAAGGGACGCTCATAAAAAAATGCATCGCGCAAACTCTTGCGCGTATGCATCTTTATAACCATCCGCCTATCAAATTATTGTTGAAAAATCCGATGATATTTTGGATGACCGCAGCGCCAGCCGTATCAGGCTGAGCTGTTTGCGTTCAATTTATTTCTTGAAGTTACCGAACGCGCCCATGCCGCCGCGCAGTCCCTTCATGCCGCCCATGGCGCGCATCATTTTGCCCATGCCGCCTTTCTTGAACTGCTTCATCATGCCCTGCATCTGTTCGAACTGTTTGAGCAATTTATTGACTTCCTGCACCGGCACGCCTGCGCCCGCCGCGATCCGCCGCTTGCGCGTGGCCTTCAGCAATTCAGGCTTGCTGCGCTCCAGCGGCGTCATGGAATTCAAAATGCCTTCGGTGCGGCGCAACTGCTTTTCAGCCTGCCCGCCCTGAATCTGGCCAGCGGCCTGGGCAAACTGTGCAGGCAGTTTTTCCATAAGCGAACTCATATCGCCCATTTTTTTAACCTGCTGCAACTGATCCCGAAAATCGTTCAAATCAAACCGGTCGCCCGTCTTGATCTTGGACGCCAGCTTTTGCGCTTCGGCAATATCGATATTGCGTTGCGCCTGCTCCACCAGCGACACGATGTCGCCCATGCCCAGCACCCGCTGCGCCATCCGTTCCGGGTGGAATACTTCCAGGCCATCCAGTTTTTCGGATACCCCGATGAACTTGAGCGGCTTGCCGGTCACATGACGCACCGACAGCGCAGCACCCCCGCGGGCGTCGCCATCCAGCTTGGTCAGCACGACACCTGTGAGCGGCAGCGCTTCGCCGAACGCCCTGGCTACATTCACCGCGTCCTGACCCTGCATGGCATCGACCACGAACAGTGTCTCGACCGGCTTGATCAGCCCGTGCAGCATGCTGATTTCCTGCATCATGGCCTCGTCCACACCCAGGCGACCGGCCGTATCCACAATCAGCACTTCATAATGATGCTTGCGGGCGTGATC
>Ga0164243_10007625_pt1 | contig 16136 bp, 15 predicted proteins | sample OricompcompostOP_FD_108781 | JGI IMG/M metagenome (GOLD analysis project Ga0164243, IMG submission 108781) | Organic Plus compost microbial communities from Emeryville, California, USA - Original compost - Organic plus compost (OP) | ecosystem: Engineered > Solid waste > Mixed feedstock >...
GCGCCGCGCTCGACCGCGCGCGCACGCAGCTCGGGGCGCCGTTCGACAAGACCGGGCTGTTCGGCTTCGACGATCCGTCCGCGTTCTACTGCTCGGAGCTCGTGTGGTGGGCCTCGGACATGGAGCGGCGCAGCGGCGTCCGCGAGCGCGTCATCTCCCCGGCCGACCTCATGAAGTACGGCCAGGTGATCTACTGGAGCGGCGAGCGCACCGATCCGCAGGTCCTCGCGCTCGCGCAGGCGGGCAGCGCACGCCGCTCTCCGGCGACGGCGACCGCCGCGCGGTGATGGGGGAGCTCAGTACAACCAGCTCCGGTACTCGTCGGAGGACGAGGCCGCGTCCTCGTAGAGCCACACCATCCGGTCGAGGAACCAGAGCTTCCCCGCGTACACGAGGATCGAGCCGAGGATCGTCGGCCACAGCGCGAGCTCGACGACACCCCAGATCGTGATCGCGGCGCCGAGCGCGGCCACCCCGCTGAGGAGGTGGGGGACGAGGCGGTGCTGAGGTGGGATCGGGATCCGCTTGCGGTCGAGCCACACGCGCTCGCCCAGCACCGCGCGAGACGCCCAGTTGTCGGTCGAGGCCGGACGGGGGAACACGCGCGGGTTGAGCCAGACCCAGAGCACCGCCAGGCCGAACGGGACCAGCCACCACCAGCCGATCCAGGTGCGACTCCAGGCGGCGAGCACGAGAAGCGGCAGCGCCGTGTTGCGCGACCACACGCTCCACGGGTTCGCGTGGCGCAACCACGTGGCGTCGTCGAGCGAGAAGCTCGACGCGATCTTGCGTTCGAGCGTCACTACGCCTCGGAGCGGATCGTCGCGCCGAGCGAGGTCATCGCCTGGGTGAACCCGGGGTACGATGTCGCGACGTTGTCGGCGTCGTCGATCTCGGTACGCCCGGTCGCGACGAGCCCGGCGACGGCGGCGGACATCGCGATCCGGTGATCGCCGTGCGCGTGCACGCGTGCGGGCGCGAGCGGTGTACCGCCCTGCCCTTCGACGACGAAGCCGTCGGGCCGGGCCTCGCACGTGACGCCGAACGCGGACAGCATCTCGCACGTCGTCGCGATCCGGTCCGACTCCTTGACGCGCAGCTCCTCGGCGTCGCGGACGACCGTGGTGCCGCGCGCGCGCGCAGCGAGGACGGCGAGGATCGGCAGCTCGTCGATCGAGCGCACCGCGAGCTCGCCTCCGATCGTGGCGCCGCGCAGCTCGCTCGTCGGACCGCGGACCACGAGATCCGCGACGGTCTCGGCGCCGGCTGCGCGCGCATCCTCGATCGCGACGTGCCCACCCATCGCGGTGATCGCGTCGAGGAAGCCCGTGCGCGTCGGGTTGACGCACACGCCAGGCAACCGGACCTCGTCTGCGCCCGACACGAGCGCCGCCACGACGAGGAACGCGGCCGACGACGGGTCGGCGGGCACCGCGAGCTCGTCACACGCGAGGCGGCGATCCCAGCCCGAGGTGTCGATCCGCGTCGTGCGACCGTCGACGGTCAACGGCGCGCCGAGGTACGCGAGCATGCGCTCGGAGTGATCGCGGCTCGGCCCGGGCTCGGTGACCGACGTGCGCCCGTCGGCGTAGAGGCCGGCGAGCAGGACCGCCGTCTTCACCTGCGCCGACGCCATCGGCAGCGTGTAGGAGAGCGCGGTCAGCGGGCCGGTCGCGGGGCCGACGACGAGCGGCGGCGTGACGTCCGTGGCGCCGTGGCCGCCGCCCTCGCGCGCCTGCCCGCGGATCTGCGCGCCCATGCGCGCGAGCGGCTCGATCACGCGACGCATCGGTCGCTGACTCAGCGAGGCGTCGCCGACGAGCGTCGTCGCGAACCGCTGGCCGGCGAGCATCCCGCACAGGAGGCGGATCGTGGTCCCCGAGTTGCCGCAGTCGATCGGACCCGCGGGGGCCCGCATGCCATCGAGCCCGGTGCCGCGGATCACGTACGCGGCGCCGTCGCGCTCGATCGTGGCACCGAGCGCCGAGATCGCCTTCGCGGAGCGTCCGTTGTCGGCCCCGTCGCCGAGGCCGAGCACGCGCACCGGCGTCGAGGACAGGAGCGAGAACAGGAGCGCGCGGTGACCGATCGACTTGTCGCCGGGGACGACGACCGTGCCGGACAGCGGACGCGTGGAGGGTTCGACGAGCAGCTTCATGGTGCACCTTGCAGGAGGGCCGGCGCGCTCTGCGACGCGGGCGACGGAGCGTCTGTCGCCGAGCTCGTCGGTGGGGTCGTCGGTAGGGTCGTCGGTGAGGGCGGGTTCGCCGGTGGAGCCGACGGCAGCGACGTCAGGTAGCCGCGTGCGCGCTCGACGGCGCGCGCCAGCCGGGCGGGCCCGACCGCGACGATCGCGCGCACCCACCTGCCGCGGACCGCGATCCGCGCGTGCTCGAGGCTCTTCGGCAAACCGAGCGCCCGGATCGCGGGCTCCCTCGCGAGCTCCGCGAGCACGCGCCGCATCGCCGCCTCGAGCCGCTTCGTGGGCTCGCGCGAGCGCGCATCGCCGGGATCGGAGGCGTCCGCGTCGATGATGATCGCGAGGTCGTCGGCGACGTCGCCCCAGATCGAGATCTGCGCCGGCGCACCGTCGATCCCGGTCTCGCGCGAGAGCGCGACGCGCGCGTCGAACGACAGCCGCGCGGTGACCCGCAGGGTCGCCCCCGGCGCGGCCTCGGGCATCGCGTGGTCGCGCAGGGCGAGCAACTCCGGCGACGCCGTGATCGGGGGCGCCGGATCGTCCACGACCGCGCCGTCCGACGTCAGCGCGCGCAGGCCCGCGAGCGCCGCGCGCGCCTCGAGCTGCGCGATCCACTCCGCGGGGCCGAGCGCGACGAGCCCGTCCGCGAGCCGCGTCGCGCCGGGCACGTCCTCGGGCGTCGCGAGCACCACGACGGTCGCCGCCTGCGCGGTCCCGACGCCGTACGACGCGAGCACGAGCGTGTCGGCCCTGGCGAGCGGCGACACCGGCACCTCCTCCGGCAGCGGAGGCAGCCCCTCCCCGGTCAGCGCCATGGTGACGAGCTCGCCGACGACCGGGTTCTTCCGCAGCCGCGCGAGATCGAGCTCGATGATGACCTGCGCGCCCTCTGGTAGCACCGGCAGGATCCGGTCCGCCGCGGTCTCGGCGTGCGTGCGCACCGGCGCGCTGATCGTCGGCCTGTCGGACGTGCCGCCGCACGCGATCAGCGAGAGGGCCACGCAGAGGGCGAGTCGCGTCATCCGTCGGCCAGGACCTCGTTCAGGGTCGCGATCACCTTCGGCATCTCGCGATCGGTTCCCACCGAGACGCGGATCGCGTTCGGCAGCCCCCACATCGCCATCGGACGCACGATCACGCCGCGGCGCAGGAGCTTGTCGTAGACCGGCCCGGCCGGCCGCCCGGTGTCGACGAGGACGAAGTTCGCCAGCGACGGGAACACGCGCACGCCCGGCGCCTTGACCTCGGCGCGCATGCGCTCGATCCACGCTCGCGCGTGGCGGGCGCTCGCCGCGACGTGCTCGGTGTCGTCGAGCGCGGCGATCGCGGCGACCTGCGCGAGGCTCGAGACGTGGAACGTGCGGCCGACGCGGCCGAGCACGTCGACGACCGCCGGATCGGCGACCGCAAAGCCGATCCGGATCCCGGCGAGCCCGTAGATCTTCGAGAACGTGCGCAGCACGACGACGCGGCGATCGCGCTTCTGCAGCTCGAGGCCGTCGACGTGATCGATCTCGGACCACGCGGCCGCGTACTCGGCGTACGCCTCGTCGATCACGAGCAGCGCGCGCGGCGGCAGCGCGGCGAGGATGCGCTCGGCCTGCGCCTTCGTCACGACCGAGCCCGTCGGGTTGTTGGGCGAGCCGAGAACGACGAGCTTGGTGTGCGGCGAGATGCCCGCGATCAGCGCGTCGACGTCGCACGCGAGATCGGGCGTGGTCTTCGCCGCGACGAACGGGCGACCGGCGACCTGCGCCGAGAGCCGGTACGACAGGAACGCGTACTCGTGCGAGAGCACCTCATCCGTCGGCTCGCAGGTCGCGAGCACCAGCTGATACAGGAGATCGTTCGATCCGTTGCCGAGCGCGAGCGACCCGAGCTCGACGCCGAGCCGCGACGCGAGCGCGCGGCGGACGGCGAACCCGCCGGCGTCGGGGTACAGGTGAAGCTGCGCCAGCGCCGCTGGCAGCGCGGCGACGGCCTTGGGCGAGGCGCCGAGGGGGTTCTCGTTCGAGGCGACCTTGATCGCCCCCGTGATCCCGAGCTCGCGCTCGAGCTCCTCGATCGGCTTGCCGGGCTGATAGACGTCGAGGGTACGAACGTGACGCGGGGTGGAATCGTCGAACCAGCTGGACACGGGCGGACCCTACACCGGCCGTGTGCGGTGTGGAATGCCCGAGCCGCCGGAGCGGTCTATAGTGGGTCCGCCCATGCGCCGTTTGCTGACGCCCCCGAGGACGAGCCTACTGGTGGCCGTCGCACTCCTGCTTCTTCCGAGCCTCGCCTTCGCCGGTGGCGGGGGTGACTTCGAGGAGTACCAGGCGCGCGGCTGGGGCTGGATGTACCTCGGCTCGTTCGGGGCCGGCTTCCTCACGTCGCTGACGCCGTGCGTCTACCCGATGATCCCGATCACGCTCGGCATCTTCGGCGCGCGCGGGGATGACGTGCCACGTGTGCGCCGGCTGCTGCTCGCGACCGCGTACGTCGTCGGCATGGGCGTGACGTACTCGATCCTCGGCGTCACGTTCGCGATGCTCGGCGGCAGCGCCGGTGCGCTGCTCTCGAACCCGGCCGTCGTGCTGCCGATCGTCGCGCTGTTCCTCGTGATGGCCGCCTCGCTGTTCGGCGCGTTCGAGCTCAACCTGCCCGCGTCGTGGCAGGCGAAGCTCAACCAGGTCGGCGGCAAGGGCTTCTCCGGCGCGTTCGCGATGGGGCTCGTCGGCGGGTTCATCGCGGCGCCGTGCACGGGGCCGTTCCTCGCGGGCCTGCTCGCGTTCGTCACGACCACGCGCTCCGTCGTCGGTGGCGGCTCGCTCCTGTTCGTCTACGCGCTCGGGATGGGCGTGCTGTTCTGGGTGCTCGCCGCCGCGGCGATGTCCCTGCCCAAGAGCGGTCGCTGGATGGACGCGGTGAAGTCGTCCGGTGGCGTGCTGCTGCTCATGGGCGCGATCTACTTCCTGCGCCCGCTGCTGCCGTGGATGCGCACGATCGCGTCGCCCGAGATGTGGTTCCTCGGCGCGTCGATCGCGCTCGTCGTGGTCGGCCTCGTGCTCGGCGCGATCCATCTGACGTTCCACGGCACGGCGATGGACAAGGCGCGCAAGGGCCTCGGCCTCGCGCTCCTCCTCGCCGGCATCTTCGGCGTGTGGACGTGGAAGCTGACGCCGAAGCAGCGCCTGCCGTGGGAGCACGACGAGAAGGTCGCGTACGAGAAGGCACGCGCCGCGGGCAAGGGCGTGATGGTCGACTTCGCCGCGAGCTGGTGCACGCCGTGCGAGGAGCTCGAGCTCGTGTTCGGTGACGACGAGGTCTACGAGGCGATCACGGGCAGCTTCGTACCGCTGCAGTTCGACGTCTCCGAGGGCACCGACGAGGACATGGCGCGCCGCGGTCGCTACGGCGCGAAGACGCTCCCCGCGGTGGTGTTCCTCGACACGGAGGGCAACGTGCTCGGTCGCATCAGCGACCTCATGGAGCCCGACGAGGTCCTCGGCATCGTCCGCCCCGCCGCGCGCAAGATCCGCGCTGCCAAGGCGCAGGCAGCGACCCAGCCATAGCGGGCCATCGCGAGCGCGAGCGCGAGCTCACTCCGCACCGACGGCCCGCCGCGGAGCACGCGTGCCGCGCGCTCCCAGCCGCCTCGCGCCCGCGGAGACCGAACGACCGGCGCTACAGCCGGATGTTCGCGCGCAGGACGAGCAGCGCCGCGGCCTGCACGCTCTGGTAATGCGTCGACACGTCGTTGGCGACCGCGCCGCCGGTGTTCTTGAAGAAGTAGCCGTACGACACGGGGACCACGACGCCGAGGTCGAACACCTTGTTCAGGTGCTTGCCGAACCCGAGCTTGCCCTCGACGAGGAAGCCCTTGTCGGTGATCTCGTCGTTCGATAGCGGCGGCGAGACCTGCTGGCCGGTGCCGAGCCCGAAGCCGACGTGCACGCCGACCCCGACGTAGGTGCCCTTGCCAGACTTCTTCTCCTCGGGGGTCTGCGCGCCGAGCGGCAGCTCGAAGTCGAGACCCGCGGCGAACTGCGTCCACGTCGCGATGCGATCGCCGTCGGTGAACTGATGATGCTGGATCTGGGCGTCGACGATGAGGAACTTGGCCCCGACGAGCGCGCCGTACGCGAGGTGCGGTGCCTTCTCGAAGAACGCGGCGTCGAGGCCGGTGGTCGGGTTGTCGACGATGTCCCCGCCGGTCCCCTTGCCACCCATCCCGCCCGCGTGCCCCTCCGCGTACAGCTTGAAGACATCGGCCGAGGCCACGGTGGGCGCCGACGACACGATCGCGGCGACGACGATGGAAGCGAAGCGCATTCGAGGATTGTCACCGGTTTCGGAGGGCCGTGCCATCCCACGCCACCTCCGCGTGCCGCTGCTCACACCCCGCGCGTGCCGTATGCTGCGCGCATGCGCGCCCGCCGGGTGTCGATCGAACGCGGGGCCGCCCGGCCCCGCCGCCTCCGTCCACGCGCCGCGACGCGCGCGATGCTCGCCCTCGCCGTGCTGGTCGCCGTCGGTGCCGGGTGTCGCGACGAGGAGCTCGACCGGTTCGAGGCGCTGCGCGCCGAGATCTGCCGGTGCAAGACCCCGAGCTGCGGCGAGGAGACGATGAAGAAGGTCGAGCAGCTCGAGCTCGAGGCGAGCCCGCGGTCGCGACGCATCGCACGCGAGATGATGGACTGCCTCGCCGAGCTGTACGCCGCGCCGGCGGAGACCGGGCCGGACGTTCCGACGCCGGAGCCTTTGCCCGGCGAGCCGGCCGCGCCCACGCGACCCGCGCCCGAGGCCGAGCCCGCGCCCTGACCGCAGCGCGACACGCGCGAGCTCAGGATGCGTTCTCGCTGTCCGACGCGGCCTTCGGCGGTGCGCCCGGCGGGCCGAGCTCCGGCTCGAGCATCGTGTCGGCGGCCAGCGGCCCCGCGCGCACCTCGAGCTCCTTCTCGAGGATCGTCTTCTCCTCGGTCGCGATCGTCGACAGAACGGCGGCGTCGACGCGCATGCCCGGGATGATCAGCGCCATCGCGGGCGTGACGACGACGTCGGCATCCGACTCGCGGCCGAAGAACGCGGTGGTCTCGTAGTAGCGGACGGCGTAGCGCACGAGCACCGCGAACGTCGCCGCGATCGGCACCGCGAGCACGACGCCGACGAACCCGAGGAGCTTGCCGCCCGCGATCACCGCGATGAGCGCCGCGGACTCCGATAGCCCGACGCGGTGACCGACGATCTTCGGGGTGAGGACGCCGGCCTCGAGGACGTGGAGCAGCACGATCACCGCGGCGACCGCGCCGAGGGTCTGCATGCTGCCACCGTCGGCGAGCGTGACGAGCCCCGCGATCGCCGCGCCGACGATGGTGCCGACGAACGGGATCACGGTCAGCGCGCCGACGAGGAGCCCGATCGGGACCGACAGCGGCATGCCGACGACCGTGAACCCGATCGCGTACAGCACGGCGAGGATCGACGTGACGATGCCCTGCCCGCGCACCCAGCCGGCGACGACGCGATCGATCTCGCGCGCGATCTCGCGCACGTTGGACCGCCGCCGCGGCGGCACCATGTGCTCGATCCGGCGCAACAGGTGCGGCCAGTCGACGAGGAAGTAGAACGAGAACACCGGGATCAGGAGCAGCTCGGCGAGCACCGCGAGCACGCTGAACACGCCACCGACGGCCGCCGAGGCGAGCGCGCCGAGCGGCCCGGAGGTCGCGCTGAACGCCTCCTGCAGTCGCTCGCCGGTGACGTAGTCGCTCCACTCGGCGGGGACCTCGACGCCGAACCGGCGCTCGGCCCACGCGCTCAGGTTCTGGACGTAGCGCGGCAGGTCCACGACGAACTCGCGCGCCTGCTCGACGATCGCGGGGACGGCGAACGTGAGCGCGACGGCGATGACGGTGATGAACGAGACGAGCAGGAGCCCCGCGCCCGCGGCGCGCGACAGCCCACGACGCACGAGCAGGTCGAGCACCGGGCTCAGGAGGTACGCGATCCCGAGCGCCGCGAGGATCGGCGCGAGGATGTGCGCGAGATAGCTGAGGACCACCCAGCCCGTCACCACGAACACGAGGATCAACAGCCAGCGCAGCAGGCCCAGGACCTGCGCGAGATGCGGAGGATTCGGTGCGGAGCTCACCCTCCGTCGGGAGTATCACGGTTCCGCGACGACGGGCCGGGAGAACGCCCGCGCGCCGCGGAGGAGGCGTGCGGGGACCGCTGGACCGTCGGGGACCTCGTGGCCCGAGGGCCGCGAGCGAGCGCGATGATCAGGGCAGGATCGGCGCCATCTCCATCGACACGGTCCGCCGCTCCGCGCGCGACAGCGTCAGCTCGAGGTAGCGCGAGAAGTAGTCCTCGTGGCGGAGCTCGAAGCGATGCGTGCCGGGCGTGACGGCGACCCCACCACGCAGCGCCTCGAGCGAGGCGATGAACCGCCCGTCGACGTAGACCTGCGCGTCGCGCACGTTGCTCTCGAGCTTCACGATCGCGTCGGATGCCGACACGCCGCCGGGGGGAGGCTTGGGGCCACACGCTGCCAGCGCCACGAGCACGAGCGCGCGCTTCACGGGGCCTCCGCGAGCGTGACGTCGACGATGCCGCCGCGGACCTTCACGCTCACGCGGGCGTCGGCCGTCGGCGGCTTGCGCGCGATCTGCGCGATGCGCTCGACCGGCTCGCTCGTGGTCACGCCGATCACCCAGCCGCCCGGAGACAGCCGGCGCAGCACGGCCCGCGAGACGCCCCGCGCGCCGGCGAGGTACTTCTGCTCGGCGAGCACGAAGCCCCACGGCGTCTGCGGCGCGAGCCGCACGAGCACGACGCCCGGCTCGGTCACCGGGATGTCGTCACCGGTGAAGCCGTCCGCGTGCGTCAGGGTCTGGCGCGGCGGAGGCAACACGTCCGAGGCGGCGCCGACGAGCGCGCGCTCGATGGCATCGTTCACGACGCTCGGCTCGGTCCCGCGCGCGGCGACCTGGGCTCGGCCGTCGCCGACGACGTTCCTGCCGCGCCCGTCGATCAGGCGGACGTGCGCGGTGACGAGCGCGGCGTCGATCGGGACCCCGCGCACCGGCACCGGCGCGCCGACGGAGACGCCCGCGATCGCGGCGAGCTCGGCCTTCGCCTGCGCGGCGAGCGCCTCGGCCTCCTCGTCCGACAGCGGCAGATCGTCACCGGGCCGCGCCTCCGGCCCCGCCGCGGGGGCGCGCTGGACCGCCATCCCACCCGTGCGCAGCGCGCTCGCCAGCGCGCCGAGGCCCGGCACGTCCCTCTCCGCGGCCGCGCCGAACGTCGCGCGCACTCCGGCGGGCTCCGTGACGCGGAGCAGGACGGCGACCGCGCGTCCCTGCGACGCCTCGGTCGGGGTCATCGTCGGGATCTGGAGCTCGGCGAGCTTGGCGCGCACCTTGTCGCGATCGACGCGCACCGTGACCTCGAGCTGACGGCGATCCCCCGCGACGACGTCCTTCTTCACGCTGAACCGCGCGACCCACAGCCGCGCGCGGCCGACGAGCTCGCGATCGAGCACCGGCTTGTGCGCGGCCCGGATCTCGGGAGCGACCAGCTCGTCGAGCGAGAGGGAGACCGCGCGCGCGAACGCCTGGTCGAGCGCCGCGACCCGCGGATCGCGGCCGCGCGCGTCGGCGTCACCTTCCGTCTCGTACGAGGCGATGTCCTCGGCGTGCGCGACGCCTCCGAGCACGGTGTCGAGCGAGGGCCCGAGCACGGGCGACACGAGCGACGGGACGAGCCCGACGACCAGCGCGAGAGCGAGCGGAGATCGCATGCGCATCGAGCCTAGCAAACGAGCGCGACCGGTGCCGATCGCGCGCTCGCGAACGCGTGATCGAGGGGCGGTGTTCCGGTGATCCCGTCGAGGAGCACTCACGGCGTGTCCGCACAGGCCTCCGCGTGCCCGAGCTGGCACGCGGTCTCGCGATCGGTGCGTGCTCCGTCGCGATCACCGAGCGCAGAGCGGGCGCGGGCGCGCAGCAGGCGCCACCTCGGATCCGGATCCACGCGGACGACGCGATCGAGATCCGCGAGCGCGCCCCGCGCGTCCCCCGCGTCGAGCCTGGCGCGGCCGCGCGCCGCGAGCGCCTCGACGGCGCCGGGGCGCAGGCGCAGCGCCGCATCACACGCGGGCACCGCGCCCGCGTCGCGGGTCGCCGCGAGCGCGGCGCACAGCGCGATCTGCGCGTCGCTCCAGCCCGGGCTCAGGGCGAGAGCCTCGCGCAGGCTCCGCACGGCATCGGCCGGCTCCTGGGTCCGGGAGAGCGCGAGCCAGCCGCTCGCGGTCGTGGGCTTCACGCCGGGCTCGCTCGCCGCAGGACGCTGGGTCGCGACGACGTCGGCGACCTTGCCGAGCGTGGACACGAAGCCGCCGAGGAGCTCGCGATCGAGCGCGCGTTCGCGACGTTCGAGCTCGCGCAGGTGCGCGTCGTCGGCGAGCGCGGGAGCCGCCGTGGACCGCGCCGGCGCGGGCCGATCCGGCACGAGCAGGTACGTCAGCACGGAGCCCGCGACGAACGCGAGCGCGGTCGCCGCGAGGTACGGCCCGCGACGCACCGGGCGCGGCGCGGCCTCCGAGGAGGCGGGCGCGGGCTCGCGACGCGTGGCCGCCTCGGCGGCGGCGACGAGCTCGAGGATCGGTGGGTGCTCCGGTACGTAGGCGAGCCCGCGATCGCAGAGCGCGAGCGCCACGAACGGCTGGCCCGCGGCGAGCGCGGTGCGCGCCTGGTGCTCGACGCGACGCACGCGGAACCGCGCGACGCGTGCCTGGTAGCCGTCCGGATCGGCGATGACCGCGGCGCGCTCGACGTCCGGTGTCACCGTCCAGTCGATCAGCGCGTCGATCTCGCGCGCGAGCTCGTCGGCGCTCGGCCGGCGTGAGGGATCGAGCTCGAGGCAGCGCGCGACGAGGTCGGCGAGCGCGTCGTCGCACCGGCGATCGGCCGAGGTCAGCCGCGGATGCACACCGAGCAGCATCGCGGCGGCCTCCTCGGCGGGACGCGCACGCGCGAACGGGCGCGTGCCCGCGATCCACTCGTGGAGCATCACGCCGAGCGCCCACACGTCGGCGCGGCCGTCGACGGGGCGCGCCTCGATCTGCTCGGGCGCCATGTAGCCGACCGAGCCGACCGCCGCCCCGGTCTCGGTGTGGCGCGTCATGCCCTCGCGCCACGCGAGGCCGAGATCGATCACGGTGACCGCGCCGTCGGGGCCGGCGATCACGTTCTCGGGCTTGAGATCGCGATGGACGAAGCCCGCGGCGTGGAGCGCGGCGCACGCGTGGGCGATCGGCTGGGCGAGGAGGAGCGCCGCCTCGGGGCACAGCGCACGCCCGCCACACAGCGCGCGCAGGGTGGCGCCCGCGAGCAGCGGCAGCACGAGATACGGACCGAGCTCGTCGTCGACGCCGTGATCGAGCATCGCCACCAGATGGGGATGCGCGAGCTGACCGAGCGCGGCGACCTCGCGGCGGAACCGGGCCCCCGCGGCGTCGTCGAGATCGCTCGCCGAGCCGAGCAGCTTCACCGCGACCGGGCCCGACGGGCCGAGCGCGCGGTACACCTGCCCGCTGCCTCCCTCACCGATGCGCTCGAGGAGCTGATACGGTCCGAGCTGGATCGATGCCGCCGGCTGCACCCGTCCGCGAGCTTATCACCGTCGTGGTCCCGGCCACCGTGCTCGCTCTCGTCGCCGCGTGCGAGAGCGATCCGCCCGCGACGCGCGAGCCCGTGCCCGCCCCACCCGCCATCTCCTCCGTCCACAGCACCGCCCCGGCCGACGCGGCGGTGCCCGCCGACGCCCCGACGGCCGCCGTCACCGAGACGTCGCCCACCAGCAGGATCACGTTCTCCTTCTCGCCTCGGCGCGAGCCCGGCGCCGAGCTCGCGCGACGGTGCCGCCTCGAGGGAGATCCGTTGCTCCAGCCGTGCGCGGGTCGCAGCCAGGGGATCGCGGTGGCGCGTGACGGGGCGCTGTACGTGATCGCGGGGAACGAGATCCGTCGCTACGCCCGCGCGGACGACGGCGAGGAGTGCCGGTACACGCCGCGCGGCGCTGCCATTCCCCTGCCGCCCGAGCAGGCGCGCCCGCAGAGGCTCGATCGCGGGCCGGTCTACATGCGCTCGGGCGGTCCTGCCTGGCACCTCGCCCGCGCGGGGAACGCGGTGTACGCCGTCGACTTCCTCGGCGGGCTGTACCGGCTCGAGGGGGACGCGCTCCGCCCCGCGTGCACGGAGGTGTTCGGCTACGACCACGTGGTGGCCCATCGGGGCAAGCTGCTCGTCGCGCGCCGCGGCGTCGAGCAGCTCGTGCTCGGGAAGGCGGGCCGCTGCAAGGCCGCTCCGGTCCCTCGCTACTCCACGGAGCGGCGCTCCAGCAAGCTCCACGTCGTCGGCGATCGCGTCTACCTCGCCGCCGGCGGCGAGCTCGCCAGGTACGACGGCGGGACCGCGACGAAGCTCACCGGGGACGCCGACCTGTGCTTCGTGACGGACGTGACTGCCTGCGGCGACGGCGCGTGCGTGCTCGACGGCAACTGCCCGAAGCTCGTGCAGCTCGATGCAGGAGGCGACGTGGTGCGGACGCTCGACCGCGGCGACCTGTTCTCGGCCCGGCCGGTCGGGATCAGCGACGCCGTGACGCTCGACAGCGGGGCGGTGCTGCTGCTCGCGTTGCATCGCGACACCGCCGGCGGCCAGGCGACCTGCGAGCACGCGATCTACGAGGTGCCTGCCGCCGTGTTCTCGCGTTGACCGAGGCTAGCGCGCCGACCGGGTGAGCGCACCGATCGCCGCGAGCCCGCCCTGCCCGCGCACCTTGCTGCCCGCGATGGCGCCGCCGATGCCCGCGACGATCGACTCGAGGAACACGATCACGCCGACGAAGACGCCGAAGAGCGTGCCGAACGTGTCGCCGACCTTCGCGCCGTCGGCCGCCGCGGCGCCGCCCGAGGCCGCGCTCGCGAGCGTCGTGGTCGCGCTCGCGAAGATGCGGTGGACGAGGAAGAAGTACGCGACCGCCGCGACCGCGCCGGCGGTGACGAACGCGAGCACCGCGCCGCGAACGCGGGCGCGCGTCAGGTACGTCGAGCCGAAGCCACCGATCGCGACGACCGCGAAGTACGCGGCGGCGGTGACCTTCTGACCGAGGCCCGAGAGCGCGAACGAGACCGCGATCCCGGCGGCGATCGCGCCGAACGCGAACAGCCACGTGGTGTGAGGAGAGAGCTTTGCTTCCGTCGACATGGTCATGATTCCTTCTCGCGCGTGCTGCGCGTGGGTTCGCGGCGAGCCTCAGCAGCGGACGTGCCAGCGCAAGTGCGCGACCTCGCGAGGTCCGCGGCTGCCATGCGTGGCAGCGCTGCCGGACTTGGCAGTACGATGCCCCGGTGATCGACGGTGCAGCGCTCGTGCTCGTGCTCGTGCCCGCGCGCGGGGCACACCCGCTGCGGCTGCCGCTGGTCCGGCGGCTCACGACGCTCGGCTCCGACGCCACCGCCGACGTGCGCCTCGCGACCGCCCCCGCGCAGTGGGCGGTGGTCCACCGGCGAGACGAGGGCGTCGAGGTCCACCTCGCGTCCACGGGCGAGCGCCGCGTACTCGCGCCGGGCGAGCGCCTCGAGGCCGACGGCATCGCGCTCTCGCTCGAGTCCACCGCGGACGCGCGCGAGCGCGAGCGGGCGATCGAGTCCCTGGTCTCGGCGCTCGCGGCCGTCGAGTCCGCCGAGCGCGCGGTCGAGCTCCTGCTGACCGGTCTGATCGGGGCGTCGGGTGCAGACCTCGGCGCGCTGATCCTCGCCGAGGGCTCGGCGTACACCGTCGCCGCGGCGCGCGACAAGCACGGCGCCGTGCTCGAGAGCGCGCACGAGCTGCTCTCCGACACCATCGTCCGCGACGTCCTCGGGACCGGCGAGCGCGTCCTCGTCGACGACGTCGCCGCGCACAGCCGGTACGCGGCGATCCCGTCGGTGACCGCGCTCCGCCTCGGCTCGGCGCTGTGCCTGCCGATGCGCCTCGAGCGCACGACGCTCGGCGCGGTGTTCCTCGCCCGCCACGATCGCGCGGCGCTCGACGAGCGCACGCTCGCCGAGCTGCGGATCCTCGCGGCGGTGGCGGTGCCGCTGCTCGCGCAGCTCCGCCGCGTCGCACCGCCGAGCGACCACCACGAGATCCTCGGCGAGTCGCCGGCGGTCGCGCGGCTGCGCTCGATGATCGGCCGCGTCGGACCCACGGATCTGTCGGCGCTGCTCCACGGCCCGTCGGGCTCGGGCAAGGAGCTCGTCGCGCGCGCGCTCCACGCCGCGAGCGCACGCGCGCAGCGACCGATGATCGCGATCAACTGCGCCTCGGTCGCGCCGACCCTGCTCGACGCAGAGCTGTTCGGCTACAAGAAGGGTGCGTTCACCGGCGCGATGACCGATCGCGTCGGGTTGATCGAGGCGGCGCACGGCTCGACGCTGTTCCTCGACGAGATCGGCGACATGCCGCTGCCGATGCAGGCCGCGCTGCTCCGCGTCCTCGAGCAGCGCGAGGTCAAGCGGCTCGGCGACAACCACCCGCGCCCGGTCGACTTCCGCCTCGTGTGCGCGACGCACAAGGATCTCGAGGCCGAGGTCGCGGGCGGCCGGTTCCGCGCCGACCTCCTGTTTCGCCTGCGCGAGGTCACGATCGAGATCCCGCCGCTCGCCGCGCGCGGGGAGGACGTCGTCCTGCTCGCGCACGCGTTCCTGCGACAGGCCGAGGGGCAGCTCGGGCTCGTGATGCACACGCTCACCGACGACGCGCTCGCCGCGCTGCGCGCCCACGCGTGGCCCGGCAACGTGCGCGAGCTGCGCGCGACGATGCGGCGGGTCGCCGTGCTCGCCGACAGCAAGCTGATCCGCGCCGCCGATCTCGGGCTCGGTCCCGCACCGGCGAGCGCGGTCCCGCACGCGGCAACGCCTCGTGATGGGACACCCGATCCCACGGGGCTGCGCGCGCTGATCGAGGGCGCGATCGCGCCGACCGCACCGATCCAGCCCCTCGCGGCCCTACGCGACGAGATCGTGCGGCGCTACGTCGAGCTCGCGGTCGAACGCGTCGGCGGCGATCGCGAGGCCGCGGCGAAGGCGCTCGAGATCGGCGTCCGCACGCTCTACCGCTACCTCGCCTGAGACGAGCGCGTCCGCGTCGCTGCCGGATCTGGCAGCGCTGCCGGATGTGGCAGCGCGAGGTCACGCGCGCCCGCGGAGTTAGCCCGGACCGGGCGCGGCACGACGGCTGCACCAGCGGCGCGACACAAAGGAGAACGCATCATGAAGTCGATCATCCTCTCGTTCGTGTTCGCAGGCCTCGTCACCGGTTGCAGCAAGAAGGAGGGCTCCGACTGCGAGCGGGTCGTCGACCACACGATCTCGATCATGCCCGCGGAGCTCTCGAGCAAGCTCGCGGAGGGCAAGGCCGACGCCATCGCCAGGTGCGAGAAGGAGATGTCGGCCGAGGCGAAGAAGTGCGCGCTCGCCGCGAAGAGCCTCGAGGACCTGATGAGGTGCCCGAAGAAGTGAGGCGCGCGCGTGACGATCAGCGCCGCTTCGCCACGATCACGAACAGCGTCGCGTCCGTCGCGCTCGGCGCGAGCTTCGCGAGCGGCGCCTCGATCGCACCGGCCTTCGTCCCCGTTGACTTGACGCGCGGCGCGCGCTTCGCCCACGCGGGCACCTGGTCGACCCACACCGTCGGTGCGGCGAGTCCTCCGACGGTGTAGCCGACCGCCGGCGCGGCGGTCACGCCCTCGACGATCACGACCGGTGCCCCCTCGGCGTCGCCCCCCGCGGGCAGCGCGCGCGGTCCGGTCACCGCCTGGCGCACGGCCTCGACGGGCACGGCGAGCGTCACCTGCCACGAGCCGTCGGTCTCGAGCTCCGTCGCGACCGCGCGCGCGTCCGCGA
>Ga0164243_10007626_pt1 | contig 16135 bp, 14 predicted proteins | sample OricompcompostOP_FD_108781 | JGI IMG/M metagenome (GOLD analysis project Ga0164243, IMG submission 108781) | Organic Plus compost microbial communities from Emeryville, California, USA - Original compost - Organic plus compost (OP) | ecosystem: Engineered > Solid waste > Mixed feedstock >...
ACTCGTACCGCGTCGCAGCCCACCCACGTCGCGGCCTCGTGTAGGGCCTCTGCCGCTGCGGGGACTGCGGAGGGGGCGTCCAGGGAGACGCGTCGGGCTACCAGGGTGCGGCCTTCTCTTGCCGGGTCTACGCGGCCGCGTAGGCGGCCGCCGGATAGGAGAGGCATGGCGAAGTAGCCGTGGACGCGGTCGGGGGCGGGGGTGTACGCCTCCAGGCGGTGGTTGAAGGCGAACATGCGCTCGGTTCGTTTGCGGTCCCAGATCAGGGAGTCGAAGGGGGACAGCAGCGTGGTGCGGTGGCGGGCCCGGGCGGTGTCCTTCAGGGCCGCGGGGTCGGCCCAGGCGGTGCCCTTCCAGCCCTGGACCTCGACGGGGACCAGGCCGGTGCCGCCGACCACGGAGTCCACCTGTGCGCCGGTCAGCCGGTGGTAGTCGGCCAGGTCGGCGCGCGTCGCCACGCCCAGCGCACGGCCGGCCAGCGCTACCAGCCCGGTCAGGCACTCCTCGTCGGAGATCTCCTCGTCCGGGCGGGCCAGCGCCTCCGGGGGCAGGGCCCGCTCGGGGAGGTCGTACACCCGCCGCCAGCCGGTACGGCGGGCGCACACGACCTCGCCGATGTCCAGCAGCCACTCGATGGCGATCTTCTGGCCGGTCCAGCTCCACCACGAGCCCTCGGCCTTGGCGCCGCCCAGCTCCGTGGCGGTCAGCGGGCCCTCGGCGCGCAGCCGGGCCAGCACCTCATCGGTCATGCCCGCCGGCACCTGGTGCCAGCGCCGCCCCTTGGCGCGCCGCGCCCGGCGGCGGAAGGCGTACGACGGCCACGCCTCGGCGGGCAGCACACACGCGGCGTGCGACCAGTACTCGAAGGCGTTCGCCCGGCCGCGCGTGGCGCCCCAGTAGGCACGTTCCACGCGCTCGCGGCCGACGGAGCCGAGCCGGGCGTACGCGACCAGCTCGTGCGACCGGGCGAGCACGGAAATGGTGTCGAGCTGCACCGCGCCCAGGCGGCGGAGCATCGCGGGCACGCCGCCGCGCCGGCCGTCGGCACCGCGCAGCCCCTGGGCGCGCAGCGCGATCCGGCGTGCGTCGGCGGCGGACAAGGTGGTCTCAGGAAGCACGCTCACAGTCGGGGAGCGTAACGTCCACCACCGACAAAACGGCTTCGCCGGTGTCGGAGGTCAGTCCTCCGTAGAGGGGGCCAGCTCCGCGCGGTGCAGGTCCGTCGTACGGCCGAGGGCGCTGTGGTGCGGCTCCTCGGGCATCACGCGGGGCGGGTCGACCACGACGTCGTTCCAGATGTCGGCGACCAGCGCGAGGATGCCGCCGACCGCGACGACCGCCGCGCCGACCCAGAACATCGTCCAGTTGACGGAGCCGAGGCACATCGACACGCCGGAGACGAGGAAGCCGATGATCATCACGATCACGGCCAGCCAGGACTTGGGACGTCCCCCATGGCTGTTGGAGTAAGGGGAGTCAACGGCCCCGTGGCCCCCCTGGTCGTACTCGGCCATCTGCCTCTCCCGATTAGATGAACGTCTGCTTCCGGTCACGATTTCGTACGCGGCGTTCGCCTACGCTCATTGTCCACGGTGGTCACCCGGGGTCGAACGCGCCCCGCCCTTCGCCGCGTAAGGTTAGCTTGCCGCGGCATGTCCCGACCCCGCTTCGCCTCGCCTACCATGGCCTGTTAAGGCACCTGAGCCTGGGTCACCCCGAGCCCGAGGTCACGTCGATCTACGAGGAGCCTGAAGAGAAGTGCCAGCCATCATCGACAAGGTCCTTCGTGCGGGCGAAGGCAAGATCCTGCGGAAGCTCAAGCGGCTGGCCGATCAGGTCAACTCCATTGAGGAGGACTTCGTCGACCTCAGCGACGCCGAGCTGCGCGCGTTGACCGACGAGTACAAGCAGCGATACGCCGACGGCGAATCGCTCGACGATCTGCTCCCCGAAGCCTTCGCCACCGTCCGCGAGGCGGCCAAGCGCACGCTGGGCCAGCGTCACTACGACGTCCAGCTCATGGGCGGCGCCGCGCTGCACCTCGGCAACATCGCCGAGATGAAGACCGGTGAGGGCAAGACCCTGGTCGGTACGCTGCCCGCCTACCTCAACGCGCTGACCGGCGACGGCGTGCACATCATCACGGTCAACGACTACCTCGCCAAGCGCGACTCCGAGTGGATGGGCCGGGTGCACCGGTTCCTCGGCCTCGAGGTCGGCGTCATCGTCGCCGAGATGGACCCCGCCGAGCGCCGCGCAGCGTACGAGTGCGACATCACGTACGGCACGAACAACGAGTTCGGCTTCGACTACCTGCGCGACAACATGGCCTGGTCGCTCGAAGAGTGCGTGCAGCGCGGCCACAACTTCGCGATCGTCGACGAGGTCGACTCCATCCTCATCGACGAGGCCCGGACGCCGCTGATCATCAGCGGCCCGGCCGAGCAGAACTCCCGCTGGTTCCAGGAGTTTGCCAAGATCGTCCCGCGGCTGAAGCGCGGCAAGGACGGCGAGGGCGACTACGAGGTCGACGAGAAGAAGCGCACCGTCGGCATCCTGGAGAGCGGCGTCACCAAGGTCGAGGACTGGCTCGGCATCGACAACCTGTACGAGTCGGTGAACACGCCGCTGGTCAGCTTCCTGAACAACGCCATCAAGGCGAAGGAGCTGTACAAGAAGGACAAGGACTACGTCGTCATGAACGGCGAGGTCCTGATCGTCGACGAGTTCACCGGCCGCATCCTGCACGGCCGCCGCTACAACGAGGGCATGCACCAGGCCATCGAGGCCAAAGAGGGCGTGGAGATCAAGGACGAGAACCAGACGCTCGCCACGATCACCCTCCAGAACTACTTCCGCCTGTACGACAAGCTGTCCGGCATGACCGGCACGGCGGTCACCGAGGCGAACGAGTTCCACCAGACGTACAAGCTCGGCGTCGTCGAGGTGCCGACGAACAAGCCGATGATCCGCGCGGACGAGTCCGACGTGGTCTACAAGTCCGCGCAGGCGAAGTTCGAGGCGTGCGTCGACGACATCGCCGAGCGGTACGAAGCGGGCCAGCCGGTGCTGGTCGGCACCACCAGCGTCGAGAAGTCCGAGCTGCTGTCCCGGATGCTCAAGCGGCGCGGCGTCGAGCACGAGGTGCTGAACGCGAAGTACCACGAGCGTGAGGCCTCGATCGTGGCCCGCGCCGGCCGTAAGAGCGGCGTCACGGTGGCCACCAACATGGCCGGCCGTGGTACCGACATCGTGCTGGGCGGCAACCCCGACTTCATCGCCGACGAGGAGCTGCACTCCCAGGGCCTCAGCCCGACGGAGACGCCGGAAGAGTACGAGAAGGCGTGGCCGGAGACCCTGGAGAAGGTCAAGGAGGCCTGCGAGGCCGAGCACGAGGAGGTCGTCGAGCTCGGCGGGCTGTACGTACTCGGCACCGAGCGGCACGAGTCGCGGCGCATCGACAACCAGCTCCGCGGCCGTTCCGGCCGGCAGGGCGACCCCGGCGAGTCCCGGTTCTACCTCTCGCTCGAGGACGACCTGATGCGGCTGTTCAACTCCGCCCGGGTCGAGTCGATCATGGAGCGGCTGAGCATCCCGGACGACCAGCCGATCGAGTCCAAGATCGTCACGAACGCCATCAAGTCGGCGCAGCACCAGGTCGAGCAGCAGAACTTCGAGATCCGCAAGAACGTCCTGAAGTACGACGAGGTGCTGAACCGGCAGCGCAAGGTGATCTACGCCGAGCGCCGCAAGGTCCTCGAGGGCGCCGACCTGCAGGACCAGGTGCGCTCGATGATGGACGAGGTGACCGAGGGCTACGTCGCCGCGGCCACCGGCGAGGGCTTCCCGGAGGACTGGGACCTCGACAAGCTGTGGAAGGCGTTCCAGGCGCTGTACCCGATCGGCGTCACGGTCGACGAGCTGATCGAGGAGTGCGGCGGCGAGGTCGGCGGCCTGTCCGCGGAGTTCATCACCGAGCGCGTACGCGACGACATCCAGGCCGCGTACGACAAGCGCGAGGAGGAGCTCGGCTCGGAGGTCACCCGCGAGTTCGAGCGGCGCGTCGTGCTGTCGGTGCTTGACCGCAAGTGGCGCGAGCACCTGTACGAGATGGACTACCTCCAGGAGGGCATCGGGCTGCGCGCGATGGCGCAGCGCGACCCGCTGGTGGAGTACCAGCGCGAGGGCTTCGAGATGTTCACCGCCATGATGGAGGGCATCAAGGAGGAGTCGGTCGGCTACCTGTTCAACCTCGAGGTCGAGGTGCAGGACAACCCGATCGTCGAGGAGAACCCGGTCGACGGCGAGGCCGCGTCGGACTCCGACGAGGCGTTCGTCGCCAAGGGCCTCGACGCCGGCAAGCGCCCCGCGCACCTGTCGTACAGCGCGCCGACCGCCGAGGGCGGCGTGGAGACCCGCGAGGGCGACGTGGACGACGACACCGAGGTCGAGCGGGTGCCGCGCAACGCGCCGTGCCCGTGCGGCTCCGGCAAGAAGTACAAGCGCTGCCACGGCGACCCCAAGCGCAACGCCCAGGTGAACTGACCTGACGGCGACGACGGCCCCGGACCGGGAACGGTCCGGGGCCGTCGTCGTGCTACCCCACCCGCAGCACCGTGCAGCACCAGCCCTTCTCCGTACGCTCCAGACGCAGCGCCAGGGCGCGGTACCGCTCGCCGAGGCGGACCACCGCGGCCGCCTCGACGCGGTCGGCGTCGATCGTGCAGGTTCGCAGGCGCCACAGGCGCGGGCGGTACGGCTGGTCGCGGAAGGAGCGGCGGCCGCGGCACAGCGTCCGGTACACCGCGGGGGAGACGACCGGGCGCAGCGGCACGGCCGGGCGGCAGCCGCTCAGTGCCTCCGCGACCGCCTGCGTCAGCGTGCGCAGCCACGGGGACGCGTCGCCGAGCGGCGCCCGCTCGCCGTCCGGTACGGCGCGCAGCGGGGGTCTGGGCGGCGCCTCGGGGGTGAGGGCGAGCGCGCCGTCCACGGAGGGCTCGGATCGGGTCATGGGGCCTCTTTCTCGTAGCGGCTACGTTCTGTAGCGGCCTCTACAAGAGCCCCAGGTAGGCCCGGTTGATACACCGGTCTCGTGCTGACCGCATGCGGTCAGTGCATGAAGAAGCGGGGCGCACCTGCCCCCGAACTCCGGGAAGGTGCGCCCCGCCTCGTACGAGCGGCGCCGGTCAGGTTCCGGAGCCCGTCCCACCACCGGAATCGGATCCGGACGACGGCGAGCCCGCGCTCGCCTCGCCGCTCTCGGCCGCGCCCGCGCCGCCGGCACCGGCGGTCGCCACCGCGGCCTCGTCCTCTTCGGGTTCGCGGCCGGGCGTCGGGATGTTCATCTTCCGGATCAGGAAGGAGAACACCAGGTAGTACACGACCGCGTAGATGAGTCCGAGAATGATCAACCCGATGAGGTTGTGCGTGTTGGACTTCGTCGCGTTGATCAACATGTCGATGCCGCCCGCGGAGAACGAGAAGCCGAGCTTCATGCCCAACGCCGACGCGATGGCCATCGACAGGCCGGTCAGCACGATGTGCACCGCGAAGAGCACCGGCGCGATGAAGATGAACGCGAACTCGATCGGCTCGGTGATGCCGGTGACGAACGCGGTCAGCGCCGCGGAGAACATGATGCCCGCGACCACCGGACGGCGGTGCTTGGGCGCGGCGCGCCACATGGCCAGCGCGGCGGCCGGCAGGCCGAACATCAGCACGGGGAAGAACCCGGCCATGAACGTGCCGGAGCCGTCGTTGCCCGCGAGGTAGCAGTACAGGTCGCCGTTGATGGTCTTGCCGTCGACGTGGCAGGTCGGGATCTGGAACCAGACGACCGAGTTGACGATGTGGTGCAGGCCGAACGGGATGAGCAGCCGGTTGATCGCACCGTAGATGCCCGAGCCGATGGTGCCGTTCGTGGCCAGCCAGTTGCCGAGGTTGTTCAGACCCTGGCCGATGGGGGCCCAGACGAGGCCGAAGATGACGCCGAGGACCATCGACACGACCGCCGTGATGATCGGCACGAACCGGCGCCCGCCGAAGAACGCCAGCCAGGTGGGCAGCTTGATGCGGCGATAGCGCTGCCACAGCAGGGCCGCCGTGATGCCGATGACGATGCCGCCGAGCACGCCGGTCGGGTTGTTCGCCGAGAGGTTCAACGCCGGAATGTACTTACCGGGATGGTCGGGGTCCGCCGCGAACGAGGTCATGACCTGGTCCTTGATGGCCGAGGTCGAGAACAGCGTCATCGTCACGCGGTGGAAGATCAGATAGCCGACGAGCGCGGCCAGGGCGGTGGACCCGTCCGACCGGCGCGCGAACCCGATCGCCACACCGATGGCGAACAGGATCGGCAGGTTGTCCAGGATGGAGCCGCCGGCGGATGCGAAGACGTCGGCGACCGGCTGCATCCAGGCGAACCCGCCGACGCTCGAGAGGCCGTCGGCCCCGAGCAGGTCCGGCTGGCCGAGCCGCAGCAGGATGCCGGCCGCGGGCAGCACGGCGATCGGCATCATCAGGCTGCGGCCGATGCGTTGCAGGACCGCCATTACGGGGTTCTTCGTGGCGGCCATCGGGGGCAGGCCGTCACTCCCGACTCCGGATGTGGAGCTCATGCAGGTGACTCCTCTTGGTTCAACGGGACTCGCGATCCCGCGGCGGGGGTTTCCAGAGATGTACGGAGCTGGTACCGGTCGGCCCGGTAGGTCGACACGGCCAGTTCCACACACGTGCCGCCCGCGAACGAGCGGCGTTGCAGCAGCAGCACCGCACTGCCGCGTGGCAGGTCGAGCAGCTCGGCGTCGGCGGGGTCGACGATCCCCGCCTCGATCGACTGCTCGCCCCCGTCGAGTACCACGCCGTACCGGTTCTCCAGCAGGTCGTACAGCGACCGGTCGGACAGCGGCTGCGCGTCGAGGTCCGGTGCCACGGTCACCGGGATGTGCGATCGTTCCAGCGCCATCGGCTCCCCGTCGGCGGTGCGCAGCCGTTCGACGTAATGCACGTCGGTGCCCGCCGGTATGCCGAGCGCGCGGGCCAGGTACCCGCCCGCGCGGATGACGCGCCGGTCCAGGTCACGCGAACCCGGATGCATCCCGCGCCGCTTCATGTCCTCGGTGAACGACGACATCCGCAGCGACATGTCGATCTTGGGCCGGGAGACGAACGTCCCCTTGCCCGGCACGCGGTACAGCCGTCCCTCCGAGACGAGGTGGTCAACGGCCTGCCGTACCGTCATGCGGGACAATCCGTACCGCTGGCACAGCTCGCGCTCCGAGGGGATCGCCGCCCCCACGCGAAGCTCACCGCCATCGATGAGATCGAGCAGGATCTCCCGTAGCTGAAAGTACTTCGGCACGGGACTCGCCGGATCGATGATCACGCGCATCCTCGCTGTCAACCCGGGAATGTTCAGCCTGTCCCTTCCCGTTCTCTTCGGCTATGGTTCGTACTGGTCTAGTCCGGACTAGACCACACGCTCTGAAGCGAGTCAACGAGCGAAAGAAGCGCGGATTGGTAACGACGGAATCACGGGCCACCCGCATGCGGACCGAGATCGGTGAGCAGCCCGAGGCCCTGCGCGCCACCCTGGACGCGCTGCTGCCGCGCACCGAGGAGATCGCCGCGCTGGGCGCGCAGACCCGGCAGGTGCTGTTCATCGCGCGCGGAACGTCGGACAACGCGGCGGTGTACGGGCAGTACCTCGTGCAGGTCGCGGCCGGGCGGCTGGCGGCGCTGGCCACCCCGTCGGTGGCCACCACGTACCGGGCGCGCATGGACCTGTCCGGCGTGCTGGCCGTGGCGCTGTCCCAGTCCGGCCGTACCGAGGAGATCGTGGAGACGCTCGGCTGGGCGGCGAGCTGCGGCGCGCGCACGCTGGCGGTCACCAACGGCGCGGGCTCGGCGCTGACCGAGGCGGCGGAGCTGTCGCTCGTGACGCGGGCCGGCGAGGAGCTCGCGGTGCCGGCCACCAAGACCTACACCACGCAGCTCGCCGCGCTGGCCGTGCTGGCCCTCGGCCTGGCCGGGCCGGACTCGGCGCTGGACGCCGGGGCGCTGCGCGCGGTGCCGGAGGAGATCGCCCGGCTCGTCGCGGCCGACGGCCCGTACGCGGAGATCGTCGAGGAGCTGGCGGAGGTGTCCGGCGCGGTCGTCTCCGGGCGCGGCATGGCGTTCTCCACCGCGCTCGAGCTGGCGCTGAAGCTCAAGGAGGCGTGCTACCTGCACGCGATGGGCCTCTCGTACGCCGACCTGCTGCACGGCCCGATCGCCGTGGTGGACGCGCAGACGCCCGCCCTGGTGGTCGCGGCCGAATCCGGCCCGACGCTGCCCGGTACGGTCGCGCTGGCCCGCCGCGTGGCCGACGCGGGCGCCCGCGCGTACGGCATCGGCGGCGGCCCGGAGCTGGCCGAGGCGTGCCACCTGGCGCTGCCCGGTCCCGACCTGCCCGAGTGGCTGGCGCCGATCGGGTCGATCGTGCCCGGTCAGCTGCTGACCGAGGCGCTGGCCCGCCGGCGCGGCATCGACCCCGACGCGCCGCGCGGGCTCGGCAAGGTCACGCAGACCGCTTAGTCTCGGCCACACCATCGGAGCGGAGGACACATGGACCAGGCGAAGGCGATCGTCGAGGGACTCGGCGGCGCGGACAACATCATCGACATCGAACCCTGCATCACGCGGCTGCGGACCGAGGTGCAGGACCCCTCGAAGGTGGACGAGAAGGCGCTGAAGGCGGCGGGTGCGCACGGCGTGCTGGCCAGCGGGAGCGTCGTGCAGGTGGTGGTCGGACCGCAGGCCGACAACATCGCGAGCGACATCGAGGAGCTGCTGGACTGATGCCGACCACGGTCCTGGCGCCGGTCGCGGGCACGGTGGTGGGTCTCGCCGCCGTGCCCGACCCGGTGTTCGCACAGGCCCTCGTCGGGCCGGGTACGGCCATCGACCCCGAGCGGGCGCCGGGTACGGCGGTCGCCCCGGTGGCCGGCACGATCGCGAAGCTGCACCCGCACGCGTTCGTCGTCGTCACCGCCGACGGCCGCGGTGTGCTGGTGCACCTCGGTATCGACACGGTCAAGTTGTCCGGCGAGGGCTTCGAGACGCTGGCCGCCGAGGGCGACGCGGTGTCCGTGGGCGATCCCCTGGTGCGCTGGAATCCGGCGGACATCGAGGCGCGCGGGCTGTCCCCGGTCTGCCCGGTCGTCGCGCTTGACGCCGCGGCCGACGCGCTGGCGCTCGCCCCCGAGGGCCCGGTCGGCGTCGGCGCAGAATTGTTCGTATGGCACTGAACCCCCGCGCGGCGCTGTTCGACCTCGACGGCACCCTCGTCGACAGCGAGCCGCGCAGCTTCGCCGCCTGGACGCGGCTGTTCGAGGCGCACGGCGCGCCCTGGGACGAGGCGCTGATCCGCAGTTTCATCGGCCGGCGCGGCATCGACGTCATGGCCGACCTGCTGCACCTGTTCCCGGGCATGACGATGGAGCAGCTCCAGACCGAGGCGCTGAGCTACGTACGGGCGGCCGACCTGCCGCCGCTGCTCCCGCTGGCCGGGGCGGTGGAACTGGTCGGGCGGGTGGCCGCCGCCGGCGTGCCGGTGGCGCTGGTCACCTCGGGCGGGCGGGACTACGCGGAGGAGGCGCTCGGCGACGTCGGCGTCCGGTCCGCGTTCACCGTACTGGTGACCGCCGACGACGTGACCGACGGCAAGCCGCATCCGCAGGGGTACCTCATGGCGTGCGCGCGGCTGGGCGTGCCGCCGGCCGAGACGGTCGCCTTCGAGGACGCGCCCGCCGGGATCGCCGCCGTACGCGCGGCCGGGGGCCGGTGCGTGGCGGTGGCCACCACGCACGGCCGCCACGAGCTGGCCGGGGCCGACCTCGTCGTCGACAGCCTCGCCGAGATCGACTGGCCGGTCACGCTGGGGCCGGCATACGACAACGACAGGAGTGAGCACACATGGCGCAGCGCACGGTGACGGTGGCCGCCGAGGTCGGGCTGCACGCCCGGCCCGCGGCCCTGTTCGTCCAGGCCGCGGCGAAGTCCGCCGGCGAGGTCACGGTGGCCAAGAGCGGCGGCGAGCCGGTGAACGCCAAGAGCATCCTGGCGGTCCTCGGCCTCGACGTACGGCACGGCCAGGAGATCACCGTGACCGGCGACGACGAGGCCGTCCTCGACGCGCTGGTGGACCTGGCCGGCGCGGCGGAGCCCTCGGGAGCCTGAGATGACGTCCGTCGACCTGCGCGGCACCCCCGTCAGCGCCGGAATCGGGTACGGGCCGGTGGTGACGCTGGCCGCCGCGGTCCCGGTGCCGCCCGAAGGCGAGCGGCACGCCGGTGACGCCGAGGCGGAGATCGCCCGCGCCGCCCAGGCGCTGGCCACCACCGCCGACACCTTGGAGGCGCGCGGCGAGCGGGCCGGGGGACCGGCGCGCGACGTGCTGTCCGCGCAGGCGCTGATGGCCCGGGACCCGTCGCTGGCCGACGGCGTCGCGGAGCGGGTACGGGCGGGCACGTCCGCGCCGCGCGCCGTGTACGAGGCGTTCGGCGCGTTCCGCGAGCTGCTCGCGGGCGCGGGGGAGTACCTGGCCGGGCGGGTCGCCGACCTCGACGACGTACGGGACCGGACGATCGCGCACCTGCTCGGCGTGCCGATGCCGGGCGTGCCGGAGGACCGTACGGAGCCGTTCGTGCTGGCCGCCCGCGACCTGGCGCCGGCCGACACGGCGCTGCTCGACCCCGGCACGGTGCTGGCGTTCGTCACCGAGCAGGGCGGGCCGACCAGCCACACGGCGATCATCGCCCGGTCGATGGGCGTGCCCGCGGTGGTCGCCTGCCCGGGCGCCGCGGACCTCGCCGCCGGCACGCTGGTGCTGGTCGACGGCACGACCGGCCTGGTGCGTACGGAACCGGACCCGGCCGAGGCGGAACGCGCCCGGCTGGCCGGGCAGGCGCTGCGCGCGGCCGCGTCCGCGGTGACCGGCGCGGGCCGGACCGCGGACGGCCACGAGGTGCCGCTGCTCGCCAACGTGGGCGGCCCGAAGGACGTCCCGATGGCGGTCGAGCAGGGCGCGGAGGGCGTGGGCCTGTACCGCACCGAGTTCTTGTTCCTCGACCGGGAGACGGCGCCGTCCGAAGAGGAGCAGGTGGCCGCGTACGCGGAGGTGCTGAACGCGTTCCCGGGCGGCCGCGTGGTGGTGCGGGTGCTGGACGCCGGGGCGGACAAGCCGCTGGCGTTCCTGCCGGCGCCGGACGCCGAGCCCAACCCGGCGCTCGGCGTACGCGGCGCGCGGATGCTGGAGCGGCACCCGGACGTGCTCACCGGGCAGCTGCGCGCGCTGGCCCGGGCGGCCGAGGGCACGTCGGCGAAGCTCATGGTGATGGCGCCGATGATCACCGACGCCGAGGAGGGCCGCCGGTTCGTCGCGGCCTGCCGCGCGGCCGGCCTGACCGGCGACGCCGGCGTCATGGTGGAGGTGCCGGCCGCCGCGCTGCGCGCCGCCGACCTGGCCGCCGAGGTGGACTTCTTCAGCCTCGGTACCAACGACCTCACCCAGTACACCTGCGCCGCGGACCGCGAGGTCGGCGCGCTGAACCGGCTGCAGGACCCCTGGCGCCCGGCCGTCCTGGACCTCGTGGCGCTGACGGCGTCCGGCGCCGGCGGTAAGAGCTGCGGTGTGTGCGGCGAGGCCGCCGCCGACCCGGTGCTCGCCTGCGTGCTGGTCGGCCTGGGCGTCACGTCGCTGTCCATGGGCGCCGCGTCGCTCCCGCTGGTCCGCCTGGCGCTGTCCCGCCACACGTACGACCAGTGCGTCCGCGCGGCCGCCGCGGCCCGCGCGGCCACCACCCCGGACGGCGCGCGGAGCGCCGCCCGCGGCGAGCTACCCGGCCTGGCCGAGGTGGGCCTGTGAGCTGGCTGCCCGCCGACTTCGTCCATCCCGTACGGGTGCCGCTGCCGGACGGCCGGCACCATCTGCGGCCGATCCGTGAGTCCGACACGCCGGTGGACTACCCCGCCGTCATGGGCTCGCGGGAGCGGCTGTGGACGATCTTCGGGCCGATCTGGGGCTGGCCCGCGGCCACGATGACGTACGAGGCGGACCGCGCCGACCTGCTGCGGCACGAGAAGGAGATCGCCGCGCACCAGTCGTTCAACTACGCGCTGTTCAACGCGGCGGAGACCGAGCTGCTCGGCTGCGTGTACATCGACCCGCCGGAAAAGGCCGGGGCCGACGCCGAGATCGCCTGGTGGGTGGTCGACGCGCACGCCGGCGAGGAGCTGGAACGGGTGCTGGACGCCTTCGTTCCGGAGTGGATCGCGGCCGACTGGCCGTTCGCACGTCCCCGGTACCTGACCATGAGGTGAGATACGGTCGGGTGCTGTGTTCGGGTATCGGGGGCGCCGGACGGCGTCCGTCGTGGCGGGCATCGCGCTGCTGGCAGGGGGCGCGGTGACCGCGTGCGGTGGTGATGACCCGAAGGCGTCGGCCACGCCGAAGCGGTCCGCGTCCGCGCCGTCGGCGAGCCCGAGCCGGTCGGTCGACGTCGCGAAGATCGTCCACGGCATGAGCACCGAGGAGAAGGTCGGCCAGCTCTTCGTCACCCGGGTCACCGGTACGAAGGCCGATGCCGGTACGGCCGCGGCGATCCGCAAGTACCACCTCGGCGGCGTCATCTACTTCCCGGAGAACCTCAAGAGCCCCGCGCAGATCGCCCGGCTGTCCAACGGCCTGCAGGGCGCGTCGAAGACGCCGCTGCTGATCGCCACCGACCAGGAGGGCGGCCTGATCTCCCGCCTGGCCGGGACCATCACCGACTTCCCGGGGAACATGCCGCTCGGCGCCACCCGGAGCACCGCGGACACCCGCGACGCCGCCCGCGTCACCGCCACCGAGCTGCGCGCGCTCGGCCTGAACTTCGACTACGCCCCGGACGCCGACGTGAACGTCAACCCGGCGAACCCGGTGATCGGCATCCGCTCGTTCGGCGCCGACCCGGACCTGGTGAGCAGGCTGACCGGCGCCGCGGTCGACGGCTACCAGCGCAACGGCGTGGCGGCCAGCGCCAAGCACTTCCCCGGCCACGGCGACACCGACGTCGACAGCCACACCGGCCTGCCGGTGATCACGCACACCAAGAAGGAATGGGAGCGGATCGACGCGCCGCCGTTCCGCGCCGCGATCCGGCACCACGTGGACGTCATCATGACCGCCCACGTCGTGATGCCCAAGCTGGACTCCTCCGGAGCCCCGGCGACGCTGTCCAAGAAGATCCTCACCGGCCTGCTGCGCGACGAGCTCGGCTACGACGGCGTGGTGACCACGGACGGCCTGGAGATGGCCGGCGTACGGGAGAAGTACGGCGACGCGCAGGCGGCGGTCCGCGCGGTCAACGCCGGCGCCGACCAGCTGCTCCTGCCGCCCAGCCTGGACGTCCAGTACGGCGCCGTGCTGAAGGCCGTGAAGAAGGGCGACATCAGCAAGAAGCGCCTCGACGAGGCCGTCACCCGGATCCTGAAGCTGAAGGCGCAGCGCGGCCTGTTCGACGCGAAGGACACCGACCCGGGCGCCGCCGCGAAGCAACTCCGTACGGCCGCGAACCGCAAGGTCGCGCAGCGGGTGGCGGACCACTCGGTGACGCTGGTGAAGAAGAGCAAGTCGGTGCCGCCGGTGCACGGCGACGTGTTCGTCACGGGCGCGACCACCGGCGCGCTGGCCGACGGCCTGCGCGAGCACGGCGTGAAAAATGTCACGGAGTCGGCGATCGGCACGGCGCCGTCCGCGAGCGCGATCTCCGCGGCCGCACGCAAGGCCCGCGGCGCGGGCACGGTGGTGGTGACGACCGACGGCGCGAGCCAGAGCGCCGCGCAGCAGAACCTGGTCGCGGCGCTGCGCCGCACCGGGCGGCCGGTCGTCGTGGTCGCGGTCGGCACCCCGTACGACGTCTCCGAGCTGCCCGGAATCGACGCCTACCTGGCGACGTACTCGCGCAGCACGCCGTCGCTGCGGGCCGCCGCCAAGGTGCTCAGCGGCGATCTGAAGCCCACCGGGAAGCTGCCCGTGTCCATCCCGAAGCGGGGTGGCGGCACCCTCTACAAGATCGGGCACGGGCTGTCCTGACCCCGGCTAGGCGGCGGTGACGACCGCGCCGTCCAGTACGCCCGGCTCGTCGGCGCCGTAATGCCGCAGTGCCAGCGTGGCGGCGCCGAGCGCGCCGTCCCGCGCCTCCAGCGGCAGGGCGTCGTACCGTTCCACGAGTCCCGCGCGGACGGCGTCGGCCACCGGGCCGGACGACAGGACCGATCCGGCCAGCACCACCGGCCCGGACCAGCCGGCGTGCGGCGTCACGGCGTCGACGGCGGCGAGCAGCCGTTCGGCGGCGATATCCGTCAGTTTTCGGGCGACCGCGTCACCGGCTGCTGACTGTCCGCATACAACGGGGGCGAGCCTGCCCAGATCGGCCGGCGCGCCCCCGTAGGTCATGCGGACCACCGCCTGCGCTATGTCGGCGGGGTCCCGTGGTCTGTGTCTCCCCAGCATCGCCAGTGGTATCGCCTCGGCGAGACTGGTCGGCTCGCCGCGTCCGTCGCCGGCCGCGAGCGCCGCGCGTACGCCCTCGCGGCCGAGCCACACGGCCGAGCCCTCGTCGCCGAGGAGCCAGCCGTACCCGTCGCAGCGCGAGGTGACCGCGCCGTCCTGGACGGCGGCCGCGATGGCCCCGGTACCGGCGATCAGCACGATGCCGGCCGGCGCGCTGGTGCCGGAGGCGTACGCCACGACGATGTCGGTGACGACCATCGGCGACCCGGTCAGACCGCAGGTCAGCCAGGCGGCGTCGGCGAGCTCCTGGGCGCGGGCGTAACCCGCGCCGCCGGCGCCGGCCATGCCGAAGACGCCGCCGGCGACGTCCGCCGGGTCGACGCCGCACAGCGCCTCGCGCAGCGCCGCGGTCAGGTTCGCCGCCGGGTCGCCGGTACTGGAATGCTGGTTCGCGCCGTCGGCGTGACCCCGGCCCACCGGGGTCCCGTCGAGCGTCGTGACGACACAGCGGGTGGACGTGCCGCCGGCGTCCACGCCGACGACGAGGCGCCGCCGAGGACGGCGCGACGGGTGCCGGGTCCGGGTTCCCGGCCGACTGATGACGTGCGCGCGACGCCCGGACACGTCGGCACGGCTTGAAGTGGCCACGCGGTGACCGTAGATCAGCCATTGACAGGCACGGATAGCGGCAAGAAACTTTCCGCCGTGACGAAACCTGTCGACCGGGGCTCCGACGGCACGCCCGAAGGCCCCACCGATCAACATGTAACGGGGGCTCCGCTCAACACCGGCGTCCGCGTGCGATCCCTGCTGCCCTCACTGCCACCTGCGGAACGCCGCGTCGCGCAACGTGTCATCGAAGATCCAGAAGGCGTCGCCGCCTCTACGATCACCGAGCTCGCGCAGTCCTGCACGACCTCCGAAACGACGGTAATCCGGTTTTGTCGCGCTATCGGCTTTTCCGGATATCCCGAGTTGCGCATCACATTGGCGTCCGAAGCCGGCCGCGCTCGCGGGGTTTCAGGTGGCCGGGTCGTGGGTAGCGACATCGATCCCGATGACAGCCTCCCCGACGTCGTGGAGAAGATCTCCTACGCCGACGCGCGTGCCGTCGAGGAGACCGCGGCCCAACTGGAGATCGACACGCTGCGCAGCGTCGTGGACGCGATCGTGGACGCCGGGCGAGTGGACATCTACGGCGTCGGCGCGAGCGCGCACGTCGCCGCCGACTTTCAGCAGAAGCTGCATCGCATCGGCCTGATCTCGTATGCCTGGTCCGACGTCCAGATCATGCTGACGAGCGCGGCCGTACTGCGCCCGGGCGACGTCGCCGTCGGTGTCTCGCACAGCGGGTCCACCAACGACACCATCGACGCCCTGGCCGAGGCGCGCCGGCATGGCGCGGTCACCGTCGCGGTGACGAACTTCCCGAGGGCGCCGATCTGCGAGGTCGCCGACCACGTCCTGACCACCGCCGCACGCGAGACGACCTTCCGCTCCGGCGCCACCGCGAGCCGTCTCGCCCAGCTCACCGTGATCGACTGCGTGTTCGTCGGGGTGGCCCAGCGAACGTACGCGAAGACACGCCATGCCCTGGAATCG
>Ga0164243_10007628_pt1 | contig 16134 bp, 13 predicted proteins | sample OricompcompostOP_FD_108781 | JGI IMG/M metagenome (GOLD analysis project Ga0164243, IMG submission 108781) | Organic Plus compost microbial communities from Emeryville, California, USA - Original compost - Organic plus compost (OP) | ecosystem: Engineered > Solid waste > Mixed feedstock >...
CGATCGCGCGCCGCAAGTTGCGCAGCGCCGCTGCATCCCCCGCAAGTACTCGCGCCGTCAGCGCAAATCTGTTGTAGGCGGCAAGACCGAGCACGGCCGCGACGATCACGAGCTTGATCGCAAGATTCCGCGCATACGGCGTCAGCACGAAGGGCGAGAAATCGATCAGCGTCGCGATCAGCACGCCGCCCGCAATGAGCAGGATCGCGATTGCCCATGCCGCCAGCGAGCTGAAACGTTCCACGAGCGCGACGCATTCGGATGGCGATCGCAAGCTCGCCGAGCGCATTGCGAGAAGTGAGCTCATCCACCAACCCGCAACCCCGACGTGCAGCGCGGCGATGAGGCCTGCACCAATGCCGTCGGCGGCGGCATGGCCGCTGAAGGCAAACGAACCTAGCACGAGCGCTGCGGCCGTCACATTCATGCCGCGGCCGAATTCGTCTTCTTGCGGCGGAGGCGTCACGAGCAGCAGCGTTGCGCCGCTCGCCCGCAATGCCGCGGCGCCGCCAACGTTCGACATCAACACCGCCTGGAGAATGGATGCATCGAGCGAATCGCCCAAGCGCAGAACGAGGATCGCGAGTCCGAACAGCGTGGCGGCGATCGTGAGCTGCGCACCGCGGCGAACGGCACACTGCAATGTCTCGAGCGTGCTCGCGTCGGGCCTGAGCGTGACGCTTGCGAGCACGCCGCCCGCGGCGAACAAGACGCCGCCATACAACAGCGTCTGCGCAAGCGCCGCGAGGGCATCGAGCATCAGTGCGTCTGAGCGGCGGGGGCCTTGACGGTCAGCGCGATCGTGCCTTTCACGACGTGGCCGTCCTTCGACAGCGCGGTCCAGTGCACCTCGCTCTTGCCGGGCTCGAGCTGCGGCTGGTCGATCTTGAATTCGGTCGCGGCCGTGTTCGGCGCGAACGTGAGCTTGCGCTCAGGCTTGCCTTCCTGATGGACGACGGCGGACGTGAGACGAGCGGCTTCCTTGAAGGTGATCGTGATGGCGGGCGGCGAGGCGTCCAGGACGGAGCCTGACTTCGGCGTCGTGCTCGTCGCGGATGTGTGCGCGAGCGCAAGCGACGTGCCGAATGCGAAGAGCATCAAGGTGGCTATGTATTTCTTGACGATCGACATGGTCATCCTCCAAAGGCGCAAGCGAAGCTGCGGTCATCATTGCAGCATGGGGAGGAGGGCGGAGTGAAGATTTCGCAAATTGCGGAAGTGCGTGCACTGTCATCCCGACGAAAGTCGGGATCTCAGATGGCACCGTGCCGATAGCGGTCCCGACTTTCGTCGGGACGACCAAGTCGGCGGTGGCGCAGGCCGGCGAGCAACGCGAATCCAAGCACCGACCAGATCCCGAGCGCACCGCCGCCGCCTTCGTGCGAGTGCGAGCTGCCACCGCCGCTCGGCGGAGGGGGAGGCCCGAGCGCCTGATCGCGCGAGCGATCCTCGAGCGGCAGCTGCGCAAGATCGGGGCGCTCGCTGCCGGCGGACGCGATCAGCGCCTCGGTCGCCGCGTCGTATAGATCGATCTGGACGTCATAGAACGACGTCGGATAGCCGCTGATCCAGTCGACGTCGAGCACGTAGCTGTCGCCTGCGCCGCTCGTCTCGACCCACCAATCCTCGGAGACGAACTCCTCGATCCATTCGCCGCCGCGTGCGCGCACCCACACGCGTGCGAAGACCAGGCGCCGTTCGACATCGGCATCGGGATCGAACGTGATCTGAAAGCGCGAGAAGTAGCCGTCGCGATCGTCGTCGGCGATCAGATCCGTGAACACCTCGCCGATGCTGTAGCCGGGCAGCTCGATCGGCACGTCCAAGCCGACCTCTTCCAAGGGCAGATAGCTCAGTGCGCCGCTGTCCAAGGGTCCGAGCGTCGCGACGATGCCGCTGTAACCGGATTCGTAGAGATCGATCAGCACGTCGTATTCGCCCGTCGCGAAACCCGCATCGAGCGCCGTCGTCACGAAGTAGTCGTCATCGCCCGACTGACCGTAGATCCAGAAGTCATCGGTTTCGCGATACAAATACCATTCGCTTTCGCCCGCGCGCCGCAGATACAGGCGGGCATACACGAGCGCATCGCCGGCGCGGACATCCGCATCGAAGCGGACGCGAAACTCGCTGTGATAGCCGTCGCCGTCGCGGTCTTGCCGCAGCGTGGTGACCGCATCGTAGATGTAGAAGTAGTCGGAGCGCGCCGACATGATCGTTGCGCCGCGCTTCTGTCGCACCGTGCCGGCGGTGCTCGCCTTGGCTTGGAGATGGCGCTTCGCTTGCTTGTTGCCGCGCGCGGAAGTTGTCCCGCGCGAGTACGTCGACGTGCGATTCGCATCCGGTACAGCAGCAGGCTCGGCGACCTTGCCTTCGTCGGCGAACGCGAGCGCCGGGCCGAAGACGAGCGAGCTGGCGATCAGACCGAGCGTAACGAGGCGATTCATGTTCGTTCTCCCTGATGACGACGCAATGAAAGCGCGCAGGCACTTAATCGATCATGAATGCCGCCGTTCATCTGGCAGTCAGGTTCGAAAGCTCTTACGCTCGCGCGAGCATCGCTGAGCGAGGTGAGTCATGACCGGTCCATTGACGGGTGTTCGCGTCATCGAAATTGCCGGCCTCGGCGCAGGTCCCTTCTGCGGGATGATGCTTGCGGACATGGGCGCCGAAGTCGTTCGCGTCGAGCGTGTCGGTGCAGGCATCTCCGACCTCGACCGCTGCAATCCGCTCCTGCGCAATCGCCGCTCGATCGCGCTCGACCTGAAGCAGGAAGCAGATGTGAACGTGCTGCTGCAGCTCGTCGACCGGGCGGATGTGTTGTTCGAGGCATTCCGTCCTGGCGTTGCGGAGCGGCTCGGGTTCGGCCCGGAGATTTGCCTGCGGCGCAATCCGCGCCTCGTCTATGGACGCATGACGGGCTGGGGTCAGAACGGTCCGCTCGCTTCCGCCGCGGGTCACGACATCAACTACATCGCGCTCGCGGGTGCGCTCGGTTTGATCGGCGAAGGCGGCCGCGCGCCCGTGCCGCCGCTGAATCTCATCGGTGACTTCGGCGGCGGCGGCATGCTGCTCGCGTTCGGCGTCGTCTGCGCGCTCTTGGAAGCGCGCAATTCAGGGCAAGGACAAGTGATCGACGCCGCCATGCTCGACGGCACGATCGCGCTCCTGAGCATGTTTCATGGCATGCGTGCGCTCGGCAGCTGCGGCGAGCGGCCCGGCGAGAACTTGCTCTCGGGCGCGGCGCACTTCTACTCGACCTATGAGACGAGCGACGGACACTTCATCAGCATTGCCGCCATCGAGCCGCAGTTCTATGCGTTGTTGATCGACAAACTCGGCCTCGATCGCGAGGTGTTTGCGCACGCGCGCCATCCGAATTACACGCCCGAGGAGATGCGTACGCGTTGGCCGCTGCTCAAACAGCAGCTCGCGGATCTGTTCGCGTCGCGGCCGCGCGCGCATTGGGATGCGCTGCTGCTGGGCACGGACGTTTGTTATGCGCCCGTCGTCACGCTCACGGAAGCGAGCGGGCATCCGCACAATCGTGCGCGCGGCAACTTCGTGGACGTAGCCGGTGTGATCCAGAACGCACCGGCACCGCGGTTCAGCAGAACGAAGCCATCGACGCCGATCGCGCCACGGACGCCGGGAGAAGACACGAACGCCGTCCTCGCCGACTGGGGCCTCACCCGCAACGGCGTCCCCTCTCCCGAAGGGAGAGGGACAGGGTGAGGGAACGCGCGACAGCGCGCTCCACACGCTCCGCTACAACATCCACTCAATCGGCAACTTCGACAACAAATACAACCCGAACAACCGCACGACCCCGGCCCCGGGCTCCTGCTTGTGAACGATCGTCTCTCCCTCACGCCGCTCCACCCATTCAAGACGGCCGAACCGACTCAGCCGCACCTCGTAGCTGCGCTCCGGAATCTCGCTCGCGAACGCATCCGCGAGCCGGCTCGCCAGCACCGGGCTCGAAATCACGAAGCCCATCTCCGTGTTCAAGCGCGCCGAGCGCGGATCGAAATTCAAGGAGCCGACGAACACGCGCTCACGATCGACGCCGAAGGTCTTCGCATGCAGGCTCGATCCCGAGCTGCCGGTCAGCGCGCGATCGCGGCCCTGACGCCGGCCCGACAGGCGTTTGAGCTCGAAGATCCGGATCCCGGCCTTGAGGAGCTGCTTGCGCCGCTTCGCATAGCCCGCGTGCACGACGCCGACGTCGGTGGCCTCGAGCGAGTTCGTGAGAATCGTGATCTTGACGCCCGATCGCGCCAGCCCCGTCAGCGCTTGCATTCCCGCTTTCGTCGGCACGAGATACGCCGTGACCAATTGCAGTTCGCGCTTGGGATCCTCGAGCGCCCGGCTCAGGCGTTCGGAGAGCAATTGATAGGGTCGAGCGCGCCCGAGCACCTTGGACGGGTCATCGCTCAAGGTTCGAGTGACCGCCCATTCATAGCGCAGTGTTCCCGCCATCAATTCCTGCACGAAGCGCGAGTCGCGCAGCGCTCCGACGTACGCGAGCGCGGCCGGCTCATGCGTGATTCTTTGCGCGGTTTCCGCCAGCGCCTGGATCGACGCGCGGCTCGGCCGCTTCAGGATCGAAGTCACGGGATACGCGGACTCGCTGCGCCAGTAGCGCTCGAAATCCTTCGACACATCGGTGACGACCGGGCCGATCGCCATCACGTCGAGATCGACGAAATCGATTTTCTGGTGCGCGGCGAAATATTCATCGCCGACGTTGCGCCCGCCGACGATCGTCACCTGGTTATCCGCCGTGAACGACTTGTTGTGCATGCGGCGGTTCAGGCGTGCGAAGTCGTAGATGTTAAGGGTGCGAAAGCGCCGCAGCACGAACGGATTGAACAGGCGGATCTCGATGTTGGGGTGCGAGTCGAGCGCGGCGAGCAGATCGTCGAGCCCGTTCGTATTGTTGTCATCGAGCAGCAGCCGGACGCGCACGCCGCGATCCGCCGCGCGCCGGATCGCTTCGAACAACAACGTGCCGGACATGTCGGCCCGCCAGATGTAGTACTGAATGTCGAGGGTGTAGTCGGCAGCGTCGGCCAGGTGTGCTCGCGCGGCGAATGCGTCGCGGCCGTCGCGCAGCTCCACGATGCCGGACCGACCGGGGTGGGATTGCACCCTCGCGGAGATCGATTGCGCGAGCCGGCAGCTCTGGGTGTCGACGGCGTGCGATTCGCCGCGAACGACGTGCCTTGGCAATCGGCGGATTGCGGCGTTGTACCAGCGGTTCAGGTGCGATGAGGCCACGCGCGAAAGCTAGTCGATCCGTGCGGCCATGGCGAGTACGATCGGCGCAATGACGTTGTTCGCCACACTCGTTGAAACCTCGCAGCAGGTCGCGGCGACCTCCGCGCGCACGGCGAAGGTGAAGGCGCTGGCCGCCTGTCTGCGTGCGCTCGACGTGGACGAGCTCGAGCTCGGGGTCCTGTTCCTCTCCGGCGAGATTCGGCAGGGCAGAATGGGCATCGGCTATTCGACGTTGCGCGCGAGCGTGGAAGCGGCTGCGGCCCAGCCTTCGCTGCAAGTCATCGAGGTCGATCGAGTGTTCGAGGCGCTCGCCGAGATGCGAGGTTCGGGCTCCACGGCGCGACGGGCTGGCGCGCTGCGCGACTTGTTCGGGCGCGCCACGCACGCGGAGCAGGAGTTTCTGTTGCGATTGCTGGTCGGCGAGCTGCGGCAGGGCGCGCTGGCCGGCGTGATGATCGATGCGATTGCGGCGGCGCTTCAGCTGCCGCTCGCGGAGGTGCGCCGCGCAGCGATGTACGAAGGCAATCTCGGCATCGTCGCACGCGTCGGGCGCGAATCAGGCAGCGAAGGATTGCGCCGTTTTCAGCTGCAGGTCATGTCGCCGATCGCGCCGATGCTGGCGCAAACGGCCAACGACGTCGAAGAAGCGCTCGCAACGATCACAGGCGATGTCGTGTTCGAATGGAAGATGGACGGCGCGCGCATCCAGGTGCACAAACAAGGCGAGCGCGTGCGCATCTTCACGCGCAGCTTGAACGAAGTGACCTCGGCCATTCCGGAGATCGTGGCTCAGGTGCAAGCGTTGCCGGCCGAGCAGCTGGTGCTCGATGGCGAGGCGATCTCGTTCACGGCCGCGGGACGTCCGCATCCGTTTCAGACGACGATGCGCCGCTTCGGCCGCAAGCTGGACGTCGAGCAGCTGCGTGCCGAGCTGCCGATGCAGGCGTTCTATTTCGATTGTCTGCGGCTCGACGATCAGAGCCTCGCCGAGCGGCCGATGCGTGAGCGCTTCGCTGCGCTCGCGAGCGTCATCGGGCCGGCGCAGCTGATGCCGCGGATCGTCACGCGCTCGCTCGAAGAGGCCCAGGCGTTCTATGAGAACGCGCTGGCACAAGGCCACGAAGGCGTCATGGCGAAGGCGCTCGATTCGCCTTATGAGGCAGGCAACCGCGGCGCGAGCTGGTTGAAGATCAAGCGCGCGCATACGCTCGATCTGGTCGTGCTCGCGGCGGAATGGGGGCACGGCCGGCGCACGGGCAAGCTCTCGAACCTGCATCTCGGCGCGCTCGATCCGGGCACGGGTCAGTACGTCATGCTCGGCAAGACGTTCAAGGGGCTGACCGACGCGATGCTCGAGTGGCAGACGCGGGAATTTCTCGCCATCGAGACGCATCGCGATGCGGCGACAGTCTATGTGCGCCCTGCGATCGTCGTGGAAGTGGCATTCAGCGATCTGCAAGCGAGCCCGCGGTATCCGGGCGGCCTCGCATTACGGCTCGCGCGCGTGAAGGCCTATCGGCCGGACAAGCGCCCCGAGGAGGCCGACACGATGGAGACGGTGCGGAAGATTTTCGCGGGGCAGGGCTGAAGGCGATGGAGCCGGCAGCTCCATCGCCTCCGTGTCAGGCGAAGATCCAGACGAGCGCGCCGCCGATCAGAACCCACTTCAGCGCGTAGTAGGCGCTCTTGTTCCAGGCCTTGATGCGCTTGCCGGCCAGGCGGATGTAATAGACGAAGCCGAACAGCTTGTTCAGGATGCCGACCTTCTCGCCTTCCATGTTCTGCGTGGCCGCGGCGCGCGCGAGCGGCTGACCGACGTAGCGATTGATGAAGCGCGCGATCGGATTCGACAGCGGCCGCTCGATATCGCAGAACAGGATGAGGCGCGGAGTATCCGTCTGATTCTCGGCGCGGTGAATGTACGTTTCATCGAACATCACGGCTTCGCCGTCCTTCCAGTAGTACAGCTCGCCGTCGACGAAGATGCGGCACTGCTCCGAATTCGGCGTCGACAATCCCAGGTGATAGCGCAGCGAGCCGGCGAACGGATCGCGATGCGCGCCCAGGCGCGCGCCGGGCGGCAGCACCGTGAACATTGCGGCATGCACCGAGGGAATGCGCTTGAGCAGCGCCGTCGTCTGCGGGCACAGATCGCGCGCTGAAGGCAGGAAGTCGTCGTACCACTTCAGATAGAAGCGCTTCCAGCCGCTGCGAAAGAACGAATTGAAGCCGAGGTCGTTGTATTTCGCCGCGGCGCGAATGTAGCCCTCATCGAACAGCCGCATGCCTTCGTCGCGAATCGTTTGCCAATTCGCTTGCAGCGCGCTGAGCTCGGGGAAGTCTTTGACGTCGATGAACGGCCGCGCCGGAACCGCGGAGAAGAGATACATGAGCGTGTTGTACGGCGCCATGATCGTGGAATGGTCCGTCAACTGGCGGGTGATGCGGTGGCGAACCCGTCCTCGCAGGTGAATGTAAGTACCCGTGAGCACGAACAAGGACAAGACCAGATACTTTGAATACATCGCGGCGACACCCATTGCCAGAACGGGACTCCCTTTTGGCGTTTTGGCGAGGGCGCTATGGTACGCCGGCAGATGATTCCGACAAAGCCGCATGTTCCGCTGCGTAGCGATCGTTGCGGCAAACTTACGCAACTTTCATCAGCACGACCTAGAGTGCACTTGAGGCATACTCACCGCTTCTCGCGCGCAAGCGCGAGCAATGAAGAAATCCAAAGGAACGCTGCAACGTGAATCTACAGCTCTCCGCCGCTCTGATCATTTTCATCGCGACGATTGCCACGAGTCTGGTCGGCCTGTTCGGCTCACCCAAAGTGATCGACGCGTGTCTGTTCCGTCCGTACTGGTTTCTGCGCCGCAAGGAATATCACACGGTCATCACGAGCGGTCTGGTGCACGGTGATCTGATGCATCTGCTGTTCAACATGATGACGTTCTATTTCTTCGCGTTCCCTCTCGAACGTTTCATCGGCAGCACCTGGTTTGCGATTCTGTACCTGGCGGGCCTGCTCGTCAGTCACGCGGGGACTTACATCAAGCACAAGCGCGAGCCGGACTATGCCTGTCTCGGCGCATCGGGCGCGATCTCCGCCGTGCTGTTCGCCTCGATCGTGTTCTTTCCGAATCAGTCGCTGTACATCATTCCGATTCCGGTGCCGATTCCCGCGCCGTTGTTCGCGATCGGCTATCTCGCGTACACGTATTGGGCGGCGAAGCAGCAGCAGGGCCGCATCAATCACGATGCGCATCTCGGCGGCGCGCTGACGGGTCTTGCGTTCGTGGCGTTGGTTGCGCCGTCGGCGTATCAGAATCTTTTCGCCAGCCTCTTCTGATCTCCCTCTGCTCTCCCTTCCCCCAAAATAAGTGAAGCCCCGTCGCGAAAGGCGGGGCTTCATGCCAGACCCTAATCTCGTCTGAAAAACTAAAGTCAGGATCGAGACGAGTCTCGGCGTCGGAAGAGCTCGGTTCCAGTCTTTCAACCCGTCGTCCAAAGAGAAACTCGACGGACTGGCGGGCTTTTTCGAGCTGATAACGTTGCGTCTTCCGATGAAACGACGCATCGGCCCGCAGGCGGGTTCCAAGGGCCAATAGAAAATCGCGAAGAAATTTGCGCCGCGCCCCGTCGTCCCGACGCAAGTCGGGACCGCAAGTCAGTACGGTGCCAGATGCGGTCCCGACTTGCGTCGGGACGACGCGGACATGTCCGCCAGGAACCGACTCGCAGCGCAAGAGTTCTGCTGCGGCATGATCGAAGATCTCTGGTACAAGAACGACGTCATCTACAGTCTCGATCTCGAGACGTTCATGGATGGCAATGGCGACGGCGTCGGCGATTTTGCCGGGTTGATTTCCCGACTCGATTATCTCGACTCGCTCGGCGTCGAAGTTCTCTGGCTCGCTCCGTTCCAGCCCACGCCGAATCGCGATAACGGCTACGACATCAGCGACTACTTCGGCGTCGATCCGCGCCATGGCTCGAGCGGCGATTTCGTCGAGTTCATCCAGCACGCGAAGAAGCGCGGCATGCGCGTCATCATCGATCTGGTCGTCAATCACACCTCCGATCAGCATCCCTGGTTCAAAGCCGCGCGGCGCGACAAGAGCTCGCCGTACCGCGACTGGTATGTCTGGTCGAAGCGCCGGCCGCGCGGCTGGAATCGAGGCATGGTGTTTCCGGGCGTGCAGAAGGCCGTGTGGACGCGCGATCCGATCTCGCGCGAGTTCTACTATCACCGCTTCTACGATTTTCAGCCCGATCTGAATACCGACAATCCAGCGGTGCGCGATGAGATCCGCCGCATCATGGGCTATTGGCTGCAGCTGGGCGTCGACGGCTTTCGCGTCGACGCCGTGCCGTTCATTCTCGAGCGCTCGCCGTTGGCGCGGCGCGGGCCGAAGCTGCACTTCGAATATCTGATGGAGCTGCGCAAGTTCCTGCAATGGCGCACGGCCGATGCGGTGCTGCTCGGTGAAGCGAACGTCATGCCCGCCCAGAATCGCGATTACTTCGGCGATGAGGGCGACGGCATCCACATGATGTTCAACTTCTACGTGAACCAGCATCTGTTCTATGCGCTCGCGACCGCCGATACGCGGCCCTTGCAGTCGGCGCTCGAGCAGACGAAGGCGCTGCCGCAAAGCGCGCAGTGGGCGCAATTCCTGCGCAATCACGACGAGCTCGACCTTGGCCGCCTGAAACCGGCGCAGCGTGACGCCGTGTTCGCGCGCTTCGGTCCGGCGCGCGAGATGCGATCGTACGGGCGCGGCATTCGCCGCCGCCTCGCATCGATGCTCGGCGATCGCCGTCATCTCGAGCTCGCGAACAGCGTGATGTTCTCCCTGCCGGGCACGCCCGTGATTCGCTACGGCGATGAAATCGGCATGGGCGAGAACCTCGATCTGAAGGAGCGCGATGCCGTGCGCACGCCGATGCAATGGTCGAACGAGCGCAATGCCGGATTCTCCACGGCACGGCGGCTCGTGCATCCTGTCATTCGCAAAGGCGTGTTCGGATATCCGCAGGTCAACGTGGAGGATCAGCGGCGTGATCCCGGCTCGCTCCTCAACTGGATGACGCGCCTGATTCGCGCGCGCAAGGAATGCCGCGAGATCGGCTGGGGCGACTGGGAGCTCGTGCAGACCGGCTCGCCGCATGTGCTGGGGCTGTGCTATTCGTGGCGCTCACGCCGCGTTCTCGTGCTCCACAACTTCAGCGCACACCCTGTCGAGATTCGGTTTGCGCTGTCCGGCAGCGACAGCGCGCTATTGTCGGATGTGATGGCGACGAGTGACAGCCGCGTCGCAGCGGACGGCAAGCATCACATCATGCTGCCCGAGTATGGCTATCGCTGGTATCGAGTCGGCGGATTGAACTACGCGCTGCGCGATCACCGCTAGCGCCCGCGTAAGCCCTGCATCGCGCCCCGCGCGCGTGATTCCCACAGTTGCGTTGACTTGTGAACAGGGGCAAGACTGCGCCTTCCGTAGCCTCGTGACGGAATAGGGGCGTTCTCAGGCTCGTCGGTCGGGCCGGCGCAAGTCGCTGCAACAGCAACAAAGGGGAAGCCATGCGTCACTCAGTTGGAATATTCGGCTGTATTGCGGTCATCGCGGCCGTTGCGCCGGTAACGGCGCAGGCGGCGGCGGACGAGCCGCTCGAAAGAATCATCGTGACGGCCCAAAAGCGTGAGACGGACTTGCAGGACGTGCCGTTCTCCGTCTCCGCGACGAGCGATGAGCAGATTCGCGCGTCCGGCGCCTCGAACGTGATCGAGCTGTCGCGCAATGTCGCGGGGCTCATCATGACGGACCTCGGCCCCGGGCAAAGCCAGGTCGCGATTCGCGGCATCAGCGCCGGACAGGTCGTCCGCGATCTCGTCGGCGGAGTGAAAGAATCGGTCGGCATCTATCTCGACGAATCCGTGATCTCGCAGGCGCTGTTCACGCCCGATCTGGACCTGTTCGATCTCGCGCGCCTGGAAGTGCTGCGCGGCCCCCAAGGCACATTGTTCGGAGCGGGCTCCTCGGCGGGTACGGTGCGCTACATCACGCGTCAGCCGGCGCTCGAGCAGTTTGGCGGCGTCGCCGAGTTGACGGCGCAGTCCGGCACCGACTCCGAATTCGGGATGTCGGCGAAGGCGGCATTCAATCTGCCGATCGGCGAGAGGGCCGCCGTGCGCCTCGTCGGATACAACGACGAGCTGCCGGGCTTCATCGACTCCTACTATCCGGGACGCAAAGTCCGCGAGGACGTGAACGGCGGCAGCAAGCGCGGCGGCCGTATTGCGCTGCTGCTCCAGCCGACGGAGAGCGTGTCGATCACGCCGCGCATCGTCTATCAGAAGCTCGACACGGACGGATTCCCGCGCATCGATGTGTACAACATTCTCGGCAATCCCTACACGACGACCGAGCCACGGGTGACTCCCGGCCGGCGCGGCCAGGTGACTCAGCTGCAGGAAGGCATCGACGACGAGTTCACGCTCGCCGACCTGAAGATCGAAGTGGGATTCGGCGGGCTCACGCTCACGTCCGTCACCTCGTACACGGACCGCGACGTCGTCGTGACGCGCGATGCGAGTCAACTGACGGGCAGCGTCAGCCTCAGTCTCGCTCGTATCGCTGTGCACGGACGCGGACCTTGCGATCTACAGCGGCAAGCCGACGTTCAAGGATGAAACGGTATTGAACTACGAGATCGGTGCGAAGACGCAGACGTCCGATCGGCGGCTCACGTTCAACGCGGCCGTGTTCTATTCGGACATCGACGACCTGCAGGTCATCGCGGATGCGGGCTCGTGCTCCTCGCGTATCGTGCTCAATGCGCGTGCCGAGAGCATCGGCGCGGAGCTCGAGCTGTTCGCGCAGCCGGTGGAAAGCTGGGACTTCGGCCTGTCCGCGACGTACGTGAAGGCGGAAATCACCCAGTCGCAGTTCGCAGGCAGCGCGCCGATCGCGGGCATTCGCAAGGGCAACCGTCTGCCGACCTCGCCCGAGTTCCAGGCGGCCGCGAGCGCGACGTACACGCAGGATGTGGCCGCCTACGATGGCTTCGTGACGCTGACGCTGCAGCATGTGGGCTCTTCCTACACGCAACTCGGCGATCAAGAGCCGCCGTTCGGCTGCATCGGCTGTCCGGGCGTCGGCTTCTTCAATTTCGGCGCGCCCACGATCAGCGAGTTCAGGTTCGACCCGAAGCTGCCTGCTTACCAGCTCGGCAACTTGCGCTTCGGCGTGCGCAACCAGCGCTTCGAGGCCGCCGCTTTCATCAACAATCTGTGGGATGAGCGCGCCTTCCTGTCGATCGACCGCGAGCGCGGCACTCGCGCGCGCGTGGGCTATCTCACGAATCAGCCGCGCATGTACGGCGTCACGGCGCGAGTGAATTTTTAGCGCCGTCCCGACGCATCTCGAGAGATCGGAATCGACGAAGCTTGTGCTCAGGCGGCTGCAGAGCGCGAGGAAGATCCGCAGCACGTTGCTACACTTTCCCGCCTTGACTTCGTCTGGGAGCTCGCATGCCGTCGACCGCAATGCTTCGTTCGAACCCGATCTCTTCTTCCTCTCCCGCGAAGCGGGAGAGGGCCGGGGTGAGGGCTCTTCTCCTCACACTGACCGCCTGCACCTTCGTCCTCTCCGGCTGCAACCGCACACCGCCGCCAGCCGCACAACCGCAATCTCCAACCGCCACAGCTTCCGCCGATCCCTGGGAAACCTTCGTCGATCGCTACATCGAGGACTATCTCGTCGCGCAGCCCGCGAGCGCCGTCGTGCTAGGCCGTCATGAGTTCGACGGTCAGCTGCCGGATTGGAGCGCGGCCGGTATTCAAAAGGAGATCAGCCGGCTCGAGACGGCGCGTGCGGCAGCGCTCAGCTTCACGGACGAGCAGCTCGGCTCGAGCGAGCGGAAGTTTCAACGCGACTACGTGCTGAGCCGCATCGACAACGACTTGTTCTGGCTGCGCGATGCGCGCCAGCCGATGACGAATCCGGATTTCTATTTCAACAACGGCCTCGACCCGAGCACGTACGTCACCGTGCCGTATGCGCCGCCGGAGCAGCGCCTCGAGGCGTTCGTGAAATACGCGCGTGCGGTGCCGAATGCGGCCGATCAAATCCGCTCCAATCTCGCGAGCGCGCCGCTGCCGCGCACGTTCATCGAATACGGCATGGCGGGATTCGGCGGGCTCGCTGAATTCTTTCGCAACGACGTGCCGCAGGCGTTCGCTGCCGTGAAGGACGAGGCGCTGCAGCGTGAGCTCGCAACTGCAATCGAGCCGGCGGCGCGCGCGATGACCGAGCTGGCGAAATGGCTGGAGGATCAAAAGCCGAAGTCGACGGAAGCGTTTGCGATCGGCCCCGAGCGTTTCGCGCAGATGCTCGCGATGACGGAAAACGTCACGACGCCGCTCGGGCGGCTCGAGCAGATCGGGCGCGCGGATCTCGAGCGCAATCTCGCGGCGTTGCGCGAGGCATGCGCCGCCTATCTACCGAAGGCGACGATCGAGCGCTGTATTGCAAAGGAAGCGGCGGATAAGCCGCAAGGCGGCGCCGTCGCGGGTGCGCGCGCGCAGCTCGCGGACCTGCGGCAATTCGTGATCGATCACGACATCGTGTCGGTTCCGGGAACGGAGACTGCGCTCGTGGAAGAGGCGCCCGCGTATCAGCGCCAGAATTTCGCGTACATCAATATTCCGGGCCCGTATGAGAAAGGCCTGCCGTCCGTCTATTACATCGCCCCGCCCGATCCGGCCTGGTCGAAGGCGGAGCAGGAGGCGTATGTGCCCGGCAAGGCCGACCTCCTGTTCACCTCCGCCCACGAAGTCTGGCCCGGCCACTTCCTGCAGTTCCTGCATTCGAACCGCGCCTCGTGGCGCTTCGGTCAGGTGTTCGTCGGTTACGCCTTCGCCGAAGGTTGGGCTCACTATGTCGAGGAGCTGATGGTCGAGGAGGGCTTGGCGCGCGATCGCCCCGAGCTGCACATCGGTCAGCTAGTGAATGCGCTGCTGCGTAACGTGCGCTACATGTGCGCGATCGGGTTGCACACGCAGGGCATGAGCGTGAGCGAGTGCGAGCGCATGTTCAAAGAAAAGGCGTTCCAGGATCCGGGCAATGCGCGCCAGCAGGCGGCGCGCGGCACGTACGATCCGGCGTATCTCAATTACACGCTCGGCAAACTGATGATTCGCAAGCTGCGCGAGGATTGGCTCGCGGCGCATCCCGGCAAGACCCGCAAGCAGTTCCACGATCAGTTCTTGTCGTACGGCGGCCCGCCGATTCCGCTCGTGCGGGCGCAGATGATGCAGCGCGCGGACGGCGAGCTGTTCTAGCCGCTCACGCCCAGCTGCTGCGCTTCGGCCGCGACTTGATGATCGCGCCGATGACGAGGCCGATCACGACGAGCGCGCCGCCGAACAGGAAGAAGCGCAGCGTCTCGCTGCGCTCGAGCCGCTGCACGCGCGCAGTGAGCTCGGTCGTCCGGGTCTTGAGCTCGGCGTTCTCGGCCTTGAGCGCTTTGTTCTCTTCGTATTGCGTGAGCGACGTCGCCGACACGCGGCGCACCTCCGCGAGCTCCGCCTGCAACTGCTTGTTCTGTTTTTCGAGCTCCGAATTGCGCGATTCGGCGCTCGTGCGCGCACCGCGCGTCTCCTGAAAATTCTCGCGCAGCGATTTGACCTCCGCTTCGAGCGTTTGCACGCGTCGGTTCGCCGCTTCGAGGCGATCGCGTGCGATGGGCTCAGCCGTCAAATACTGCGTCGGCACCCAGCCTTCCGTGCCGCTCGCCGTGCGCACTTGAGTGAAACCGGCAGCGCGATCTTCGCTGATGACTTCGAGCGCGGTGCCCGCGGGGAGGCCGGCATGCAGGATCTTGTGGCCTGTCGAGGGGCCGCGGCGCAGCGGCACCGTCAGGGCATCCGATATGTACAACGTTGCGGCTTGCACAGGAACAACGCTCAGCAGACTCAACATCAGGACCACGGCTTTGTGCATCTTGAAAATCTTCTTTCGCAAATGAGACGGATGCGCGCTCGATGTGTCGTTGATTGGCCAGCTCGCGCGCTCGAGCCGCACGTCGCGCGGGGGCGACGTGCGGAGCCCGGACTATAACGAACTTGCAACGCGCTGGGGTCTTACGGATCTGCACGCGACGCGGCCTTCGCCATTTGGCGACACTTCGCGGCGTGCGTGCGTCAATGTTCCCAATTCGTGGGCACGTGTGCTGCGCGCATCGCTGCGTCCAGTTCCATGACGAGCGTGCGCACGCGCGGCTCGCGGCGGAGGCTCCGCGCGACCGAGTTCAAATACGTGCCGAGCGTGGCGATATTCGGCTGCGGAGCGTCGAGCTCGGCGGCTGCCTTGTCGATGACCTCCTGCACGTCAGCGGCGTCGCACGCATCACTGTCCAGCTCCTGCATGGCTGCTTGCACATCCATCAGCACCTGGCGGATGGCGGTCGCATTCGCGCGATCGACGACGTGGCGGACTGACATCGAGAGATCCTCCAGCCCAAATAGAGAAGCCCCGTCGCGAATGGCGGGGCTTCGTGCGGAAGGGTCCTCGGTTTGCGGATCGAGCCCGCGGTGCGAAGTCCCGCATGTCTCTCACCGCTCACTTTGAGTCCTTCCGATCTAAAAACGATCGGTCCACCGCGAGGGTTCCAACCCATCCCGTGCGCATGTGAGAGTTTGCTGACAGAACGCTGCTACGATGCGCCGTCCTCCAATTCAGCGGCGACCTCATGCGACATCGCTCGTACGTGCTCACCTTGGCCGGCGTACTGGCCGTTCTCTGGACCGCGCTCGCGATCCATCCTTCGCATCGCGACGAC